>ERZ1026892.250-NODE-250-length-26216-cov-16.612897_pt1 | contig 26216 bp, 27 predicted proteins | sample MGYA00380176_ERZ1026892 | MGnify/ENA primary metagenome ERZ1026892 (study PRJEB33269, sample SAMEA4719812) | human gut metagenome | biome: human-associated habitat; feature: organic feature; material: feces | place: Cameroon | collected 2013-10 ... | reverse complement strand
CAGTTGAAGAGGCTGGCATCAAGGAAGGCGACAAGATCAAGGTGAAGCTCATGGAGATCGATCCGAAGACCGGTAAGTATAAGCTCTCTCACCGCATCCTCCTCCCGAAACCGGAGGGATACGTAGAGCGTGAGCGCCGCCCCCGTGGTGAGCGTGGTGAGCGCGGAGAGCGTCGTCCCCGTGGAGAGCGCGGTGAGCGCCGTGACGGACGCCGCGAAAACCGTGAGCGTCACGAGCCGAAGGACTTCAACGACTCACTCGACCACAACGGTGACATCTAATCAAAGAAACTGAAAGTAAATCAGTAATATAACTAAAAGAATCCCTGCATCAGCAGTTTGAAAGAACTGTGATGCAGGGATTTTTTGTGTGCGGAAGTATTAAAAATAACGATGCAGGGATTCTTTGAATTCAAAATATTTTTTTATAACTTTGCATTGCTAATTAAACGAATAGCTGAAAACCTAAGATAGTTTTTAAGGAAATACAAACATAACATTACTTATACGCACTATTAATCATGAAGAAAATCTTTACTCTTCTTTCATTGCTCGTCTTAACACTGACGGCAATGGCAACAACATTCACCGGCCACCGCATCGTGACCGTGGGTTATCTCGAACCGTCAGAGACGGACAACGCCACTATCACTGTGACCGACAAGGGCAACGGCAAGTATGACGTGGTGTTCAACAACATCATCAACAAAGACGGCAGTTATGAGGACAACTACGGTACGTTCACTTTCTCTGACCTTGACGGCGTAACAGCCAACGGCATCACCACCATCGAGGGCAAGCTTCTCACTGGAGCCGTTACATCATCAGGCATGGGCATCTCCTCTATCGGCGTTACTGACGTGTTCGTAAAGATGAACGACGAGAAGGCTTACGCCACTATGGACGGCCTCATCACGATGTTCTCACGCGACACACAGCTTAAGGTGGAGTTCGGAGAGGACGACTTCCCCGCTGCTTCCACTGATAAGGTTGTAGGCGAAGACGGATATCAGCCAGCCGGAAAGGCTTTCGATTGGGACTTCGACATCGACCATTATGCTGAGAAGTTCGTAGCAGTGGTTGATCTTTCCACTTGCGCCGCTGACGCAGAGAAAGAGAACGTGGCTTCCATCGGTACCGACATCAACGCATGGTTCTCTAACGTAGCCAACGCCGGAAACATCCACCTCTATTACTCTCCCGCCACAAAGACCCTCACTTGCTGGTATATCTCTTCCAACGCCTCATACGGAGCATGGAAGTATTCGAAGGAACTGACCGACATTGAGGGCGAGATAAACATCGACTTCTCTTACCAGTACGGTCTGCGCATCAACGGTCAGCAGGTGTTCGACGCCGGTCAGCTCATCAAGCTCTACTATCATAACACACTCCACTTCGGTAGCCAGGAGGGCACGGTACGCAGCAACGCCACATATAAGTCTGCCCGCGTGGTGAAGACAGCCTTCGAAGCAACCGACGCAACAGAGTATACAGCCTCGGCTAAGATGCTCCTTGACGGCAAGTACAGCCGCTTTGACGACGCTCAGATCAGCCTCCAAGCCACCGACTATGACGTTTACACCATCATCCTCAATGACCTCTCGCACAACGGCAAGCGACTCGGAAGCCTCAAGTTCACCAACATCAAGGGTTACCTCGCTGAAGGTTCAGGCGACAACTCAAGCAGCTTCATCGTCATCAACGACACCACAGCCAACGCTCTTCTTGAGACAGCAGGCGAGCTGGCAACCTCACTCGGACTCACAAAGGGTCAGGAAATCCGCGCAAGCATCAAGGATCTCTACGGTCAGAAATCATTCCTTACAGGCGACTTCACAATGCAGCTCGGCGACAAGGAGGCAGTTTATTCATACTACGTGGACACACCAGCCGTAAACGAATACACAAATACGCTCACAACAACATTCAGCTCGGAGGAGCAGAGCTATACAGACAAGGTAATGACAGTCACCAACTACGGTGACGGATTCGCCGATATCGTGATAAGCAACGTACAGTTCAAGACCACCGGCGACGCCAATATGGGTAATCTTATCATCAAGGAAGTGCCCTATAAAAAGCAGGGTGGCGACATCGTCATCGACGCTGAAGGCTTGGAGGCAACCTTCGAGAATTCGCCTTCTACAGCTATGACAATACTCGAAAACGTAAGCCTCAAGGGTACTATCGCCGGTAAAGAGCTTTACTTCGAGATTAACGGTATGGCTTTGAGCGACATGCCCGTAAGCCTTGTCTTCGGCAAGCCCATCACACCGGCTGTAGTATACACAGGCACTATGAAGGTTACCAGAGGCGAGGACTACAAGGAGATTGAGTCAGCAACCATCACAGTACGTCCTAACGGCGACAACAAGTACACATTCTGCGTGCCTAACATCGGCGGCGAGGACGCCATCACATTCGTGGCTGACGGCGAGACCGACGAAAACGGCGTTACAACATACAGCGCTGAGAAGGCAGAATATGCTATGCAGCAGAGCGGATGGGAAGGCTACATCACTTACGTGACACTGACCAGAGCAAAGAGCCAGGGCGACAAGTTCTACGGACGCTTCTTCTTCGACCTCGGCGGCTACGCAGAGAGCTATCCTTCTTACGGCATAACCGTAGTGTTCGGCGAGAAGTTCACTCCCACCGGCATCGAAACAGCAACTGACGACACCACCATCACCGACATCTACAGCGCTGACGGCGTACGCCAGAGCCAGCTGCAGAAGGGTCTGAACATCGTGCGTCAGGCTAACGGCAAGACCACAAAGATAATCATCAAGTAAAGACAACAGCCTTTAATCAGCAACTGACAATCCGTCAGTAACACATAAGAGAAATCCCTGCATCAGCAGTTTCGTCCAAGAACTGCGATGCAGGGATTTTTTATTATATAAGAATTACATTAATACAACAATCCGAAAGCCCATAACGGTATCACATTGGCGTACCCAGCCTCTATATCGTCCTTTACCACATAGCCATTCTCCACCTCCGCAATCTGCTTCTGTCCTTTCTTGCGTCCACCGATTTCGAAAGTCATGCCATCCACAAGGAAGTCAGAAACGGGCGAGCACATCACGTCACCCACCACTCGCATCTGATTCATAAAGAACGTCTCTCGCACATTACCGATATCTGCACGTTTGGGAGCAAGCACATAAATAAGATTGGTATTGTCCAGATAAACCTTCTCTATCTTGCCCAGACCGCGGATTCCACCCACAGCATCACGCAACTGCGCTATCATACCAGCCCGTTCCATATACATCAGATAGTCCTGTATATAATTACGGCTTATCCCAGTCACATCTGCAATTTTCTGCATCACGGGTTTGAACGGTACACTCTCAGCCACCACCATAAGCAACTGTTTCAGTTTTCTTCCTACCGAGACATTCGCATTCAGATACATAGGAATGTCGCTCTCCATCGTCTGCGCCACTACCTGCGCCAACTCAATGTCGAATGCCACATCCTTACCGAACGGATAATAGCCCCGTCGCAGATAGTCGTTAAACAAAGGAAGCGGATGCTCCAGTCCCGGTATTGCATAATCATGTCTCAAAAGATCTGCCATACTGACCACATCCATCTTTATGCCATGAAACAGGTGAAGGTATTCCCTAAACGAGAGGCCCTGCATCTCATATATGGGAATACGCCTACTAAGGTCAGCCATACCTTTGGTAATATCAAGAATGGACGATCCGGATATCACCAACTGCAAGTCTGAATAACTGTCAAATATCTGTTTTACCTCTGCCGACCACCCATCATACTTATGTATTTCGTCTATAAAAAGATGCTTACCACCCATTTTATAAAAGCTATCAGCCAAATCTATAAGAGTGTGCGACGCAAAATATAACTGGTCTGCCGACACATAAAGCGTGTCTGTTACGTTTAGATTCTGCTTGATATACTGTAAAAGCATGGTGGACTTACCCACGCCACGCGGACCTACCAACCCAAACGCACGTCCTTCCCAACCTATTTCATTGTATTTATACCTTATCAAGTCGGTTGGTACTTCACGATGTTTACGTCTGAAATATTCAAATAACTGTTCCATATTGTCTGTTTTTGCAAATATAGCTATTTTGCATCAAACCGATGCAGAAATCGGCAAAAACTGCATCAGATTCGTGCAATTTTCCTTAGAATCTGCACAAATCTGATGCAGTTTCCCTTTCCCTCTATGAAAGATTAGTAATTAAGAAGCCGTTATTCGTTGTTGTTTATTAACAAACAAATATAGTGATTGAAGTGTTGAGCACAAAGCCCCTATCGCAACAACATCACTGCGTGCCTTGGTAAAGAGCACAAAAAAAGCCGTAACATCTCCATTCGAGTGGTTACGGCAATACTATTCCAGCATACTCGGTAGCGAGGTGACGATGCGTCAGACCCTACGCTATCTGCATGCCCAGGTGGCATTCGTCATGGCAGCATTCTTCTCGTACGAGTCATTGCTCGTACATGTGGCTGTCTTTGTATGGTTCATTGTGACGCTTGTTATAGCAGCGCCTCACCATTCTCCGGACGATGAGTTATCTGACGCTCAAGGTAAGTGATGAGTCCCCAGCGCACGCTACGCAGTCCGAACTGCTCTGTATGGATGTCGTCGGGAGCCACCCACATGCACTCGGCGGCATCGTCAGACGCCTTCATGACGGTCTCGTCCTCCACCTCGCAGGTAAAGAACATGTCGAGAGTGTGGATGTCCATACCGCTGTAACGGTAGACATTGGGAAGCGAGAAGAGATAGTTCACGTCCTTAACCACAAGTCCTGTCTCCTCAAGGACCTCACGGCGCACTCCTTCCTCGGCTGTCTCGCCCGGCATGGCGAAGCCTCCAGGCAGGTCAAGCATGCCCTTAGCAGGCTCGTTCTTGCGGCGTTCTACGAGCAGTTCGCCCTTGGCGTTCTTGATGATAGCCACGTTGGCTGAACTTGCGTTCATGAAATACTCGAAACCACAGTTCTCACACTTCTTGCTTGTAGCTCCAGACTCTACAAAATGATGACTGCCACACTTCGGGCAGTACTCGAATTTCTCTAACGGATGCATCTGTTTAATTATTATTGAAACAATCTTTTCACATTAATCTTTCTTCCTCTGGCTCTCTTAGAACGACTCGAGCCAAGCCTTAAGGTTGAGGAGCATCTCTACATGATACTTGAATGAGGGCTTCATTCCCCAACCGTGTCCTCCCGAAGGATAGACGAATAGCGAGCCATGCACGTCATGACGGTAAAGCTCCGAATAGTAGTTGACGCCGTTCATCGGCTCCACCACACGGTCATCATCAGAAAGCAGAATGCAAGCCGGCGGCGTTACGCGTGTAACCTGCAGGTCTGAGCAATACTTCTGTTCCTCTTTCTTATGCGCATTTTTTCCAAGAAGGTTTTCGCGCGAACCTTGATGACAATATCCCTCCAACATTGTTATGACTGGATAGAAGAGTATCTGGAAGTTCGGTCTTGCGTCCGGCTTCGCCTGTGTCGCTATGGTAGAAGCCAAATGTCCGCCGGCAGAAAATCCCATTATTCCCAAATCGTCCGCATCAATATGCCATTGCTTAGCGTTACGGCGCACCGTGCGTATAGCCTCCTCAGCGTCGCTGACGGGCACTTTAGGATTGCCGTCCGGCATACGGTACTGCAATACGATGGCAGCAATGCCCATATTATTGAAGAACGGCGCCCAGTCATAGCCCTCATGCTGCATGGCAAGGTGCTCATAACCGCCACCCGGACAAATCACCACAGCCCTTCCCGTAGCCTTCTTGCTGTCCGGAAGGAAAACATGTATGCGTGCCGTGTCGGCATGTGCGTTCTTATAAGGAGCCTTAGCCTGCCAGATGTCCATTGAGAAATGGCGCTGCGCGAGAGCCGGAACTACTGCAAGGACCATCAACAGTAAGGCGAAAAGGGTTTTCAGGTTCTTCTTCATTATTATTTCTTGTTTATTGTTTTTACATTCTACGATTTCGTAGAATAATTGAAATCCTCAATCATTATTCTTAGAACATCTGGCTAACTCGCTTGATGCCTGCCACGAGAGTGTCTATTTCGTCCTTTGTATTGTATAGGGCGAAGGAGGCACGTACTACGCCGGGGACACCGAAGCGGTCCATTACGGGCTGGGCGCAGTGGTGACCGGTGCGGACGGCGATGCCGAGACGGTCGAGAAGTGTACCCATGTCGAGATGGTGGATGTTGCCTACGAGGAAGGATACTACGGCGTCCTTGCCTTCGGTGGTGCCGAAGAAGCGCATGTCGGGAATCTCTGCCATGCGGTTCATGCAGTATTCCGTAAGCTCATGTTCGTGACGGGCGATGTTGTCCAAGCCGAGAGCAGTGACGTAGTCGAGCGCTACGGCGAGTCCGTGCGTTGCCACGTAGTCCGGCGTGCCAGCCTCAAACTTGAACGGCAGCTTCTCAAAGGTGGTCTTCTCGAAGCTCACGCTCTCTATCATCTCGCCTCCACCCTGGTAAGGCGGCATACGATCAAGCCATTCCTCCTTGCCGTAAAGCACTCCGATGCCGGTCGGACCGTATATCTTGTGACCTGAGAAAGCGAAGAAGTCGCAGTCCATAGCCTGCACGTCCACAGCGAAGTGGGGCGTAGACTGCGCTCCGTCTATGAGGACGGGCACGCCATGGTCATGGGCAATGCGGACGATGTCGTTGACGGGATTTACCGTTCCGAGCGTATTGCTGACGTGGGCAACGCTGACGATGCGCGTCTTGTCAGAGAAGAGCTTCTCGTAAGCCTCCATGTCCAGCTTGCCGCTGTCGTCCATCGGGATGACCTTCAGAGCGATGCCGCGCTTTGCAGCCTGAAGCTGCCAGGGCACGATGTTGCTGTGGTGCTCCATCGCAGAGATGATTACCTCGTCGCCTTCACCCATGAAAGCCTCGCAGAACGACGACACCACCAGATTGATGCTCTCCGTCGTACCGCGTGTGAAGATTATCTCTTCCGTCTTGGGCGCGTTGATGAAGCAGCGCACCGTCTCGCGTGCTGCCTCATGAAGGTCGGTGGCACGCTGCGAGAGATAGTGGACGCCACGATGCACGTTGGCATTGGCGTTGAGATATTCGTCGCGCATGGCATCGAGCACGCAGAGCGGTTTCTGCGTGGTGGCGGCGTTGTCGAGATAGACAAGCGGACGGTCGTATACGGTGCGCGAGAGAATCGGGAAGTCGGCGCGGACTTTATTTATATCGTACATTTGCGTATTAGTTATTTATTTGCAGAGCTTGCAACCCTCACACTTTGTCAGTTCGCCGCGGAAGCGCTTCTCCACGAGATGATGGAGGCGGTCGCGCAGCGGCTCAAGGGTGATCTTGTCTATCACCTCTCCGATGAAGGCAAACTCAAGCAGGAGCTTTGCCTCCTTCTCGCTGATGCCACGCTGACGCATGTAGAAGAGAGCGGCGTCATTGAGCTGACCTACCGTCGATCCGTGCGAGCACTTCACGTCGTCGGCGTAAATCTCGAGCATCGGCTGCGTATACATACGTGCTGTCTTTGTGGCGCAAAGGTTCTGGTTGACCTCCTCAGAGACGGTCTTCTGCGCGTTGTGGCGCACAAGCACACGACCCGCGAAAGCGCCCGTAGCCTTATCGTCGAGCACGTACTTATAAAGCTCGTGACTGGTGCAGTGGCTGACCTGGTGGTCGATGAGAGTGTTGTTGTCTACGTGCTGTGTCTTGTCTGCAATGACGCATCCATTGCACCAGCACTCGGCACCCTCGCCCTTGAGCTGCACGTCGAGGCGGTTGCGTGTTACGCCGTTGTGCAGGGTGATGACATTATGATTGAATCGTGAGTCGCGCTGCTGCTCCACGTACACGTTCGACACGCGTGTATTCTTGTAGTGTGTCTCCTCCATGCAGTAGAGTTCGAGCGAAGCGTTCTGTCCTACATACGCCTCTATCACCTGCGTGGCGAGGAAAGCGTGGTCGTCGGCTGCATGGTCGCAGAAGAGGAACTTGGCGTTGGCGCCCTGCTCCATCACGATGAGCACACGACGATTGACCATGAGGTCTACGTCGGAACGGAGGATGTTGATGATCTGCACCGTTCTGTCCACCACCACATTCTTCTCTACGTGAATGAGGAGTCCGTCCTGTGCCAGCATTGTGTTGAGAGCGGTGATGCCGTCCTCATCGGTCTTTGCCAGCTTGGCGTAATGTTCTGCCACAAACTCAGGATGCTCCTTGGCATATTCCGAGAGCGATGTCACGGTTATGCCTTCGGGAAGGTTCTCCTTGGGCTGCAAGGCAGCGCGAAACTCGTCGTTAACGATGAAGTAAAGTGAAGTGCTCATGTTCGGCACGTCGCAGCGGAACGCCTTGTACGGGTCGACCGGCACCTGTATGCGGTTGATGTTAAGTCCATAGTCAGGCTCGAAGAGCTTGTCCATGGAGGTGTATTTGTAACGCTCCACCTTTCGTGTCGGGAATCCCAAGCGCTCGAAATCGGCAAACGCAGCGTCGCGCACGGCGTTCATGACGTCGGCGCTGTGAGCGAAGATCTGATTGCGGCACTCGCGGTAGAGGTCGGTATATTGTTTTTCTGAAGCCATTATTCTTCTCCTATTTCTGCCTTAATCCAGTCGTATCCTCTCTGCTCTATCTCCTTTGCCAGCTCCGGTCCGGCGGTCTTTACGATGCGGCCCTTATAGAGCACGTGCACTACATCGGGCTTTATCATGTCGAGGAGGCGCTCGTAGTGTGTGATGACGATGGCTGAGGTCTCGGCTGTGTGCATCTTGTTCACGCCGTCAGCCACGATGCGCATGGCGTCAACGTCCAGACCTGAGTCGGTCTCGTCGAGGATGGCGAGCTTCGGTTCGAGCATAGCCATCTGGAATATCTCGTTGCGCTTCTTCTCGCCGCCTGAGAATCCCTCGTTTACGGAGCGGCGTGTGAACTTGGAGTCAAGCTCCACAATCTTGCGCTTCTCGTTCATCAGCTTGAGGAACTCGCCAGCCTTCAGCTCGGGCAGTCCCTGATACTTGCGCTTCTCGTTGACGGCAGCCTTGAGGAAGTTGGTCATCGACACGCCCGGTATCTCCACGGGATACTGGAATGAGAGGAACAGACCTTCGTTGGCGCGGTCCTCGGGCTTCATCTCAATGAGGTTCTTGCCGTTAAACCATGCCTCGCCCTCTGTCACCTCATAGAGAGGATTGCCTGTGAGGACGGCGCTGAGCGTTGACTTTCCTGAACCGTTAGGTCCCATGATGGCGTGTATCTCGCCATCCTTGATTGTGAGGTTGATGCCTCGGAGTATTTCCTTGCCAGCAATGGTGGCGTGGAGGTTCTTAACTTCTAACATATCTTGGTTGTTTTTTCTGGGCCTCTTTGGGCTTTATTGGGCCTTACTAAGCCTTTTTGGGCCTATTTAAGCCTTTCTATACTATTTTACTAACTAACTTACTTACTATTAATAAGAATTGAGCACCTTGTTCAGACTCGACTTGCGGCGTTCCTTCTTTGTTTCCGGTTTGGGGTCGTCGTCAGGGTCGTATATGCCGAGTGCCATATAGATCATGCGGAAGAGGCTGTTGCCGTCTTCTGTGGTGAAGCGTAGGGGGAACGTTGCCTTCACGCCTATCTGAATGTTGTGGCGGTGCATGTCTGAGCGCATGCGGTATGCGGTCTGCTGTCCGCCGTATGTGGTGCTGACATTGGTCTTGCCGTCGATGGCTAACGGGAAGCCGTACTGAAACTCCAACGCTAACGAGGAGAATATGTAGCAGTCGAAGCCTACCGTTGGGGCTACGCTCACACGCGGAGAGCTTATCTCGTAACGTCGCTCGTAGCTGTAGCCTCCTCCCGAGTTGCTCATGGTGTTCCTATCGTTGTTCTGACCGACGTTAGTGTAGGTCATGAGGGCGGCGTACGGCTGTATGACGCAAGCCGTGGAGAGCGGATAATAACGTGCGCCGAGCGCTATGTTGTGCATCGTGACGTCAACGTCGCTTCCATACCATTCCATCGTCTCTGCATTATATCCGCCCACGACGGAGAAATGAGGATTCCGGAGATAATACTCCACCATCACATTGCCCTCAGCCGAACCGAACGAAGCTGCCTTGTCAGCATACTGACCGGACTGCTCATTGACGGCTGTCGTCGGACAAGAGAGGTTCATGCCGGCGATGACAGCCCAACGGCGTGACGACGGCTCCTCGTCATTGGCGGCGGACATAGAAATAGGGACAGCAAAGAGCATAGTAGTTAAGAGAATGTTGTTGAACATAATCTATTTACTTTATTTAATATGGAGCAAATTGTAAAGTTTGGATTTTCTTGTCCACCCCAATTTCACATTGATGTAAATTCGAAATATTTACGGTTGCTCCGTACTCTATGAAATGTGACATAAATTTATTACTATCTCTTCCCCAGTATATTAGGCAACATGCCATTGGCGCGCCTTTTCCTGTATCTTGTCCGTTTTCAAGAAAACGAAGTCTTGTGTCATATAAGAAGCATATTGCATCAGCTTGTCCAAAGATAAACTTCTTCCAGTGTCCTGTATTTGGCGCAACAGGAATTAAAGCTATAATGTCTGAACCATATTTTTTATGAGCTTCAACACATTTAGCCAACCAATCTTTAATGGTAGTTCCTCGGTTGCGATCTGCTCCGTATGGAGGATTTACATATATGGTTTTGCTGTTCCATTCTTCTTTTAACCCATCTTTTTCTGGCAACATGAATTCAATGTCTGCATTGACAATAGAATACTCATTTGAACATGGATCTAATCCAATATGTCCTCCCCAAAAACTTTTCACCGCATTGATATATTTAGGTGGTGTCCCCCAAGACTGGCTTAATGTGTTCACATGTCTACCTGCTGTCATAAGATTTCCTCCCAATTCTTATTTGCCATGTTAATCAATGCTGTTTTTAGGTTGTCAATATGATTACCCTCTGGAGATATGACATTAAACCATCCCTCAATTTTCTTGATGTTTTTAGAGAAATACTCACAGAGTGCATCATGTGCATCCTTGTTTATTTTTGTTTTTGTAAAAACATTAGCCTTTTTTCCTTCTATATAGCTGGATGCAAAGGCTTTTTTTACAACCTGATATTTTAGGGTGGGCTTAAGAAGCAAGGAAGTAACAAATTCAGAAAGACCTGCATCTGTTAAGAATAGAAGCCAATCATATGAATTTGCTAAAACTTTCATCTCCTTATTTTTATTTTCAGCTGTAAACCAGTTGCCATGGTTGCTAACAACACCGATTGATAATGTGAACTTTTTTAATGGTTTGTCGTTGTTTACAATTTCATATAGAAGTTCATCATAAGGTTTGATAAGTGGTGTTCCTTCTTCACATATCAGTCCATAACGTTGACCGTTAAGCCATATTTTTTGTAGAGAAGATGTCATCTGTGCAACATAAGCCCCTTGTTTGGCTTTCTCTATGGTTTGCGGACCTTTCTTACAGCCTTCCTCTACACCAACACGTTTACACTCCACCATTGCAAATGGGGAATGATACTGTTTGGCTACATGAATAGACTTTCCGATTCTTTCTTTGTGTAAATTCGCAACCAACAAGCTTTCATTATTTTCTGCCAATAGACACGAATTTCTTAAGACATTGTTTGAATCTATGAGTTTATTCGATTTCTTCTGAGAAAAATCCCCCATTACATCTTCTCCCAATGCTTTTATTATCTTTGTCGCAGTAAGGGGAGATTCCTCCTCCATCTTTATTTTTGATAATTGCAATATAGGATGTAGAGTAAACTCCACATTGTGACATATTTCTTCATCACCAAACTCTGGCAGTCCTCTTTCTATTGAAATATAGTCACACAATCCCCACTCCCTAAGCAAATAGTAGGTTATGATTTCCACCATTGTGCCCAAGGCTCTACCTGCAGCTTTTTTTGCGTCTTTTGTATGTGAGAACACGTCATTCTTCAATACATTTTGCAAAGAATCGATAGATTGATAACTCATATTTATATTTTTAAATTATCCCACTGTTCCCTCAAGCGACACGCTGAGCAGTTTCTGCGCCTCGACGGCGAACTCCATAGGCAGCTTGTTGAGCACGTCCTTGGCGTATCCGTTCACGATGAGACCCACGGCTTGCTCGGTGGGTATGCCGCGCTGGTTGCAGTAGAAGAGCTGGTCTTCCGAAATCTTCGATGTCGTAGCCTCGTGCTCCACTATCGCCGTGTCGTTGTGTATGTCCATGTATGGGAAGGTGTGCGCTCCGCAGTCGGAACCGAGCAGCAGCGAGTCGCACGACGAGTAGTTGCGTGCGTTGTCGGCGTTGCTTGTGGCGCGCACCAGTCCGCGGTACGAGTTCTGGCTATGTCCGGCTGAGATGCCCTTCGATATGATTGTCGACTTGGTGTTCTTGCCCATGTGTATCATCTTCGTGCCGGTGTCTGCCTCCTGATAGTTGTTGGTGACGGCTACGGAGTAGAACTCCGCCTGCGAACCGTCGCCGCGCAGCACGCACGAGGGGTACTTCCATGTGATGGCAGAGCCAGTCTCCACCTGTGTCCACGAGAGTTTGGAGTTGACACCGCGCAGGTCGCCGCGCTTCGTCACGAGGTTGAGCACGCCACCCTTTCCGTTCTCGTCGCCGGGGTACCAGTTCTGCACGGTTGAGTATTTCACTTCGGCGTTGTCCTTCACGACAATCTCCACGATTGCGGCGTGCAGCTGGTTCTCGTCGCGCATGGGCGCGGTGCAGCCTTCGAGGTAGCTGACGTATGCGTCGTCGTCGGCAATGATGAGTGTGCGCTCAAACTGACCCGTGTTGCGTGCGTTGATGCGGAAGTAGGAGCTTAGCTCCATCGGGCAGCGCACGCCCTTGGGTATGTAGACGAACGAGCCGTCGGAGAAGACGGCACTATTGAGTGCTGCGAAGAAGTTGTCGCGGTAGGGAACCACGCTTCCCAAGTACTCGCGCACGAGGTCGGGATGGTTCTTTATGGCGTCGCCTATCGAGCAGAAGATGATGCCTTTCTCAGCAAGGTGCTGCGAGAAGGTGGTCTTCACGCTGACGGAGTCCATGATGGCATCTACCGCCACACCGCTCAGCGCAAGGCGTTCTTCGAGCGGTATTCCGAGCTTGTCGAATGTCTTCATCAGCTCGGGGTCTATCTCCTTATTCTCGTTCTTCTTCTTGGCGAGCGGGTCGGCGTAGTACGAAATCGCCTGATAGTCGATCTCGGGCACGTGCACGTGGCCCCACTTCGGCTCCTTCATCGTCTGCCAGTGGCGGAATGCCTGCAGACGGAACTCGAGCATCCAGTCGGGTTCGCCCTTCTTGCTTGAGATGAGTCGCACAACGTCCTCGTTGAGTCCTTTCTCTATGATGTCTGTATGCACGTCGGTGGTGAAGCCGTACTCGTATTTCTGCTCTGCCACCTGGCGTACATAGGCGTTTTTTGTATCTTTAGTTTCCATTTTCGTATATAAAAGTAGAGGGGAGAATGGCGGATTGCGTCCGCCGTCCGATTGGATTGCGTTCGCCGTCTGATCGGGTTGCGTTCGCCGTCCGATCGGGTTGCGTCCGCCGTCTGATCGGATTGCGTTCGCTGCACGATGACACAACCTGCACTTTCAGGTTGCAGGACATCGGTATGCCTTCTCCTTAATTAATGCAAAATTACGAATAATGCGTTGATTATTCGAAGAAAAACGCTGCTTTTTTGAACCTAAAGGTTCATTTCCTTCGATAGTATGTTCTCCAGTTTCTCTGCCGAGAGCCTCAACTGGAACTCGCCGTTGATGGCTACGCTGATGCCGCCCGTCTCCTCCGACACCACGATGGCGATGCTGTCGGAGTCTTGCGAGATGCCAAGCGCAGCGCGGTGGCGCAGACCGAGTTCCTTCGGTATGTCGTGGCTGTGCGACACGGGCAGGATGCAGCCGGCGGCGCGTATGCGCTTGCCGACAATAATCATGGCTCCGTCGTGCAAGGGCGAGTTCTTGAAGAAGATGTTCTCGATGAGTCGCTGGTTGATGCGTGCGTCGATCACGTCGCCCGTGTCGACGATGTCGTCGAGGCGTATGCCGCGCTCTATGACGATGAGCGCGCCCACCTTGCCGCGCGAGAGGTCGATGCACGCCATGACGATGGGCATGATGGTCTCCTTGTCGACCACCTTCTCCTTGCTGCTCACAAAGAAGCGGGCGAAGGCACGGAAACGCTGGTGCGCACCGAGCGAGTAGAGGAAGCGGCGTATCTCTTCCTGGAAGAGCACGATAATGCCGATTACACCCACCGACACCAGTTTGTCGAGAATGGCTCCGAGCAGGCGCATCTCGAGCACCTGACTCACAAAGAGCCACACGAGCACGAACACGATGATGCCGATGAAGACATTGAGCGAACGGCTCTCCTTCATCAGACGATAGATGTAGTAGAGTATCAATGCGACAAGAAATATGTCGATGATGTCTTTTATTCCGAAGTCGAACATATTGTGAGTTTTGAATGTTGAGTGTTATCCGAATTGCTGCACAATCCGGATGGTTTCAAAGGCTTCCTTCACGTCGTGTACACGCAGTATCGAAGCACCTTTCTGCAGCGATACGGTGTGCAGCACAGTGGTGCCGTTGAGCGCCGTGGTGGGGTCGCCACCGACAAGCTTATATATCATACTCTTGCGCGACACGCCGACGAGCACGGGCAGGTCGAGTTCGAGCAGGCGCTCCGCCCTGTTCATTATCTCGTAGTTCTGCGCGAGCGTCTTGCCGAAGCCGTAGCCGGGGTCGAGGATTATGTCTTTCGCACCGAGGTCGCGCAGGCGCTGCACCTCCGCCGCGAAGTTCTGCATCATCTTCTCCAATGTGGGCTGCACCGACATCAGTATGTACGGCACACCGAGCTGCGCCACGGTCTGGAACATGTCGCCCTCCTCGTGTATCTCCTTGCCCACGATGCCCGTTATGCCACCCTCCGACACGTCGTTGACGATGTCGGCACCGAACTCCTCCACGCATCTGCGCGCCACGAGCGGACGGTAGGTGTCTACCGACACGATGGCATCGGGCTGCTCGCGACGCACTATCTCGAGGGCACGCTTCAGACGCTCGGTCTCCTCCTCAAGGCTCACCTCGTCGGCACCACCGGGGCGTGTGGAGAACGCTCCCACGTCGATGATGCGTCCGCCTTCGGCTACTATCTGGTTGGCACGATCGGCTATCTCTGCCTCCGTCTGCTTGCGCGAACCGCTGTAGAACGAGTCGGGCGTGGCGTTCAGTATGCCCATCACCAAGGGCTGTGAGAGGTCGAGCAGTCTGCCTCGCACATTTATTGTATATTGCATATATGCTTGATAATTTGTTAATAACAAAACACAAAATACGCAATAAATATCCAAATAGCCAAACATTTTTAACAAAAAGAGTTGGAAGTTTGGATTATTTAGTGTAATTTTGCCCCTATACTTTAACCAAAACTAACACAAACAATTATGAAAAAGTTATTATTAACACTCGCTTGTGCGATGACAAGCTTGTTCGCATCAGCGCAGGCAAAGACTGCTGCAGTCGGTCTTAACCTTAACTATGGTACAGAAATCGAGTCTCTCGGCCTTGGTGTCAAGGGTTCTTACTGCTTCACAGACCACATTCGTGGCGAGGCTTCGTTCAACTATTTCTTCCCGAAAGACCACTTCACAATGTGGGAAATCAACGCTAACGCTCACTACCTGTTCAACATTGGTGACAAGTTCAAAGTATATCCGCTTGTAGGTCTGACATATGTACATGGACACTGGAGCAACAAATACAGCGTAGGTGGCGGTGGCGATTGGGGCTGGGGTGCTCCTATGAGAAAGGCAAACGGCGAGGTAACCGTTAAAGAAAGTTACAATACTGGCAAGTTTGGCGTGAACCTCGGTGGCGGTGCTCAGTACGACCTGACAGACAACCTCATGCTCAACTTCGAGGTGAAGTACAGTCTCGTGAGCGACTTGGACCAGTGCGTCATCAGTCTCGGCGCTGCATACAAGTTCTAAACAAACACACACATAATCATAAACGAAAGAGGAGCACACGCTCCTCTTTTTTATTAAGGCTGTAATAGCTCTCATTTTTCATTTTTATTTACCAGACACCTGTTCACGGGTATGTAATGCGAGTCCTTAATCTCGCCTATCACAATTATACTGTGCAGACTGCCTATGCAATCAATAGTTCCAAGAGTATTGAGCATAAAGTCCTGATAGTCCTTCATATCATGGGCGTAAACTTTGATAAGAAAGTCGTAGTCGCCAGTAGTATTATAGCACTCTGTTATCTGATCAATAGTCTGCACAATGTCCATAAACTGCTGAATTAGTTCTTGAGTGTGTTGCTTCAGCCGTATATTGCACAACACAATCACGCTATGCCCCATCTTATGATGGTCCACCACAGCCGAATACCTTTTGATATAGCCTTCACGCTCCAGTCGTTTCTGACGCTCGAAGGTTGGCGACGGCGACAAATGGACACGCGCAGCAAGTTCCTTGACAGTCATGTGCGAGTTCTGCTGCAACAGTTTCAATATTTTGATGTCTACCTCGTCAAGAGATTCTTGAGTTGCCATAAATATATTTTAGAGTTATACAATTTGCTAAACAACCATTGTAACACAGAATAATATTCTGCAATAACTATTAATAATCTGCAAAAGTAGGAAATATTTCTGAATTTACAAGAATATTTGGCGGATAAAATTCTTCTTCATAATTTTGCGCTCAGAAAACCAGTAATTAAACACAACAAGCAATTAAAAAAACAAAATGATTATGAGCATTTCAGGAAACAAACATTTTGATGCAGTGGGCAGTTACTTGCGTCCGGCAGAGTTGAAGGAAGCAAGAGCCAAGTTTGCCAATAACGAAATCTCGGCAGAACAGCTCCGGGCAATTGAAGACCGTCTTATAGAAGACGTGATAAATAAGCAGAAAGCACACGGTCTGCACTTCATAACCGATGGAGAATTTCGCCGTAGCTACTGGCATCTCGATTTCATGTGGGGATTTGGCGGCGTAGAGCATATTGAACTGGATCACGGCTACCAATTCCACGGCGAAGAAACCACCAAAGGTTCGCTGAAGCTTACAGGTAAAATCACGGGCGAAAACCATCCGTTCATCAACGATTTCTTGTTTGTCAAGCAATTCGAGGAGAAAGGTATTGAGGCAAAGCAGACAATCCCTGCCCCTGCACAATTTCTTGCCGAACTGTTCCGTGGCGACAACACCAAGAACACTCGTGAATTCTATCCTAACGCCCAAGACCTCATTAATGACATCGCTCAAGCCTACCGCACCTTCTTCCGTGAAATCCATGCTGCCGGTTGCAACACTATACAACTCGACGACTGCACATGGGGAATGATTGTAGACGACGACTTCTGGAAATCGATGGCAGGCACAGGCTTTACTCTCGAACATGAGGCACTACAGTATCTCACTGTGAACAATCTCGCCATCGAGGGCAAACCCGACGGGCTCACCATAAACACTCACGTCTGCCGTGGCAACTACCATTCTTGCTATGCCACAAAGGGAGCCTATGACCCGGTTGCGCCATACCTATTCGCCAAGGAGAATGTCGACACTTACTATCTCGAATACGACGACGAGCGTTCAGGCAACTTCGAACCGCTGAGATTTGTTTCCGACAACAAGCATGTAGTACTCGGACTCATCACAACAAAGTCACCCGTACTCGAAGACAAAGCCACGGTCATAGCCCGTATTCGCGAGGCAGAGAAATACATTCCACTCGAACGTCTCAGTCTCAGTCCGCAATGCGGATTCGCTTCATGCGAGATAGGCAACAAGCTGACAGAAGCCGAGCAATGGGCGAAACTCGACCTGGTGAGAAAAATCACAGAGGAAGTGTGGGACTAAAGATTCATTTAAAAGCTTTGCTATACGTGATTTTGTTTGTGTAACTTAGCGTCATAATCAAACTTACGCTAAGTTACGCAATAAATAAAGTGCAGGATGAAGCGAGAGATGGTTCATCAAATGATTACTAATGACAATGTGGAGTCAAATTACTCCACGACCCGAAAATATTCCTCCAAGAAGGAGTGAGTATCTCAGACTTAATTTGTATCTTTGCCATGTCTATCGTTGGGTTTTCTTGTTTTCTTTTGCAACACTAAGATAAATGAATTCTTCGACATGGCAAAACCCTGGACCATAACATCTACCAAATATGAAACTAAAAGCAACTCTCGCCGCTCTGCTCTTCTGTGCAACGGCTCTCGCATCCTCACCCCACAAGTATCGCCTCGTATGGCAGGACGACTTCAACGGCACCACATTTGACAGCCGCTCGTGGACCAAGATAAGCCGCGGCGCACCCGACTGGCGTAAATACATGTCAGACGCCGACTCGCTCTACGCCGTGCGCGACGGCAAACTCGTTCTGCGCGGCGCCGTCAACACCAACCTCGAAGCCGACACAGCACGCTTCGTGACCGGCGGGCTCTACACAAAGCGCAAGCACGCCGTGAGATACGGCAAGGTGGAGGTGCGCGCACGCTTAGACTGCGCGCAGGGCGTGTGGCCGGCTATATGGATGAAGCCCGACTATGAGATCAAATGGCCACACGGTGGCGAGATCGACATCATGGAGCACCTCAACCACGACACTATCGCCTACCAGACCGTACACTCCTACTACACGCAGATTCTGAAGCAGAAAAAGAACCCGCCTCACGGCGGCACGCATCCTATCAAGCGCGACGACTTCAACACCTACGGCGTGGAGATTCTGCCCGACTCGCTAGTGTTCTCAATCAACGGACAGCCGTCGTTCACATATCCGCGCGTTGAGGAGCTTAAGGACAAGGACCAGTATCCGTTCGGAGCCCCGTTCTACCTGCTCATCGACATGCAGATTGAAGGCTCGTGGGTGGGCAAGGCAGACCCTAAGCAGCTGCCTGTAGAGATGGAGATCGACTGGGTGAAGTTCTACGAACTGGAGAAGGAGAAGTAAAACTCTGAGGAAACAGAAGTAAACCTTCTGAGGAAAAGAGAAACAAGCTCTGAAGAAAGATTCGGCTGCGCCAAGCACGCTTGCCGACAAAAATAAAAGCAAAATGGAAATATCCGAACTTTACGAAATCTTTAAGCAACACCCCGTTGTAACAACCGACAGCCGCGACTGCCCTGCCGGTTCGCTGTTCTTCGCTCTGAAGGGCGCATCGTTCAACGGCAACAAGTTTGCTGCAGCAGCCTTGGAGAAGGGCTGCGCATACGCCGTAGTTGACGAAGCGGAGTACGCCGTTGAGGGCGACGACCGCTTCATCCTCGTCGACGACTGTCTGCACACGCTGCAGCAGCTCGCACGCTATCACCGCCGTGCACTCGGCACACCGATAATCGGCATCACCGGCACCAACGGCAAGACAACGACAAAGGAACTGACGGCTGCGGTGTTGCTGCAGAAATATAACGTGCTCTACACCGAGGGCAACTTCAACAACGACATCGGCGTGCCGAAGACGTTGCTGCGCCTGAACGCCGAGCACGACATAGCTGTGGTGGAGATGGGTGCGTCGCATCCGGGCGACATCAAGACGCTGGTGGAGATAGTTGAGCCCGACTATGCGCTCATAACAAACGTGGGACGTGCGCACCTGCAGGGCTTCGGCTCGTTCGAGGGCGTGATACGTACCAAGGGCGAACTGTACGACTTCGTACGCTCGGCTGCCGCAGGCGAGAACGATGCCTACGCCATACGCGAGGTGGAACGCCCACGCTGCGTGTTCATCGACAACGACAACCCGCACCTCAACGGCATCGCTACGGGGCTGAACCTCGTGCGCTACGGCATCAACGCCGCCGACAACCTGTACGTTACAGCCGCAGACGTGAAGAGCGAGCCTATGCTCAGCTTCTCGTGGACAGCGGAGGGAAAGGCTGCGCATCACGTGGAGAGCCAACTCATCGGTGCCTACAACATCACGAACATGCTCGCTGCCATCGCCATCGGCACATACTTCGGTGTGGAGGCAGAGCGCATCGACGCAGCACTGACGAACTATGCGCCGAGCAACAATCGCTCGCAGTTTGAGCAGACTGCCGACAACCGTCTCATCGTCGACGCTTATAACGCCAACCCGACGAGCATGGCTGCGGCACTCAACAACTTCGAGGCTATCAATGCCGACCATAAGATGGCTATCATCGGCGACATGAAGGAGCTGGGCAGCGTGAGCCACGACGAGCATCAGCGCATCGTAGACCAGCTCAGCCGCATGACACTCGAGGAGGTGTGGCTCGTGGGTTCGGAGTTTGAGCATACGACAACTCCTGCCACGTTCCGCAAGTTTGAGAACGTAGCAGGAGTGAAGGAAGCAATTGCTTCTGAGAAACCGCACGACCGCTACATCCTCATCAAGGGCAGTAACGGCACACGCCTGTTCGAGCTTCCAGAGTTATTATAGGAGGTATGGGCATTCTTGCCCATACCCACACCCCTACATTTTATACTTTCCGCCGGTTATTGTCTCCAGGTCGAACGCCTTATACACAAGTTCGCAACCGTCATAGTTGTGTTCGCCCTCGCCCTGCGGAAAACTTGTGCAGACGGGATTGGGCTTCGTGCCCCATTTAGTAAGCGTCTCCTCATAGAAGAAGGCTATTCTGCCATCGGCTTGCAGATCCATACTGCTGTAGAGCGACACCGTTGCGCTCACCTGATAGCAGCCGTCCCAACCCTCGGCTAAGGCTTTCACGTTGCACATATCCGCATCATCTGCCAACTCCTTATAGAATATGCTCACGTTGTTGCGCCCCGTGCCTGTTGGCACCGACTGCAACACTACGTGCAGCTGTCTGCCGTCGCTATTGTGCACGGCTGGCACAATGAGCATCTCGCCGTTCGTAGGGTTGGTGCTCGGCGCGAGAGCCAATCCGCTCATCGTAGCCTTCGTCTGTTCCTCCCACGAGCCTTCACCCGTAGTTGCGTTGCTATAGGTGTATATGTTAAGCAGTCTGCAGCCAGAGGCGCGGCTTGTTATGATGACACGACCGTCGGGCAACTCCTCGCACTTCGGTTCGTCGCCATCGGGCACGGGCAGGGCAGCCGCGCCGCCGAGAGCGTGCCATGTGCGTCCGAAGTCGTCGGAATAGATCACGCGATTGCCGTTGGGACGCGCTGCGAGTGCAGCGTAGATGCGATAGTAGTCGCCTACCTTCACCACCCTACTCTGGAATATCTTTCCGCCACCGATGAAAGCAGCATCCAGCGGATTGCCCCCGTCGAACAAGCCATATATCGCTTCGGTCTGATCGATGGGCTTCTGCCATGTCAAGCCACCGTCCGTGCTGCGTATTGCAGCAATGAGGTTAGGGTTCCGGCGGTTGGTGTTCGGATTGCCGTACACCGTGCAGCCGGCAACAGCCATGATGAGCACTTCGTTGCGCTCGCGATCCATCACGATAGCAGGGTCGCCATAGGCAGCAGCCATCGGTGTCTTGACGTTGTTGATGAGCGATGCGTCGCCACAAGCCACGTCAATCTCACGCTCGCTCCACGTTCTGCCGTTGTCGTCACTCAGCTTCACCACGCAGTCGACACGTCCGTAACCTGGGTCGGTGCCGCAGACGAGGCGTGCCGCACTCGCTATGAGTCTGCCGCCATTGCCGCAGGTGATACCCGGAATGCGATAAGGCGGAACATCGATGCCGCCCTTCGCCGTGCTGAACAGCACAGTACCATCAGCGTAGGCTGCAACAGTTAGCAGCAACATGCCAAGAGAGAATAGAACTTTCTTCATTATAGTTTGTTTCACTCTTTTACTTTTAAAATATATGCCTTTGTGGGTGCGTGGTATGGGCAAGATGCCCATACCTCCTACTTTTTACTCTTTTACTTTTTTACCCTTTTACTCCTTTACTTTTTTACTCTTTTACTTTTAAAAGTTATGTTCTCCTCCTTGAACTTATCCTTCGGCTGCGGATGTTCCGCCGGATAGCCGATAACCACCATGTTAAGCGGAATGAGATTATCGGGCAGCGAGAGCGTTGCGCCAATCGCCTTGCAGCGTTCCTCGGATGGATAGGCACCCGTCCATACGGCACCGAGCCCCATAGCGTGAGCCGCAAGCAGAAGATTCTCCGTTGCTGCCGACGCATCCTGAATCCAGAAGTCGCGTCCGCCGCCTTCAATCGTCTTATCCATATCGCCGCAGACAACGATAGCGAGCGGAGCCTTGAGCAGCATCTTCGCATAAGGATTAGCACCCGCAAGACTGTCGAGCACGCTGCGCTGGTCGACAACCACGAAGTGCCACGGCTGCTTGTTCATAGCCGTAGGTGCAGCCATAGCCGCACGCAGCATCTTCTCCACCTTCTCCTTCTCTACGGGACGCGCCTCATAGTCGCGTATGCTGGTACGCGTAGCGATATTATCGAGCACAGCCTGCTCTTGCGTTTGCGACTCGACGCTGTCCTCCACGCCCGACACCAAGCGCACACCAAGCACCACAACGACTATAGCGAGCACTACGTTCAACACGATTGACTTATTCTGTAAATTCATAATTTAAAAATCTTAATTCAAAATTCAATAACTCACAATGCGCGCAACGCATAATTCAAAACTCAAAACTCAACATTCAACACTCTTCATAAGTGCTCCCGTTGGGCACACGAAGCGGCAATACGGTCGCGACACCCACACCGACAGCACAAGGAACAGCACTGCAAGCACTATCACCCACACCGATGCCGACGAATAGATGAACGCCGTGAACAGCTCGTAGTCGATCCATGCGGAGCATGTACCGGTGAGCAGCAGTGCCATCAGTACGCCCCAGAGCAGATTGCGCAAAGCGGTGAGCACGTGGAGCACACGTGGCGTGATGCGCAGCTTGCGTCGACTGAGTTTTCCGGCAAGCTCCTGCGCCGAACCGAACGGGCAGACATGAGCGCAGTAGTGGCCCGACCTGCCAGCCAACGGATAGAGCAGTGCCACAATCAGCATCAGCAGCGGAGCGGCGAGCGTACCTATCGCCGACAGACTCACGCCTCCGGCAAAGAGTCGAAGGAAGAGCGTGTAGGAGACAAACGTGCCTGTCCACAGACCAAGCACCACGACGTTCACCACGAGCTGCACAAGATGCAGACGGCGGTTGTTGGTGAAGAGCGGAACGACGGCTCCGAGCAGTACGGCGATCAACGCCACTATAGGGGGTGCACTTGTCTCAAGTGCACCAACCGAGCCATCCTCACCCCACTGACTGCGCTGCTTGGCATAAGCCAGTCCGCGCTGCACATTCCTTATTATCGCCTTCGACGAGAACGTAGCACCCGACACGGCATCCACGTCCTCCGCCATCGCCTCGTCAATGGTCTTGCCTTGCCAACGGCTGAACAGCTCCTTCGCACGGTCGAAGAAACTCGGCGACTCGGCGTTTGGCTCAGCCTCAATGGCGGTCAGTCTTCCGTCCTTATCTATATGTATCTTCAACGGCACCGGTCCGCCGTAGCCTTGCACGTCCTTCGCGAGCACGCGGGTGTTCACCACAAACGTTCCGTCGGGCTGCACACTCAGTGTATCGCTGCCCTGCGCTACTGACACCACCGCAGCATGAGTCTGGCGCAAGTCGTGCCCGAATATCCTGCCGTCGCGCAGTATTGCAGCAGCTGACAAAACCAGCATCACCACAACGAGCGACAACAGACGAATCATAATACCCTTCCTTTGTCTTTTTACCATATACTTATTTTTATTACTACATGCAAAGATTTAATTTATTGGTTACATTAACAAATGCTTATTGCAAGTTATTGCAAAACGATACTTCTCACAAGTACTGACACAGAAGTTCAAAAGAACGTAAAAAGCGGTATAGAAATGTTTTACAACTCCTATACCGCTTATATTCAACGCTTCAAGCTATACTGTATAGCTGTTTGAGCGATTAGTATTCGTCCTCGTTGAAGAGGAAGTCCTCTTTTGTAGGGTAGTCGGGCCATAAGTCCTCGATGCTTTCATAAACATCACCCTCATCCTCAATCTCCTGCAGGTTCTCAAGCACCTCAAGCGGAGCGCCAGAACGCATAGCATAGTCGATGAGCTCGTCTTTAGTTGCTGGCCAAGGGGCATCTTCCAGCTTGGAAGCCAATTCAAGTGTCCAATACATAGTTTTAAGTTTTAAATGTCGTACTTTAATATGTTTTCTTTAAGAGCCGCGAGGCACTGTTCTTCATGGATTGCCCTCCTGCTCTAACCAAATGCAAAAATAGTAAATTCTGAGTTATTTACAAGTGATATATAGTTTTTTTTCGTCTATAGATGTAATAAAGTTTAAATTGAGAGCCAAAACGAAGAAATAATCGGATAAGCGATTGATAAATTGCAAGATAAGTGGTTCGACACGATATTCGTGCGACATGGCTACAATGCTGCGCTCTGCACGACGTGCCACGGTGCGACACACATGCGACTCGGCGGCTGCGGTGCATCCACCAGGCAGGACAAAGGTTTCTGGCTCCGGAGTTTCTTTCTGCAGCGTGTCAACGCATTGCTCAAGCTGGGCGATATCAGCAGCGGCCAGGTGCGACGGCATAGCGAAGTCGGGGTTCGACAGTTCGCCACCGATATGGAACAGCTGCTGCTGAACTCTGATGAGCACGTTCAATTCGCGTTCTGGAACACCAAACGATCGGAGCATACCGATATGTGCATTCAGTTCGTCAAGGTCGCCACACACAGCGATACGTATGTCGTCCTTCATCACGCGCTTACCTCCTACGAGGGTGGTCTGCCCCGTGTCACCATGCCTTGTATATAGTTTCATAGGTTTAATATTAACAGATAAATTAGATAGACTTAATTAAAAGTTCACTACGTAATTCGTTTTATGACGGTCGGTATCGAAGAAAGCGATGCCACAGTAATAGAGGTCGTAACTCACACTCACCTTCTCGTTCTCCACAAGTTGCTGCCACATACGGTGAGCCACTCCATTCGAACTGATATCCTCAATGACGAATACCGACGACTGGTCCGACTCAGCTAAAGCCTTCTCCAAAAACGCTTCACACCCAGCAATGGGGCAGATTCGCACTAATCGCATAACCACATCATCAAGCGAATCATCAACTGTATCACTCCCCGACAATTCGCTAACAACGTTACGCACCCTCGTCATCTTGCAACCATGCGCAACATAATCAGCAAGCAGACTGCTGTCCTTGCTGTAGTCAACCATCTGTTTCGTTCTGCAAAAGTTTGCCAAACGAAAGTAAAGCTCCATGCGCTTGCGTGTCAGCCAATTAAGCGTAGGGTACTTCTTCCGCAGGTCTGCGTAGGCATAATACGGATAGTGTTCGCTGATGACATAACGTATGAAACGATATGCCGACGGCGATTGCACTCCGAAGCCACGACTATACGACATGCGACGAAGCCAGATGATATAACGCTTGATTGGATTCATTGATTGTATTCTACTTAGTAATTACAAAGGTAAAGATTTATTATCGAATAGCTTTTGTTTATACGCGATTATGTTGTATTTTTGTAAGAAATTATTCGATGAAACTATGGAACAGATATCCGAACGACAAGAAAAGGTTCTCAACTACCTTAAAGAACACAACATTCCATTCAGCTGCTACAACCATCCCGAAGGCAAAACCATAGAGGAGGCAAAACGCTGGTGGAAAGACGATGGCAGCGTGCACTGCAAGAACCTCTTCTTCCGCAACCACAAGGGCAACCGCCATTATCTCGTATGCTTCAACTGCGACCACGACCTCGCCATCCACGACCTGGAACATCTGCTGAAAGAGTCGCTGGTGAGCAAAGGACAACCCTCATGCGGCAAACTCTCGTTCGCATCACCCGAACGTATGATGAGGTTTCTTGGGCTGGAACCTGGCAGCGTATCGCCGTTCGGACTCATCAACGACACCGACAACCACGTACATCTATTTCTCGATGCTAATCTTCAGCAAGCCGATACACTATCATTCCACCCTAACGACTGCCGTGGCACAGTAGTCATCTCTCGACACGCCTTCGAGAATTATCTCTCGATAGTTGGCAACACATACGAATACATAAAACTATACTAAATATCTGTAAAACAAATAGGTTGTAGAAAATATCTACCATATCTTCCATTTTCAGCGTAGCGCGTTGCGTATCAAAGGGATAAGG
>ERZ1026892.246-NODE-246-length-26615-cov-4.916114_pt1 | contig 26615 bp, 15 predicted proteins | sample MGYA00380176_ERZ1026892 | MGnify/ENA primary metagenome ERZ1026892 (study PRJEB33269, sample SAMEA4719812) | human gut metagenome | biome: human-associated habitat; feature: organic feature; material: feces | place: Cameroon | collected 2013-10 ... | reverse complement strand
CCCGACAATCTTCAGGACAAGGAAACCCTCGAAGCCGCCAGCCACATCATGCTGGCCCCCTCCCGTGGTCAGGGCAAGAAACTCTACAAAGCCCTCGTCTCCTTCCGCCAGCGCATCCTGACCCTTGTCAGCGACCCCCGTCAGCGCGCCATCATCGCCTCCAACCTCAGCACCGACGTGCCCCGTTCGGAGGACAATGTCGGAAAGAACTGGCAGCAGTATATGTTTGAGGAAATGCCCTCCGTTGCAGCTGTCACGATGCTTGCCAAATTGCAGAGTGACGTACGTAAGGCCGAAAACGAAGTGATCCATTCCTTCCTGTCGAACATCGACATCAAGGACATCCGTGTCAACGAAATAAATGCCTACGTATCGGCTGAAGCCACCACGCTCTATCCCGGCGAAACCTTCCGTTCGAAAATCTTCATGGCCGCTGTCGACACCACCCAGCGTCCGGAAATCTACGTCAACGGTCGCCGCATTTCCGCCGATGGCAACTACAGTTTCTCCGTAGGTGCCCCCGGCCAGTATTCCTTCTCGGGTTATATCCTGATGCCCAATGCCGAAGGCAGCATCATACGCCGCAATTTCACGCAGAAATACAACGTCATCGCCCCGCCTCAAGGCGCCACGGTGGCCGCCGACCTCATGAATGTGCTCTATGCAGGCTATAACAACCCCATCAGTGTCAGCGCCTCAGGCATTCCCAACACCCAGGTCCACCTCTCCATGACAGGCGGCACCCTCACCTCCACCGGTCCGGGCAAGTACACCGCCCGTCCCACCCAGGTCGGCTCGGAAGTCACCTTCAGCGTGACCGGCACCGTCAACGGCCGTGCCCAGAACATGGGCGCCTTCACCTTCAAGGTGCGCAAACTGCCCGATCCCACGGCCTATCTCCAGATTGGCACGAACCGATTCGTCCACGGACGTTTGGCCAAAGCCTCCCTCCTGGGTGTGAGCAAACTGAATGCCGCCATTGACGACGGTCTGCTCGACATCCCCTTCCGTGTCGTAGGTTTCGAAACGGTCTTTGCAGACCGCATGGGCAATCTCCGTCCCGAGCCCTCGGCAGGAGACCGCTTCTCTGAAAACCAACGCAACCTCATGCGTGAACTTCGCCGAGGCCAGCGATTCTACATCTCCAATGTGCGCGCCATAGGTCCCGACGGACTCACCCGTACGCTCAACGGCGCCATGGAAGTGATAGTCAACTGATGCCTCGAACCACCCATCCACGCCTCTCAACCAACCAACATGAATATTCTTCGCATTGCATTCCTCGCACTGAGCTTTTCGCTCTGCGGAATCATCGTGGCACAGCCGCCCCGTCGTCGTGCCGAGCAACAACAGAAGCAGGAGCAGGCCCAGAACGCCCCAGCCAAAGGCTCAGCCTACCGCGAATTTCCTACGGCGCAGTCCATGCCGCAGGATGCAGCTTGGCGCCGTGACCTCTACCGCACCATCGATCTCACCCGCGACGCCAACGCCGTGCTCTATTATCCCACCACCCCTCAGGACGGACGGGAAAACCTCTTCACCTATCTTTTCCATCTCATCCTTCGCGGACAGGTCAAAGCCTATGACTACAAACTCGACGGCAACGAGGACTTTTCCGCCAAGAATCAGGTGAAGGCCAAGGACATCATGGACCGCTACCATATCTTCTACGAATCGAAGGACGGACGCATGCGTGTCAACGACGTCGACCTCCCCTCCGATGAGGTAAAGGCCTATTTCATCAAAGAGAGCACCTACTACGACCAGCACACGGCCTCCTTCCGCACGCAGGTGACAGCCCTTTGTCCCGTGTTGAAGCGTGGCGACTCCGATTTTGGTGGAGAGCTTTCGCAGTATCCCATGTTTTGGGTGAAGATGTCGGAAGTGGCGCCTTATTTGGGCAAACTGATGCTCATGGGAAGTTCGCTCAACAATGCCGCCACCATGTCGGCCGACGACTTCTTCACGCTCCATCGCTATGAAGGCGACATCTACAAGGTCGTCAATCTTCAGGACCGTCTCCTGTCCAACTATTGTCCCGACGATTCATCCATGGCGCGCGAGCAGAAACGCATCGAGAAGCAACTCACCGACGTGCAGGAACACGTTTGGGGACGCGACAGCGCCTACTATGCCCGTCTGCGTGCCGATTCCATCGCCCAGGCCCAGGCCGATTCCCTTGCTGCCGCAGGAAAGGCCTCACGCACATCGCGCAGCACGGCATCGCCCACGCGCCGCACAACAACCGCGCGTCGCACCAGCGTTTCCTCCAAATCCTCTGCCCCGAAACAGCAGTCCGCTCCCAAGGCCACGAAGCCCAAAAAGCAGAAAACCGTAAAGCCCAAGAGCAGCAGTTCGCGCGGAGGAGGCTATAGCGTACGCCGCCAGCGCCATTGATGTCTGTCGTCAGCTGTTCCCCTTTAGGACGTTAGGGACTGACGAAAGATGAAAACAACAGATCGTGCCCTCCCACACACGCTTTCGAGTGTGGGAGGGCACGATGTTTGCAGCAAGCGCAAGCCTATCTGTTTTTATCCTATATATATATTGAGTAGGGAGGTTCAGAAATAAGAATCATGCCAACCCGCCTCCCTATCCCATACCATCCCATACCCCGTAATTTCCCCGCTATTTTCCATCCCATGTCCACCCTTCTCATCCTCCTTCTCTTTGTCGTAGCCCTCGCGGCCGGTTATGCCTTCGGACGCATGCAGGGCCAGCAGCGTCAGCAGACACTTTTGGCCGAACAGCAGCGCCAGTCACAAGCCGCACTTGCTGAGGCCCAGCAACAGGTACGCCGCGCCGAAGCAGATGCCCAGGCCGCGCTGGTCAGTGCCACCGAAGCACGCACCCGTCTCAATTCCGAGCGTAAACATGCAGAAGAAGCCATGCAGCAGCAGGCCCAGGCCCTGCGCATGGAGTTCAAGTCCATGTCGGCTGAAATGCTTCGCACCCAAGGCGATTCGCTCCGCACGCAACATCTTCATGCCCTCGAAGCCCTCCTCCAGCCGCTCGACAAGGACATTCAGGCATTCCGCACGCAATTCATCGACAAGCATGCAGCCCTCGACGGCTACATCAAGAGCCTTGCCGAACAGACCACTTCGTTGGGACGCGAAGCGGAAGATCTGGCCAAGGCCTTGCGCGGCAACACGAAACTTCAGGGCAACTGGGGCGAGGCCGTGTTGACGAACCTCCTTGAAGCCTCAGGACTGACCGAAGGCCGCGACTTTGATGTGCAGGCGCACACGAAAGACGATGAGGGTCGCAACCTGATTCCCGACGTGGTGGTCCATCTGCCCTCTGAGCGCAACATCGTGATAGACTCCAAGGTTTCGCTCACGGCTTTCACGCGCTATGTAGCAGCCGAAGATGCTGCCACTCAGGAACAGCAGCTCAAGGAACACGTGCGCAGCGTTCGTCAGCACGTCAAGGAACTTTCTTCCAAGAACTACGACAAGGTCGTCGAAGGAAGCATCGGCTATGTCCTCATGTTCATCCCCGGCGAAGGAGCCTACGTGTCCGCCGTCACGGCCGACCCGATGCTGACCACCGATGCCTATGCCCAGCACGTCATCATCATCAATCCCACCAACCTGCTGATGGCGCTCCAGTTGGCCTACAACCTCTGGCAGAGCGAATTACAAAGCCGTTCGGTGAAGGACATCTACACTTCGGCGGAGAAACTCTATAAGAAATTCTCCACTTTTGCCCAAAACTTCGTGAAGCTGGGAAATGGCATCCAGCAGTTGCAGCGCACCTACGACGATGCGCAGAAACAGCTCACATCCGGTCGTGGCAACATTGTCAGTCAGCTCGAAGGATGGAAGAAAAAAGGCCTCACCCCCTCTTCCGACCTTCCCCCCGCCCTCACGGATGGGGCAGAAATCGAGGACCTGTAGTATCAGAGTAGCCCTTTCTTGGGGTGTTCTTTACCTGTGGATATTTGCGCTTCGCACGCGGAGCGCAAGTGTATTCCTATTCCCCCATCAGCATCGCCCATAGGCTGGATCGTTCCGCTTTCAGGAAATACGCATTCGCTGTTTTTGAAACATTTCAGACGCCCTGTTCCCATACACCCTTGGGTAAAGTCATTCCGAACTCCGTTCGAAGTTACCGAACGGCAATTGGCGGTAGCCCGAACGGCATTTGCCGGTAGCCCGAACGGCAATTGCCGGCAGCCCGAATGGCATTTGCCGGTAGCTAACTGATCAAGGGACTTTGAACGACTTACTCCCTTTCCCGATTTGAGAACACTGCATGAACGGGCTTATTCGTGGGGCGTAAACGTGAAAGAAAATCGTGCGAGGACGCTCAAAAACGGAAAGGTACGCAAGTTGGAAATGCGTATTTTCTCAATCGTTACTCAATAAACAAAAAAGATTACACGAGAACCATATGCGTAAGCTTTAGTGGATAAAGCAAGCGCATATGGTTCCCGTGTAATCTTTTTTCATTCAGGTCTACGCCGTGAGGGCGGTTATTTGTTCAGTTTCCAGGTGGCACCGTCCTTCGTGTCTTTCACCTCGAAACCGAAGGCAGCAAGTTCGTTGCGGATCTGGTCGCTGGTGGCCCAGTCCTTGTTGGCCTTGGCCTTGGCACGGATGTCGAGGAGAAGGTCGATGGCCTTGCTGTAAGCTTCTTCGCGTCCGGCATTTCCGCCCTCTGTCTCGCTCTTGAGACCGAGGATGTCGAATGTGAAAGTGTGCACCGTCTGGCGGAGCGCCTCCAGTGCAGCCGGCGTGATGGTCGTCTGCTTGTCGGCCAACTGGTTAATCACGCGGCAAGCATCGAAGAGATGGCTGATGACGATCGGAGAGTTGAAATCATCGCTCATCGATTCGTAGCACTTGTCGGCAAGTTCTGCGGCATAAGCCTCAGTGATCTTTCCGTCAGCTGTAGGTTCGATGCGGTCGAGCTGGCTGATGGCATCCATAAGGCGGTCGAAACCCTTCTTCGAAGCCTGAAGCGCTTCGTTGGAGAAATCGACAGTCGAGCGGTAGTGCGCCTGCAGGATGAAGAAACGGATGGTCATCGGCGAGTAAGCCTGCTCGAGGAGCTCATGCGAACCGTTGAAGAACTGGTCGAGCGTGATGAAGTTGTTGTAGCTCTTGCCCATCTTCTTGCCCGCGATGGTGATCATGTTGTTGTGCATCCAGTATTTCACCATCTCATGGCCCATCGATGCCACAGCCTGTGCGATTTCACATTCGTGGTGGGGGAACACGAGGTCCATGCCGCCACCGTGGATGTCGAATCGCTCACCCAGATACTTGCGTCCCATGGCCGTGCATTCGCAGTGCCAACCGGGGAAACCTTCGCTCCAAGGTGAGGGCCAGCGCATGATATGCTCCGGTTGAGCTTTCTTCCAGAGTGCGAAGTCCACCTGATGACGCTTTTCGCCCACGCCGTCGAGCTCACGGCTGGCATCGTGCACATCTTCGAGGTTACGGCCGGAAAGGATACCGTAGCGGTGCTTTTCGTTGTATTTCACCACGTCGAAGTATACCGAACCATTTGATTCATAGGCAAAGCCATTGTCGAGAATCTGTTTCACGAGTTCCTCCTGCTCGATGATATGCCCCGTTGCGTGCGGTTCGATGCTGGGGGGCAACACGTTGAGGCTGGCCATGGCAGCGTTGAAGCGGTTGGTGTAGTACTGCGCCACTTCCATGGGTTCGAGTTGTTCGAGGCGAGCCTTCTTGGCAATCTTGTCCTCGCCCTCGTCTGCATCATGTTCGAGGTGGCCCACATCGGTGATATTGCGCACGTAGCGCACCTTGTAGCCCAGATGGGTGAGGTAGCGGAACACGAGGTCGAAGGTGATGGCAGGGCGTGCATGGCCGAGGTGTGCGTCGCCGTAGACGGTGGGGCCGCACACGTACATTCCGACGTGTTCGGGATGGATGGGCACGAACTCTTCCTTGCGGCGAGAGAGCGTGTTGTAGAGGTAGATTTTGCGTTGTTGCATATCTTTGATTGTATTGTTTCTTCTTGTATCCCAATGATGGGATGGGGATTGTGGTTCAGCCCCCGAATGCAAAGTTACGGATTTTTGGTACAGTGGCAAAATGGGGGTGGACAAAAGGGGCTTGCCAACAAGTCCTGAACTTGTGGAAAAAAGTCCCGAGGTTGTTTGAAAAAGTCCCGAACTTGTGAAAACAATGTCCCTGTGGTGTTCAATGGCATCCGTTTTTGGAGATTGCTTCGCGAAGTACGCTGCGGCTCGGAAGTGGAAAGTAAAACTTTTTTCAAGTTTTCCTTTCCACTTCGCTCGCCTTGCAGTAACTTTGCACCCTGAAACACAATAGTATTAGAAACCACTTTATATGCAAGACATTCGTAACATTGCCATCATTGCCCACGTTGACCACGGAAAGACCACACTTGTGGACAAGATGCTGCTTTCGGGCCACCTTTTCCGCAAGAACCAGAATGCCGGGGAATTGATTCTCGACAACAACGACTTGGAGCGTGAAAGAGGTATCACGATTCTTTCGAAAAACGTGTCTATCCGCTATAAGGGCACGAAAATCAACATTATCGACACCCCGGGGCACTCGGATTTCGGTGGTGAGGTGGAACGTGTGCTCAACATGGCCGACGGATGCATCCTGCTCGTCGATGCCTTCGAAGGACCGATGCCGCAGACGCGCTTTGTTTTGCAGAAAGCCCTCGAAATCGGTCTCAAGCCCATCGTAGTCGTGAACAAGGTTGACAAACCCAACTGTCGTCCCGAAGAGGTCTACGAAATGGTGTTCGACCTCATGTGCGACCTCAATGCCACTGAGGACCAGCTCGACTTCCCCGTTGTCTATGGTTCTGCCAAAAACAACTGGATGGGCGAGGACTATAATACCCCGACCGACAACATCGACTATCTCCTCGACAAAATCATCGAAGTGATTCCAGCCCCCACTCAGCTTGAAGGAACACCTCAGATGCTCATCACTTCGCTCGACTATTCAAACTATACAGGCCGAATCGCTGTGGGACGCGTACACCGTGGCACCATCCGCGAAGGTATGAAGTGCACCATCGCCCATCGCGACGGAACCCTCGAAAAGACACAGATTAAGGAAGTCCACACTTTTGAAGGAATGGGACGCCAGAAAACGGACGCTGTCAGCTCAGGCGACATCTGCGCCGTTGTAGGTCTTGAGAATTTCGAAATTGGCGACACCATCTGCGATTTCGAAAATCCCGAACCCCTCCCCACCATCGCCATCGACGAACCCACCATGTCGATGCTCTTCACCATCAACGACTCCCCCTTCTTCGGTAAGGAAGGTAAGTTCTGCACCTCCCGTCACATCGCCGATCGTCTCAACAAGGAACTCGAGAAGGACCTCGCCCTGCGTGTACGTCCCTCCGAAACGGAAGGCAGCTGGGTCGTGAGCGGACGTGGTGTGCTCCATCTCTCCATCCTCATCGAGACCATGCGCCGCGAAGGCTATGAGCTTCAGGTCGGACAGCCTCAGGTCATCTTCAAGGAAATCGACGGTCAGAAGTGCGAACCGATTGAGGAACTCACCATCAATGTGCCCGAAGTCTTCGCCTCGAAGATGATCGATATGGTCACCCGTCGCAAGGGAGAAATGACCTCGATGCAGAATCTTGGCGAACGCGTTGACATCGAATTCGACATCCCCTCACGTGGCATCATCGGTCTGCGTACGAATGTCCTCACCGCCTCTCAGGGAGAAGCCATCATGGCTCACCGTTTCAAGGAATACCAGCCCTTCAAGGGCGAAATCCAGCGTCGTTCCAACGGTTCGATGATTTCCCTCGAAACCGGAACCGCCTTTGCCTACGCCATTGACAAGCTTCAGGACCGTGGCCGTTTCTTCATCAATCCCCAGGATGAGGTTTATGCGGGTCAGGTTGTGGGTGAACACGTCCACGACAACGACCTCGTGGTCAACGTCACCAAAGCCAAGCAGCTCACCAACATGCGTGCATCGGGTGCCGACGAAAAGGCCCGCATCATTCCTCCCGTAGTCTTCTCGCTCGAAGAAGCTTTGGAATACATCAAGGAGGACGAATACGTTGAAGTGACCCCGAAGTCCATGCGTATGCGCAAGGTCATCCTCGACCATCTGCAGCGTAAGCGCGCCGGCCGCGAATAAATCTGAACGCGCAAAAAAAGCGCCGTTCCCATCCAAACGGAAAAATGACACGGGAATTACGCGTTTCCTTTTACCCATGTGTGGGCAAACTGGAACGTGTAATTCCCGTGTTTTTTGTATCATTCCTTCCAGCTGGTTTACTGGCGATAGAATTCGGTGAATACCTTTACGCAGGATTCGTGGTCGACAGCGCTACCCGTTTCGCGGCAACTGTGCATGGCGAGGATGGCATTGCCCATGTCGACACCACGGAGGGGGATGGATGAAGCGAGGATGTTGCCCAAGGTGCTTCCGCCCGCCACGTCGCTATGGTTGACAAAGCGCTGGCACGGAACACCCGCCTTTTCGCAGAGAGAGGCGAAGATGGCAGCCGAAAGGGCATCGCTGGCATACTTCTGCGCAGCGTTGAACTTGATGACGGGGCCTCCACCCAATACGGGATGGTTCGTCGGGTCGTACTTCTCGGAATAGTTGGGATGCCAGGCGTGGGCGTTGTCGGCCGACACCATGAAGGCACGTTCCACGGCCTGATGGAAGGCTTCCTCCGTGTGGCTCTGCGACAAGGCAATGCGCTTGAGTATGGAGGCGAGGAAAGGACTGCCTGCACCCTGCTTCGTCTGTGACCCAGTTTCTTCATTGTCGAAGATGGCGAGCACCTGTGTCGTGTCGGTAGGCTGGGAAGCGAGGAGGGCTTCCAGTCCGGCATAGCACATGGAGAGGTCGTCGAGACGGCCCGAGGAGATGAATTCGTTGTGTACGCCGAAGGTGCAAGCCGGAGTGGCATCGGCCAGGTAGAGGTCGAAATCGAGAATATCGTTTGCCGTGAGACCGGGACAGCTCGGCTGGAGTTCTTCAACGATGACACGCATCAGCATGTTGCCGCGTTCCAGTTCGCTGCTGACAATGCCGAGAAGGGGCATCATATCCTTCTGGCGGCTGAGTTTCACACCGTCGTTGACCTGACGGTTGAAATGGATGGCCAAGTTGGAAATCTGAAGGAGCGGACGTTTCACGTGGAGCAGCAAGGTGCGGGGATGCATGGTGTCTTCGCCTTTGACGATGACACGTCCGGCGAGGGTGAGCGGACGGTCGAACCACGTGGACATGATGGGGCCCCCGTAGACTTCTGTGTTGAGTTTCACCATTCCGCCCTCCGTGGTGATTTCAGCCTGAGGCTTGATGCGGAAGGTAGGCGAATCGCAGTGGGCACAGATCATGTGGAATCCGGCATCGGCCAGTGTGCGACGGCCTATCTGGAAAGCAAAGATGGAAGAATCGTTTTTGGTGACGAAGAAACGGTCACCGGGCTTCACCTCGCCAAGGGCTTCGCAAGGGTCGAGTTGGCGGTAGCCAGCCTCTGTGAGGGCCTGGGCGATGTTCTTCACTGCGAGGAAATTGACGGGTGAAGCGTCAAGGAATTGGAGGAGACGTTGGAGCATGAGGGTGATGGATTAGGTGTTGTATAAATGGGCAATGGGAAAGGGACGTAGGCGGATGTCGCGCAAAGATGAGGCGATGACGCCATGTCGTTGTCAGTCGTAGCGGCGACCGTTCTGGAGGACACGGTGGGCCGGCTGGCGATAGGAATCGGAGAAAGGGCTACGCTCCGGACGATAATAGTGCGAACGCACACCGAGCAGGTCGCATATGGCCTGCGGGAGGTCGTCGGTCATGAAGCGGAGAGAGGCGGCGCGGCGCAACCGCGCTGGCAGTTGGGGGTGGAGCTGGGCATAGCGCGGAGTGAGATAGACCATAAACGGCACGTCGAGTTGCTGGCGAAGAGCTTGGGGAGCCTTGTCGGTGAGCAAGTCGGTGCGGCAATATTGCGCACGGAAATTGTGAACCTCTTCGCCATGGTCGGAGAAATAGATGACAATGGCGTTTCGATGGTCGAAAAGGCGGATGATACTGTCCACCACAAGGTCATTGTAGCGCGTGGCGTTGAGATAATGAGCCACTTCGCTCCGCTGTTCGTCTGAAAGGCGAGCGTTGAGATTGGCATAGCGTCCGCTCTTGACGGGCAGGGCATAGCGGTTGCTGACATCAGAAGCCGAGAACGGAGCTTCCGAGGCCGGATAGCGACGGGAAGCCATCATGTGCTGGCCATAGAGATGGAAAATGCAGAAATTGCGCTTTGGGGCCATCAACTGCTGCGCCTGTTGGGCGAAATCTCCCACGAGGGAAAGGTCGAGCGGATACTTGCTTGTGTTGCGGCGGTCGAAGATGTAGGGTTCGATGGAGGGATGGTTGATATACCCCATGGAAGCATCCCATTCACCGAGGGCATCGTTGGGCGCAAACTGATTGCTGAAATACGTCACGCGGTAGCCCGCCCGTTTGAGCAATGCCGGCAGGAGCGGAGCGTCACACCAGCGCTGAGGGTCAGCCACGGAGGCCATTGACAGGAAATACTTGAAATTCTCAGTCGTGTTGTTCGACGAAGAGATGACATCCTTCATCAGGAAAAGCCTTCCGCTCTGCTCGCGCTGGCGCAAGAGCGGGTTCGTGTTGTAGGGGCCATCGTAGAGGTTGCTCATGTGGCGATTGAAGGATTCGCCGATGATGAGCACCAAGTCGGCTTCGGGCTCTTCGGCTGTGACATGCTCGTCATAATTCTTGAGCGTCAGGGCACAACGCTCGAATTCCGCCTGCGATTCGCGATATTGCAGGACGGACTGCCAGAACGTCCAGGTGGCGTTGCGCTTCACGGGCGTGTGGAAACGGACGACGAGGTCATAGTTGCGATAGGCATCAGGGCTGAAGAACAGCACCTGTCCCCACATCAGCAGACAGCCCGCCCCCATCACCATCCTGGCCGCGCGGTTTCGGGGCACCATCGGCCCCGTTCCCCATCGGCGGGAGGCCCACCATTCGGCTGCGCCCCATGCCACGAGCATAACCAGCAGGAAGAACGTGGGGAAGGAGAGAACGTAGTTTGCCACGAATTCCGATGTTTCGCGCGAGTTGGCTTCATGGACAAACTGCAGGCTGAAGGCATCCCAATGGCGATGGAAGAAATAGACGAGAAAGGCCGTCGAAACGGTGTAGGCGGCAAGCGTCACATGGAGCACCGTATGCACCGCCATGCGGACGCAACGCGGCAAAAGTCCTACGATATAGAAGAGGAGCCATATCCAGGCTGTATAGAACAGCACATTGAAGGGGATGCTCACCAAGGGATCCCACCAGGTGGACGTGTTGAGCTGGCACAGTTCGGCCGCCATAAGCAGCAACACATAGCTGAGGGCCATGGCGGGGCGGAAGGTGACAGCGGGAAAGTGGAAACGGGGCATTTCGGGGATATTCGTTTGATGAAAAGAAAGGGAGACGCGTTCCGGAGAAAGCACATCAGATCACCACAATCCGTGCGGCCACGCTGGTCTTGCCGTCGGCAGTGGCCACCATGACATGGTACACACCCGGTGCCACACGATGGCCGCCGGCATGACAACCATCCCAGAGGAAACTACCTCCGGTGCTGTTGCCGCGTGCCACGAGCTGGCCGCCTGTGGAGAGAATCTTCACTTCCGCTCCGTCGGTCAGTCCGCTGATGGTTATACGTCCGTGATACTCCGGGCGGACGGGATTGGGATAGACCTTCACGTTGTTCTTCGCCAATTGCTGCTCGGGCTGTGTCACGCCTGTGCGGTAGGAGCAGAGTCCGGCATCGGTGCCAATCATCAGTTCGCCCGTGGTGGGGTGTATGACGAGGGAATAGATGTTGTCGGAAAGCAACGGGGAGTTGTCGGTCGTGAAATGGCTGATCACTTCCGAACCGTCGGAATTGACCAGATAAATGCCCGAACCGATGGTGCCGAGCCATTTGCGGTTGCCACCGTCGACGGCGATGGCCGACACCGCGATGTCGCTCAACAGATAGTCGGCATAGTTCGTGCCGTCATTGCGGGGCACTTTGGGCTGATAGATGCTGAAATCGGAAGCGAACCACTTTTCGGGTTGCTGCACAACGAACACGCCATGCCCACCGGCTATCCAAAGCTGGTCGTTATGGTCGAAACACATGTCGTTGACGTCCTGGAGGTTACACGTTGTTCCGTCCTCGTTCGTGGCAGAGAAGCGGAGTTGGCTCTGGTCGTCATCGGTGTCGTCGATGGTGCCGTCGTAGTCGAGGCAGGCCAGACCTGAGCTGACAGATGACTGGATGCTGGAAGCAATCCAGACGCGGCCGTAATTGTCGAAAAGCATTTTGCCCAATTGCAGACTGTATTCATTGAGTCCGTCAACGGGGATGGAAGCCCAAGTTCCGTCGGTCTTGAGCACCTTCACGCCTTTTTTCGTTTGCGAATTGAGCACCCAGAGGTTCCCGTCGGCATCATACTCGAGATAATCGACAATGGCATATTTCGGACGGTCCAGTCCGCTGTGCTGCTCATGTTCCAAACCGGAATTCGCCGTTCCGTAGTGTTTGACGAACTGGAAATCCTTATATTCCGCAATACCTCCGAAAAATCCGATGAAATGATGGGTGGGGTCGGCGGGATCCTGCACGATGGTCGTGTAGTCAGTGAGCCAGACATCTTTGTTGGTCACCACGTTGCTACCCTCAGTCTGGAAGAACGTCCATTTTCCATCCTCATAGGCCATGGCCGTGGGTTGGCAGACATTCGTGTGGAGTCCGCCGGCAATGAGCAGACGGTCACCTTCGTAGCGCATGCGATAGGCCAAATCGCGCAGCGGGCCGAAGCCGGCCATGGCCGTGGTATCACTCAGCGTGAGCGTCGCTGCAGAGGGATCGTAGGCGTAACGGCTGAACTTGGCATTTTCAAGCACCCACACCTGTCCGTCTGTTGAACGGGTGGCATCGGTGATATAGCGGCCCATGCCCACGGTGGAGAGTTGCGTAGGGTGGTCGGCCGAGGCGAAATGAATGCCCCATGAACCGACAAACTGTGCCATGCGTCCGGTTGTGTTGCCCTGGTCGAGATAAGTGGGGCTCACCTGCTGCATGTCCCAACCTTCCGAGGCATCGGTGCGGGCATAGTAGAGTCCGCCGCAACCATCTGCCTGCCCCTTGACATAGGGGGCAAGAAGATAGCACCCGTCGGCAAAGGCCAGGAACTGCGACACCAACAGGTTGGCCGTCTGTTTCCATTCGCTGAGCGAATAGAGATTGTCCGTCATGAGTCCGCTGACCACGGTATGGTCAAGTGCCGCTATCACCCGCTGACTGCCCACCACCACGGCATCACGCACGGATTGCAGGAAACGGTAGTAGGCTTTCACTTCGCGTCGCTTGAGGTCGACCACGATGACACCCTCGGTGGTGCTGAGGGTGGCCCAGTCGTTGGCCACGTTCAGGCGATTGATGTTGACGTCATACTCAGAGAAGTTCTTGACCTGAGGGATGTTGACCACGGTGCCGTCGTCGAAGAGGAGGTCGATATTCTTGGAAGTGTAGAGCAACACAAGGCAATGTTGTGTTTCCGAATAGCCCATCGCACTGATGCCCTTGTCGGAGAGTCCATTGCGTCGGGTGTATTCCCGCACGGAACCATCGGCATCGTCGTAGACCAGGAGATTGCCATTGAACCGGGCGTAGGTCACACTGCCTGCACACACGGCTTGCTGCGCCTCATGATAGGCCAGATGGTAGGTCCACAAGGAGGCGTCATCGTCATCGGTTGACACGGATGTAGCCGAAGAAGCGGTGGCGGGGAGGGCTGTGATGGTTGTCGGTCGTACTGCTGCAAAGAGCAGAAGCAGACTGAAAAGTAGGTGTCGCATGGGCTTAGTTGTTGCTTGGGAGGTGGAGAAAATTCACTCCATAAATATGGAGGCTGCGTTCAAGGTATAACGCAAGCGTCGTCCTTTTATTGAGCCGTCAGGCATTTTATTTTCACAACCCCACCCACGGCGTCAGAGTGGGGAGTGGAACCTCGTCACGCGTATTCAGGCTTCTTGGGTCTTGAGATATTCCACCAGTTTGGCCACGGCACGCGCACGATGGCTGATGCGGTTCTTCACGTCGGTGCCCAGTTCGGCAAAGGTGAGGCCTGTGTCCTCAGGAATGAACACAGGGTCATAGCCGAAGCCATCGGTACCGCGTTTTTCGGTGCTGATGAATCCTTCCACCACGCCTTCGAACACGTGTTCCTCGCCGTTGAGAATCAGGGCGATGGCTGTGCGGAACTGGGCGCGGCGGTCGTCCCTGCCCTCCAGAGAATGAAGGAGCTTCTGCGTGTTGGCCTCGGGGTCGTGGCGGTCGGGGTAGGCATAGCGGGCTGTGTGTACGCCCGGCGCACCGTCGAGAGCCGCTACTTCAAGCCCCGTGTCATCGGCGAAGCAGTCGAATCCATAGCGCTCTTTCACCCATCGTGCCTTGATCAAGGCATTACCTTCGAGGGTGGGGGCTGTTTCGGGTATATCGTCGTGGCAGTTGATGTCAGCCAGGCTGAGCACTTCCATTCCGCTGCCGAGGATGGCACGGATTTCCTGCAGTTTGTTGGCGTTGTTGGTGGCGAATACGAGTTTCATTGCGTTATGCTTGTTTGGTTACGGTCGCGAAGTTACGAAATCTTTTTGAGAAAGAACTTACCTTGCTGGAATGGATGTCTGTGTACTTCCATAGAAGTTTGGGCGTATTTCCATTGGAGTACTCGAGTATTCCTACTGAAGTATTCTGACGCCCTCTTTTTAAAAACCAATGCCTCTCGCCTTTCAAGAAAAAAGAGACACATGGGCTTTCACAGCCGATGTGCCTCCAAAAACTTTAACTAACAAATAGCATGAAAAACTTATCTAAATCTTCTGCTGCAAACGGAGCGGGAAACGTCCGCCCATTGAGAAGTCGTCTAAACTTTCTGACGAAGATTTGATTTGGAATTTGAGCTCTTCTACATTCAATCTTTACCTTCCTTTTTGGTCATTTTTGACCTTTCATCGGTCGTGTAGCTCGCTACACTCCCTCTTCAAGGCCCCAAAACGCCTCAAAAATAAAGGCAAATCTTGAATTTCATAAAAGTTCAGACGACTTCTTAGAGTTTGAGCTCTTCTAAATTCAATCTTCACCTTTCTTTTTGGCCGTTTTTTGCCCTTTCATCGGTCGTGTAGCTCGCTACACTCCCTCTTCAAGGCCCAAAACCGCCTCAAAAATAAAGGCAAATCTTGAAATTCATAAAAGTTCAGACGACTTCTGACTCTCACACTCTTGGGGGAGGCGGAACGGTCTGCGGGAATTTCCGTTTGAACGATGCAAAAGTACGGAACTTCTTGGGCTTCAGACCCTAATCATTCGTCAAAGGGTACCAAAAAAAGGTCAACCCTTGCGGACTGACCCTTTATTGGTTGCAGAAGGGAGAAAAATCGGGCATGCGATGCTCATTTTTCCACCCATGTGCTGTGGGATTTATTTCATGCGGAGCTCCGTCTGCTTTCCGTTGCGGAGCAGATAGGTGCCGGCAGGAAGGCCCTGACTCCAGTAGCCCAACGGGGCACGGCGCAGGCTACGGCCGGAGAGAGAGAAGACCTCCACCTCTGTGGCGGCATTCCAACCCGTTATCGGAGAAACGGCCTGGTTGATGCCTTCGACTGTGCCAAGCACCACGCGTTGCCAAGCGCTCCAGGGAGAAGTCACTGAGCCCGACTCTGAACGAACGCGCCACTTGTAGACGGCATTCGTGGGGAGGGCGTCGAAGGTGTGGTGCAAGTCGGTGAGTCCCTTCACCACCTGCACGGTGTTGTCGGCCGAAGGTTCGGCAAGCACAGCGGTGCGGGCGGCAGATTCACCGGAAAGTTCCATTTCGCCGTCGCACACCAGCAGCTGGCCCGTCAGGTAAACACGCTTGGCCGTTGTCGAGATGGAAACGCGGAAATCATCGTTCACATTCTCAAACACCACCACGTGTTCGGTATCGGAGGGAGTCACTTCGCGGCTCTGCTGCACGGTGCCGTAGGCGTTACGCAGTTCGACAAGCACCTTGTTGACATCACGCGAATAACGCTTTTCCGTGAATTTCACGCTGACCTTTTCCGTTGCGGGAGCGGCCAACACGGGGGAGACGAGCGAACCGGATACAGACGAGGTGCCCAACTTCAAGCGAGAGGGGCCCAGAAAGAGCTTCGTGCCCGTCCAGCCCGTCGAAGCGGAATAGTTGTCGAGTTTCGAGCTGATGTCGATGTTGGAGTCTTTTTCGCCCGTTTGGTCCTTGCTCCATTCGTTGAAGTCCTCCATGCAGAGTTCGGTCAGATCCTGCTGTCCGCTCTGGTCGGGACGGAGTTCGAGAGAGTAGGTTTCAGCCTTGTCAACGGCGCCCCATCGGGCAGTGAATCCGTTGGCCGAGGTTTCTTCCGTGGAAAGTTCGGCAGGAATGTCGAGGCTCAATCCGCCCATGAAGGCGAAGCTGGCCAGTCCGTCGGCACCATAGCTCATGTGGGTGATGGGCTTGCTGAGGAATTTCGTGCCGTCAGTGTTGGGGTTGAAGAGGGATGCGGCAGGGGAGGAAGTGTTGGTCAGCTGATTGTTGCCCTTATAGGGATAGAGGTCCCCCGAGTAGCTGTAGTCGTCGGCTTTGTTGTCGGCAGGCACGATGGCGCAACGCTGGTGGCCGGGAATGTCGTTCACCGTGTTGTTCCACCATGCATCTTCGTCGAAGTCGACATGGGTCACCATCAAGCCCTTTGCCTCATCTTCAGCGAACCAACCATCCTGCTGGCGGTTCTCGATGAGATAGTATTCATTGCGGTTGGCATCGTTGTAGACCACGTAGGCCACAGGCTCCTTGTCGAGCGAGGGAATCCCCGTCACGGTGCAAGCCTTCTTCAATTCCACGGGCTGCAACCATCCGCTGGTCCAACGCTCATAGGCCGTATAGCCCGAGGGAGCATAGCCATCTCCGTTGTAGGAACCGGAGTCCATCAAACTCCAGCAACCCATACCGAAGCCACCGCTATAGTCCACGTCGTACATGTCGGGCAGACCCAGGCAGTGGGAGAATTCGTGGCAGGCCGTACCGATACCGCCCAAGCGGGATTTTGACGTGCCGTAGAGTTCGGAGGCACAGCCGTAGGTGCCGATCTTCACGCCGTTGAGCGTCAGATTGTAACCTCCGTAGGTGATGTCCCATTCGTGCGGCCAGATGCAGGTTTCGTCGCCACCTTCGGCTTCACTGTTGCCGGCGAAGATGATGAACACTTGGTCCACCTCGCCATCGCCGTCCCAGTCATAATCCTTGAAGTTGACCTTGTCAGCCACCAGTTTGCAGGCTTCATAAACCATGCCGGCGGGATCAATGTCGTCGCCGCCTTTGTTGGCACCGTAGGCTGCCAGATTCTTCGACACGGTGACAGGACCTACCACGTCGAACGTGAGGTCGAATTTGCCATATGACTGCGCCAGAAAGTAGTCATGTACGCTTCCGGCATTGCCATTGCCGTCATAGCCCGTCTGGTTCATCATCTTGTCGAATTCCTCACGGGTGTTGTCGGCATGCATTTTCTGGTCCTGGAAATTGACCAGAATCACCAATCCGCGACGGTGTGCCACAGAATCGGTGGAGGCCAAGGCCTTCACAGCGGGCAGACGGCGCTTGCGACGTTCGTTGCGCGCAGCAATGCGCTGGCGATGGAGTGTGGTCAGCTGGTCATTGACGGCAGATGCAGACTTGAGGAAAGCTTTCTCCGACTCGCTGCGCTGGTCCACATCGTGGGCTGCAACGGAAGTGGGAATCAGATTCGTGCCGCTGAGGGTGGCATAGCACCAAGTTCCGTCCGTACTTTTCACAACGGGAAGGCCGTCGGTCGTGCGCAGGCAGTGGAAGGATTCGTCGCCGCTAAGCACCACCGTGACTTTCGTGCCGTCTGGCTGTGTCATCACGCGCGTGATGCGCTTGGCGGGAATGGCCCAGGCTGAAAGGGTGAGCAACAGCGCTGAGGCAAGAGTAAAGATGTGTTTAAGCATATGGGGCTTTTTTGTTCAAACTATGAAACGAATGCAGCATATCCTCCCGCTTTTTCTGACAAAAAAGAGGACTATGCCTGCAAAGCGCGACAAATTTAGTGCATTCTGGCCACACTTGCAACAATGCGCAATGTCTTTTCGGTTAAACTCCCTCTTTTTAGGCATCGAACGACTTCCGCCTTGATGGGGCGCAGCCCTGAAGAAGGCTGCCATCACACGAAAAATACACGCAGACTTTATGCTTTTGCCCCACATTTGGCCCACTTTCAGGCTTCAGCATGAAGAAATCAGCGTAAAGCCCGAATACTCTCTCATTTTATTCGTACTTTTGCCGCGTGAAACACTTCACAACTTTGTCATACATCCATTCACATTCGCTTTTGCTTTTGCATAATCCAAACACCTAACGACGCATGAAAGAATTCTTCCGCGTTATGCGGCACTACGTCCGTCCGTATAAAGGCTACCTCGTAGGTTCCCTCGTGTTCAACCTGCTTTCGGCCATTCTCAACGTGTTCTCCTTCGTCTCCCTCATCCCGATGCTGCAGCTTCTCTTCGGCATCGATCGCAACCACTATGAGTTCATCGCATGGAACACGCCGGGACTGGGCATGAAGGAAATCGTGGTCAACAACCTCTATTGGTATACCACTGAGCTCATGGCCCGTTACGGAGCCCCCACCACGTTGCTCTTCATCGGCCTGTTCCTCGTGACGGCCACGTTGCTCAAGACGTCGTGCTACTTCGCCTCCGTAGGTATCATGGTGCCCCTTCGTACGGGTATCGTGCGCGACATCCGCACCCAGGTGTACCATAAAATCATTTCGCTCCCCCTGAGTTTCTTCTCCGATGAGCGCAAAGGCGACATCATCGCCCGCATGAGCGGCGACGTCAACGAAATCGAAAACTCCATCACGGGCTCGCTCGACATGCTCATCAAGAATCCCATTCTTTTGGTGTGCTACTTCGGCGTGCTCATCTACACCTCCTGGCAGCTCACCCTCTTCACCATAGTGGTGCTCCCCCTCATGGGATGGCTCATGGGCCGCATCGGCCGAAAGCTGAAGCATCAGAGCCTCGACGCACAGAACAAATGGAGCGACACCATGGCCCAGCTCGAGGAAACCCTCGGCGGCATGCGCATCATCAAGGCCTTTGGCGCCGAACGTAAGATGTACGACCGTTTCGACCGTTCGACCAATGAATTCCGAACGGCTTCCAACCGTGTGGCCATACGTCAGGCGTCTGCCCACCCCGTGAGCGAATTCCTCGGCACGGCACTCATCGTGCTCGTCCTCTGGTATGGCGGTACACTGGTCTTCTCCGACCATTCGCCCATCGATGCACCGACCTTCATTTTCTATATGGTCATCCTCTACAGCATCATCCAGCCGCTCAAGGATTTCTCGAAAGCCAGCTACAGCATTCCGAAGGGTATGGCCTCCGTGGAGCGCGTCAACAAGATTCTCAATGCTGTCAATCCCATCACGGAACCTGCCCATCCCGCCACCATCGACGGACTGAAGGACAGCATCGAGTTCCGCCACGTGAATTTCTCCTACAACAGCCACACCCCCGTGCTCAAAGACGTGAACCTCACCGTGCGTCGCGGACAGACCATCGCCCTCGTCGGACAGAGCGGTTCGGGAAAATCCACGTTGGTCGACCTTCTTCCCCGCTATCATGACGTGGAATCCGGCGAAATTCTCATCGATGGCAAGAACGTGAAGACTTTGGCCATCAGCGACCTCCGCGCCCTTATCGGCAATGTCAATCAGGAGGCCATCCTCTTCAACGACACATTCTTCAACAACATCGCCTTCGGTGTGGAGAACGCCACCATGGAGCAGGTGATTGAAGCGGCCAAGATTGCCAATGCCCACGATTTCATCATGGAAAGCGAAGAGGGCTACGACACAAAGGTGGGCGACCGCGGTTGTCGTCTTTCCGGTGGTCAGCGTCAGCGTGTGTCCATTGCCCGCGCCATCCTCAAGAATCCGGCCATCCTGATTCTCGATGAGGCCACTTCGGCACTTGACACCGAAAGCGAACGCCTCGTGCAGGAAGCTCTCGAACGCTTGATGAAGACGCGCACGACCATCGCCATCGCCCATCGCCTGTCGACCATCAAGAATGCCGATGAAATCTGTGTGCTCCACGAAGGACGCATCGTGGAACGCGGCACCCATGAGGAGCTGCTCGCCCTCGACGGCTACTACAAGCGTCTTAACGACATGCAGCAACTCTAATTTCCCTGTTGCATCCGCTTTCGAAAACTCCTCCACCACGCGACAATGATCTTCCTTTTTCTGCTTCTTCTCTTCTTCTTCGAAGCCGACCGACTGGTCTTCTTCGCGATGAACCACGGAAACGTTCCCTTCACCTGGGATGCCTTTGTAGACACTTGGTGGCACGGACTGCCGCTCGACGTGTCCACGGCCTGCTATCTGCTTATCCCTTCATGGATCATCACAGGTATCGGCATCTGGGTCAGAATCCGGCATATCAAGGCCATCGACCGCACCATTGCGGCTATCATTTCCACGGTTCTGGCCCTCGTGTGGGTGGCCGATGCCTGCCTCTACGGATTCTGGGGCATCAAGCTCGACGGCACGGTGTTCAACTATCTGGACTCCCCGCAGGGCGCCCTTTCCAGCGTTTCGGCTGGTTATATGGCAGGGGTCATCGTGGCTTTTGCTGCCACTGTAGCTATCGTCTATCCCCTCTTCTGGCGTGCCATGCCGGCCCACACGGGCCGTATCAGCGACCGCAAGCGGAAAGTCCAGACCACTGTGGCATGGATCCTTCTTGGCGGACTGATTTTTCTTGGTATACGTGGTGGCGTGGGAAAAAGTACGGCCAACGTGGGACGCGCCTATTATTCTGACGTGCAGTTTCTCAACCATGCGGCGGTCAACCCCGTGTTCAGCATCTTCTCCTCCATGCAGCGTTCGCGTGACTATGCTGAATCCTTCAACCTCCTGCCGGAGGACGAACGGGCCGACGTCTTCCGCTTGCTTGGCTATGATACCTGCAGCGTCAACTCCATTCCGCTGCTCAACACGTCCCGCCCCAATGTCATCGTGGTCATCATGGAGGGCTGCGGCGGTGTGTTCGTTCATGCTGTTGACCCACAGGCCGACCCCAAAGTGACGCCTCATCTCAACCGGTTGGCCCGTGAGGGCGTGGTGTTCACCCAATGTTACGCCAACTCTTTCCGCACCGACCGCGGCACGCTCTGCACGCTGAGCGGTTACCCCTCGTTTCCCGATGTGAGCGTGATGAAGATGCCTTCGAAATGCACCCATCTGCCGTCACTGGCCTCTTCGCTGCGCAAAGCGGGATATTCCACGGAATTCCTCTATGGCGGCGACATCAACTTCACCAACACCAACGGCTATCTGCTCGGCACGGGCTACGAACGCACCTACGGCGATACGTCGTTCCCCTCTTCCGTGCGCCGCACACATGACTGGGGCGTGACGGACCGCATAGCCTTCGACACGCTCTATCAGCATGTCCTCCGCCAACCGGCCGACCGTCCTTGGCATATCGGCTTCCTCACTCTGGCCAGCCACGAACCGTGGGTTGTGCCCTACGACCGCATCAAAGGTGACAAGGTGGCCAACTCCATGGCCTACCTCGACGACTGTATCGGCCACTTCATCGGCCGTCTGCGCCGTACGCCGCAATGGGCGAACACGCTGGTGGTGTTCCTTCCCGACCATGGCATCAACTATCCTGAGGGCATCAGCGATGCCGACGAGCGTCGCTCCCACATACCTCTCATCCTGACAGGAGGGGCCGTGAAGGAGCCACGCACGGTGACCGCCCTCTGCAATCAGACGGACCTCGTGGCCACCCTCCTCGGCCAACTCGGATTGCCGCATGGCGAATTCCGCTTCAGCCGTGACGTGCTGAGTGCCACTTATCGACACCCATCGGCCGTACACTCCTGGAGCGAAGGCATCTACTATAAGGACTCCACGGGCATCAGCGTCATCAATGTGCTGGCCAAGCCAGTGAGCGTCATGCGCTCGGCTCCCAACCCGTCGCCCCAACGGGAGAAGGCCGCCAAGGCATTCCTGCAAACCATCTACGATGACCTCGGAGCGCTCTGATTTCCCCAAAAACATCTTCTTTCCGAACAGACAAATGAAAATCCTAATCACTGGAGCCTCGGGCTTCATCGGCAGTTATATGGTGGAACGCGCCCTCCAGGAAGGCCACGAAGTGTGGGCCGCCGTGCGGGCCACCAGTAGCCGGAAATACCTCACCGATGAGCGTATCCGATTCATAGAGCTGGACCTCGGCCATGCCGAACGTCTCACAGGTCAGCTGGCAGATCATTTCGGCCAACATGGGGCTTTCGACGGCGTGATTCATGCCGCAGGTGCCACCAAATGCCGCCATGCGGAGGATTTCTTCCGCATCAATGCTGATGGCACCCGCCTGCTGGCCTCTACGCTGTTGGCCACTGGGGCGCTGCGAAAGGACGGACGCTTCGTGTTCATCAGCTCGCTCAGCGCCTTCGGCCCCGTTCACGAACAGGATGACCAGCCCATCAGCGAAGCGGATTTTCCTCGTCCCGACACAGCCTACGGTTGCTCAAAATTGGCTGCCGAAGCGGCTCTCAAGGAAATGGAGGGACTCAACTATGTGGTGCTCCGTCCGACGGGTGTCTACGGGCCACGCGAACGCGACTATTTCATGATGGCGCAGAGCATCAAGCGCCACGTGGACTTCGCCGTGGGCTATAAGCCGCAATATCTCACGTTCATCTATGTGGACGACCTCGTGAGTGCTGCCATGCTTGCCCTTACCCGCGGAAAGAGCGGACGCGCCTATTTCGTGAGCGACGGTGATACCTACAGTAGCCGAACCTTCAGCCTCTTGCTTCAGAAGGAACTGGGCGTAAAAGGGGTGGCCCACATCGTGGCTCCCCTTTGGGTGTTGCGTGCCGTGAGCTGGGTGGCCGAACGGCTGGCACGTCTCAGCCACAGCACTTCCACGCTTAATTCCGACAAGTATCGCATCATGCGCCAACGCAACTGGCGCTGCGACATACAGCCTGCCCACGAAGAACTGGGCTACGAACCGCAATGGCCGCTCCAACGCGGCGTGAAGGCCGCTGTGGCATGGTACAAGGCCAACCATTGGCTCTGAATTTCCACGCCTGACTGACGGACAGAATGATTCCGAGTCCTATATTATGATGGTGTATGACGGAATCCTTCTGCCCATCGGCTTACGGCCTGATCATACTTTCACAACCCACGAATCATTTCATTCATGTTTTCCTCCCGCCAACGTCCCCTCGGCATCGAGCTTGTCACCTTCATCTATACGCTCTTCACTTCCCTGCTCATCTGCTTCCTCTGGAACCGGATGGACAATCCCTTGCGTCTGCTTGAAAGCCGCGCCGTCGTGTTGGGATGTATGGGCATCATCTACGCTATCTACCGCGCACAGCCCAATCGCTACACGCTTTTCCTTCGCTACCTGTTTCCCCTCTCTCTCTTGGGCTTCTGGTATCCGGATACCTATGAATTTTGTCAGGTGTTTCCCAACCTCGATTATGTGTTTGCCGCTGCCGACCAATCGCTCTTCGGTTGCCAGCCGTCCATCGAGTTCTCACGTCTTATGCCGCAGAAGATATGGAGCGAACTGTTCCATATGGGCTACTTTTCCTATTATCCGCTGATTGCTTTCACCATTCTGTCGCCTATCTTTACGCGGCGCGAACTTTTCGAGCGGACGGCTTTCGTCGTGCTCGCATCGTTCTTCCTCTACTACGCAATCTATCTCTTCCTTCCTGTGGCCGGCCCGCAGTACTATTTCCATGCCGTGGGATTCGACGTGATTGAGGCGGGACATTTCCCGCAATTGGGCGACTACTTCCGCTACCATACCGAACTGGCGACATCCCCCGGTCCTGACGGTTTCTTCCGCAACCTTGTGGAAGCCACCCAGGCTTCAGGAGAACGCCCGACGGCGGCCTTCCCCTCGTCGCACGTGGGAGCCAGCACCGTGCTGATGATTTTGCTTTGGAAGAACCGCCACGCGTTCTTCTTCTGCGCCCTGCCCTTCTACTTCTTCCTCTGTTGTGCCACGGTCTATATCCAGGCCCACTATCTCATCGACGTGTTCGGCGGACTTGTCACAGCTGTCGTGTTCTACGCCTTCAGCAACCATCTCGCCACCCGCGTCATGAAGATGCCCTGACTCTCGCTGAATGCGGGGCATAACCCTGTCGAAAATACCTTTGTTTTACGTCAAACCCTCCCTATATAGGGGTGATTAAGCGGAAATAATGGCTTTTTTAAGGCTTATGGTTGAAAAAATGATAAAAATGTTTGTGCAACCCGCCGACATATCCTATATTTGCTCCACATTTCCAGCCATTAGGGCTTACAATCAGGGGTTTTAGCTTCATGAGGGCCGCAAAAAGGCCATCGGACGAAAAGGAAAAGGCCATTGCCCCAATCTTTCATTTGAATATCAAACAATTTTAATTCCTAAAGTAATGAACAAAACTGATCTCGTAAATGCAGTTGCTGCCAAAGGTCTGAGCAAGGCCGATGCAAAGACAGCTGTTGACGCCGCACTCGAATCCATCGCCAACGCACTCACTGCAGGCGACAATGTAGCTCTCATCGGCTTCGGTACTTTCTCCATCAACGAGCGTCCCGCTCGCGAAGGTATCAACCCCGCCACCAAGGAAAAGATTCAGATTGCCGCCAAGAAGGTGATCAAGTTCAAGGCTGGTGCCGGTCTTGCTGAAGCTGTCAACAAGTAAGCTGCGGCCCCTTCCGCCCCACGACAGATTTTTTTTATCATCCCGCGAAGCCTCCTCTCCCGCAGAGAGGAGGCTTTGCCCATAAAAGCGAACATGCGCAAACTTCTCCTCTCCATCCTTCTTGCCGTTCCTGCCACTCTTCTCTCGGCACAGACGGCCAACGGCGGCATTTCGCCCGCCATGCTGCAGCAGATCCGTCAGTCGCACCCCACCACCGCGACCGATCGCGCCCTCCGCAACGCACTGGCCACCACCAGCATCAACCAGCTGGCCACTGCAGCCGATAATCCTGACGCCACCGACACTTACTTCTCCAACGAAGTACCTTCAAAAGGTATCACTGACCAGAAAAGCTCAGGACGTTGCTGGCTCTTCACGGGTCTCAATGTGATGCGTGCCTCGATGATCAAGAAGTATAACCTCGGTGAATTCCAGTTCTCGCAGAGCTACAACTTCTTCTACGATCAGCTCGAGAAGTGCAACCTCTTTCTCCAGGCCATGATCGACAATGCCAAGAAGCCGATGGACGACCACCTCGTCGACTGGCTCTTCCAGAACCCCCTCTCTGACGGCGGTACGTTCTGCGGTGTGATCGACGTGGTGAGCAAGTACGGCCTTGTGCCCTCTGACGTGATGCCCGAAAGCTTCAACGCCAACAACACCTCGCGCATGAGCTCCATCCTGCAGCTCAAGCTCCGCGAATGGGGTCTCACGCTCCGTAAGGCTGTGGCCAACGGCGAAAAGAAGGCACAGCTCGAGAAGCGCAAGACGGAAATGCTCGGCACCGTCTATCATATCCTCGCCATCAGCCTCGGCGAACCTCCCTCGGAATTCACCTGGACGATGAAGGATGCTTCGGGCAAGCCTCTCTCAACGAAGAAGTACACTCCCAGTTCATTCTATAAAGAATACATTGGCAAGGACCTCCGTAACAGCTTCGTGATGATCATGAACGATCCCTCACGTCCCTACCATAAGGTCTATACCATCGACATGGACCGTCATTCTTATGACGGTAAGCAGTGGACCTACATCAACCTTCCCATGGACGAGCTCAAGCCTTTGGCCATCGCTTCCATCAAGGACTCAACGATGATGTACTTCAGCTGCGACGTGGGCAAGCTTCTCGATTCAAAGACGGGCGTCCTTTCACTCCGTAACTTTGACTATGCTTCCCTCTTCTCCACCGATTTCCCCATGACAAAGGCTGAGCGCATCACCACCCACGCCTCTGCGTCAAGCCACGCCATGACCCTCATGGCTGTTGACCTCGATGCTGACGGCAAGTCACGCAAATGGATGGTGGAAAACTCTTGGGGCGCTGCCTCAGGCCACAAGGGCCACCTCATCATGACCGACGAATGGTTCGATGAATACATGTTCCGCGTCGTGGTGGACAAGAAGTACGTCCCCGCCTCTGTGCTTGACCTCCTCAAGCAGAAGCCCGTACAACTCCCCGCATGGGATCCCCTCTTCGCCCCCGAACAGTAAGCAGGACACTGTACCCCCCCCCTGGCAACAAGCCATACCACGTGAACGTCAAAGCCCCGGACCGTTGCAGGTCCGGGGCTTTGCTGTTCTGTTGCACATCCTCCGTCAGCAAAAATCAGGAGGTGAGAGAGCTGCAAAAGATGAATCTATTGTTAGTTGATGATCCATATCCTGTACGCTTTGAACGGCAGAAAAGTGGCAATGTGAATGATGTGTAGATACGAAATTATTACTGTCCGGTAAAACTTTTTGGATGCATCAGAATCTCTAGCAATCATGC
>ERZ1026892.245-NODE-245-length-26752-cov-12.429337_pt1 | contig 26752 bp, 21 predicted proteins | sample MGYA00380176_ERZ1026892 | MGnify/ENA primary metagenome ERZ1026892 (study PRJEB33269, sample SAMEA4719812) | human gut metagenome | biome: human-associated habitat; feature: organic feature; material: feces | place: Cameroon | collected 2013-10 ... | reverse complement strand
CTTCCACTTCGGAGCTGTACGGCCTGGTGCAGGAAATTCCACAAAAAGAGACCACTCCGTTCTATCCGCGCTCGCCGTATGCGGTGGCCAAACTGTATGCCTACTGGATCACCGTGAACTACCGTGAATCGTACGGCATGTATGCCTGTAACGGCATTTTGTTCAACCACGAGTCTCCGCGCCGTGGCGAAACCTTCGTGACCCGCAAAATTACCCGCGCGATCGCCAACATTGCTCAGGGCCTGGAGAAGTGCCTGTACCTCGGCAACATGGATTCCCTGCGCGACTGGGGCCACGCCAAAGACTACGTGAAAATGCAGTGGATGATGCTGCAACAGGACCATCCGGAAGATTTCGTTATCGCCACCGGCGTGCAGTATTCGGTTCGCCAGTTCGTCGAAATGGCGGCGGCACAGCTGGGTATCAAACTGCGCTTTGAAGGTAAAGGCGTGGAAGAAAAGGGGATTGTCGTTTCCGTTACCGGTCACGATGCGCCGGGCGTGAAACCGGGCGATGTGATGGTGGCCGTGGATCCGCGCTACTTCCGTCCGGCAGAAGTTGAAACCCTGCTCGGCGACCCGACCAAAGCGCATGAAAAACTGGGCTGGAAACCGGAAACCACCCTGCAGGAGATGGTCTCTGAAATGGTCGCCAAAGACCTGGAAGCAGCGAAGAAACATTCCCTGCTGAAATCCCACGGTTATGAAGTGGCGATCGCGCTGGAGTCTTAAGTATGACCAGACAACGTATTTTTGTGGCGGGCCACCGGGGAATGGTGGGTTCGGCCATCGTCCGACAGCTTGCACAACGCGGCGACGTGGATCTGGTGGTTCGCAGCCGCGATGAGCTCAACCTGCTGGATAGCCGCGAAGTGAACGATTTCTTCGCCGCTGAAAATATTGATCAGGTGTATCTGGCGGCGGCGAAGGTGGGCGGCATTGTCGCCAACAACACCTTCCCGGCGGATTTCATCTACGAGAACATGATGATCGAAAGCAACATTATTCACGCGGCACATACGCACAACGTGAATAAGCTGCTGTTTCTCGGTTCATCGTGCATCTATCCGAAAATGGCTAACCAGCCAATGCACGAAAGCGAGCTGCTGCAGGGCACGCTGGAAGCGACGAACGAACCGTACGCGATTGCGAAAATTGCCGGTATCAAGCTGTGCGAGTCCTACAACCGCCAGCATAATCGCGACTACCGTTCGGTGATGCCGACCAACCTGTATGGGCCGAACGATAACTTCCACCCGAGCAACTCGCACGTTATTCCGGCGCTGCTGCGCCGCTTCCATGAGGCGGTACAGCAAAACGCCGCGGACGTGGTGGTGTGGGGGAGCGGTACGCCGATGCGCGAGTTCCTGCATGTGGACGATATGGCGGCAGCCAGTATCCATGTGATGGAGCTCGACCGCAGCGTCTGGCTTGAAAACACGCAGCCCATGCTGTCGCACATCAATGTCGGCACCGGCGTTGACTGCACCATTCGTGAACTGGCGCAGACGCTGGCGAAAGTGGTGGGCTTTAAAGGGCGGGTGGTGTTTGACGCCACCAAACCCGACGGCACGCCGCGCAAGCTGCTCGACGTTTCTCGCCTGCATCAGCTGGGCTGGTACCACGAAATCTCGCTGGAGGCTGGTCTTGCCAGCACCTACCAGTGGTTTCTGGAAAACCAGCACCGCTTCCGGGGGTAACGTATGTTTCTGAGCCAGGAAGCGTTTGCCACCGTCGTCCAGTCGACGCCGCTGATCTCCATCGACCTGATCGTCGAGAACGCGCAGGGCGAGTTTTTGCTGGGCAAGCGCACCAATCGTCCGGCGCAGGGATATTGGTTCGTGCCGGGCGGGCGGGTACAGAAAGATGAAACGCTGGCCCAGGCGTTTGCACGCCTGACCGAGGCCGAACTGGGGCTGAGCCTGCCGATGACGGCAGGCCGCTTTTACGGCGTCTGGCAGCATTTCTATGACGACAATTTCTCCGGTACGGATTTCTCGACCCATTACATCGTGCTCGGCTTTCGCCTGCAGGTAGACGCCGACAGCCTAACGCTGCCGGACGCTCAGCATAATGATTACCGCTGGCTGACGCCGCCTGCGCTGCTGGCGTCGGACAACGTTCATGAAAATAGCCGCGCCTATTTCCGGGTCGACAAAATGGCCGAGGTGCCGGGCCTATGAAGATTCTGGTGTATGGCATCAACTATTCGCCTGAACTGACCGGCATCGGCAAATACACCGGTGAAATGGTCGAGTGGATGGCGCAGCAGGGCCACGAGGTGCGGGTGATTACCGCGCCGCCGTACTACCCGGAATGGCAGGTTGGTGCGAAATACTCAAGCTGGCGCTACCGCCGGGAAAACGGCGACGCTACCGTCTGGCGTTGCCCGCTGTACGTGCCAAAGCAGCCGACGACGCTGAAGCGTTTAATCCATCTCGGCAGCTTTGCGCTCAGCAGTTTCTTCCCGCTGATGGCCCAACGCCGCTGGAAACCGGATCGCATTATCGGCGTGGTGCCGACGCTGTTTTGCACCCCGGGGATGCGCCTGCTGGCGAAGCTTTCCGGCGCGCGGACGCTGCTGCATATTCAGGATTATGAAGTGGATGCCATGCTGGGGCTGGGCATGGCGGGCAGCGGTCGCTCCGGCAAGGTGGCAAAACTTGCCAGCGCCTTTGAGCGCAGCGGGCTGCACAACGTCGACAACGTCTCGACCATCTCGCGCTCGATGATGAACAAAGCCTGCGAGAAGGGCGTTGCGCCGGAGAAGGTGATTTTCTTCCCTAACTGGTCGGAAGTTTCGCGTTTTCGCGAGGTACCGGAAACGTTGGTGACGGCGCTGCGTCAGCGTCTTGGCCTGCCGGATGAACGCAAAATTATTCTCTACTCCGGCAATATCGGCGAGAAACAGGGGCTGGAGAGCGTAATTACTGCTGCCGAACAGCTCCGTGAACAGCCGTGGCTGTTTGCCATTGTCGGCCAGGGCGGCGGTAAAGCGCGGCTGGAGAAAATGGTCGCCGAACGCGGGCTGGATAACGTCAAGTTCCTGCCGCTTCAATCGTATGAAGATTTGCCCGCGCTGCTGGCGATTGGCGACTGCCATCTGGTGATTCAGAAGCGTGGCGCCGCCGATGCGGTGCTGCCTTCTAAGCTGACCAATATTCTGGCGGTGGGCGGCAATGCGGTGATTACCGCTGAACCGCAGACCGAGCTGGGCCAGCTGTGTCTGGACAATCCGGGCATTGCGGTGTGCGTGACGCCTGAATCGGTTCCGTCGCTGGTGGCAGGGATCGAGCAGGCGCTGACGATGCCGAAGCGAAATGCGGTCGCTCGCGCCTGGGCTGAACGTTCGCTCGATAAAGAACACGTTCTCAACCAATTTATTGCTGATATTCGGGGTTAAACGATGAGTCAAACTACGCTTTTCCCGGTCGTGATGGCCGGTGGCTCGGGTAGCCGACTGTGGCCGCTGTCCCGAGTGCTGTACCCCAAACAGTTCCTGTGCCTGAAAGGGGACATGACGATGCTGCAGGCCACGGTGAACCGCCTGGACGGCGTGAAGTGCGCCAGCCCGGTGGTTATCTGTAATGAGCAGCACCGCTTTATCGTGGCGGAACAGCTGCGTCAGCTCAACAAACTGACCGAAAACATTATTCTGGAACCGGCGGGGCGCAACACGGCGCCAGCCATCGCCCTGGCAGCGCTGGCGGCTAAACGTCGCGAACCGGACGGCGACCCGCTGATGCTGGTGCTGGCGGCGGACCACGTCATTCAGGACGAAGAGGCCTTCCGCGCGGCGGTTCGTCATGCCACGCCGTATGCTGAAAATGGCAAGCTGGTGACCTTCGGCATCGTGCCGAACGTGCCGGAAACCGGCTATGGCTATATTCGCCGGGGTGATGTCACGCCGGGAACTGACGACACGCTGGCCTTCGACGTCGCACAGTTTGTCGAAAAACCCAATCTTGATACCGCACAGGCCTATGTCGCCAGCGGTGAATACTACTGGAACAGCGGCATGTTCCTGTTCCGCGCCGGGCGCTATCTGGAAGAGCTGGGCAAATATCGGCCGGATATTCTTCGCGCCTGCGAAAAAGCGATGGATGTCACCGACCCGGATCTCGACTTTATCCGCGTCGATGAAGCGGCGTTTCTGAGCTGCCCGGACGAATCCATCGATTATGCGGTAATGGAACAGACCGCGGATGCGGTAGTGGTGCCGATGGATGCGGGCTGGAGCGACGTCGGCTCCTGGTCATCGCTGTGGGAGATCAGCAACCACACTCCGGAAGGAAACGTGCACCATGGCGATGTGATCAGCCATAAAACCGAAAACAGCTATGTCTATGCTGAGTCTGGCCTGGTGACAACCGTCGGGGTAAAGGACCTGGTGGTGGTGCAAACCAAAGACGCGGTGCTTATCGCCGATCGCAACGCGGTGCAGGACGTGAAAAAGGTGGTCGAGAAGATTAAAGCCGATGGCCGCCACGAACACCATATTCACCGGGAAGTCTATCGCCCGTGGGGCAAATATGACTCGATTGATTCCGGCGATCGCTATCAGGTCAAGCGCATCACCGTGAAGCCGGGTGAGGGGCTGTCGCTGCAGATGCATCACCACCGTGCGGAACACTGGATTGTGGTGGCGGGCACCGCCAAAGTGACCCTCAACGACCAAATCACGCTGCTGGGGGAAAATGAGTCTATCTACATTCCTCTCGGCGTCACGCATTGTCTGGAAAACCCTGGGAAAATCCCGCTCGACCTGATTGAGGTGCGATCTGGCGCCTATCTGGAAGAGGACGACGTGGTGCGCTTCCAGGATCGTTACGGGCGCGTGTAGCGCGCGTATTGCGCCCGGTGGCGCTGCGCTTACCGGGCCTACAAAACCCAAACCGTACGCCGGATAAGCGAAGCGCCATCCGGCAACTCACGACACTGAAATTGATGACCCTCACCGGTCAGGGCCAACTGTTGCCTGAAGAAAGGTAAAAACATGACGAAATTAACCTGTTTTAAAGCCTACGACATTCGCGGCAAGCTCGGCGAAGAGCTGAATGAAGACATCGCGTGGCGCATTGGCCGCGCCTACGGTGAATACCTGAAGCCGAAAACTATCGTGGTGGGCGGCGACGTACGCTTAACCAGCGAGGCGCTGAAGCTGGCGTTAGCCAACGGCCTGCGCGACGCGGGCGTTGACGTGCTGGATATCGGGCTTTCCGGCACCGAAGAGATTTACTTCGCCACCTTCCATCTCGGCGTTGATGGCGGTATTGAAGTGACCGCCAGCCACAACCCGATGGACTACAACGGCATGAAGCTGGTGCGTGAAGGCGCGCGCCCCATCAGCGGCGATACCGGCCTGCGCGACGTACAGCGCCTGGCGGAAGCCAATGACTTCCCGCCGGTCAACGATGCCGCACGCGGTAGCTACCAGAAAATCAACCTGCGCGACGCCTACATCGATCACCTGCTGGGCTATATCGACGTGCAAAACCTGACCCCGTTGAAGCTGGTGGTGAACTCCGGTAACGGCGCGGCTGGCCCGGTGATTGATGCGCTGGAAGCCCGCTTCCAGGCGCTGAACGTGCCGGTAAGTCTGATTAAAGTGCACAACACGCCGGACGGCACCTTCCCGCACGGCATTCCTAACCCATTGCTGCCGGAGTGCCGCGCGGACACCCGCGATGCGGTCATCAAATACGGTGCCGATATGGGTATTGCTTTTGACGGCGACTTCGACCGTTGCTTCCTGTTCGACGAGAAAGGGCAGTTTATCGAGGGCTACTACATCGTCGGCCTGCTGGCCGAAGCGTTCCTCGAGAAAAACCCCGGCGCGCGGATTATTCACGACCCGCGTCTGTCGTGGAACACCGTGGACGTGGTGACCGCGGCGGGCGGCACGCCGGTAATGTCGAAAACCGGTCATGCGTTTATTAAAGAGCGCATGCGTCAGGACGACGCGGTCTACGGCGGTGAAATGAGCGCCCACCACTATTTCCGCGATTTTGCCTACTGCGACAGCGGCATGATCCCATGGCTGCTGGTGAGCGAACTGCTCTGTCTGAAGGGTAAAACGCTGGGTGAGCTGGTGCATGACCGCATGGCGGCGTTCCCGGCGAGTGGGGAAATCAACAGTCAGCTGGCGGCGCCGTCAGAAGCGATTGCCCGCGTGGAGGCGCACTTTGCTGGCAGCGCGCTGGAGATTGACCGTACCGACGGCATCAGCCTGGCATTTGCCGACTGGCGCTTCAACCTGCGCTCTTCCAATACCGAACCGGTGGTGCGCTTAAACGTGGAGTCTCGCGGGAATACGCCGCTGATGCAGGCGCGAACGCAGGACATTCTGGCGCTGCTTAATCAGTAATCATTGCCCCTCACCCTAACCCTCTCTTCAGAGAGGAGTGGGAACCGAACGTGCAGGCTGCGGATGGTTTTTTCTCCCTCGCCCCTTTGGGGAGAGGGCCGGTGTGAGGGGACACGACGAATAGGACCAACGATGACGACTCTAAAAAAGCGCGAACGAGCTAAAACGAATGCATCGTTAATCTCCATGGTGCAGCGTTTTTCCGACATCACCATCATGCTGGGGGGATTGTGGCTGGTGTGTCAGGCGGTTGCGTTGCCGTTTTTATATCTCCATCTGTTGATGGCGCTGGTGACGCTGGTCGTTTTCCAGATGATTGGCGGGATTACCGATTTCTACCGTTCATGGCGCGGCGTGCGTATCACCACCGAATTGCTGCTGCTATTGCAGAACTGGACGCTGAGCCTGGTGTTTGCGGCGGGGCTGCTGGCGTTTAACGATGATTTTAATACCAACTTTGCCATGTGGCTGGCGTGGTACCTGCTCAGCACCATCGGCATGCTGGCGAGCCGCGCGTTTATTCGCTATGGCGCTGGTGTGCTGCGCCATCGCGGCTATAACACCCGTTATGTGGCGGTAGCAGGAGATATGCCGGAAGGGCAGGCGCTGCTCGAGAGCTTCCGTAACCAGCCGTGGCTGGGTTATGAGGTAGTCGGTAGCTATTACGATGCCAAACCGGGCGGCGTTAACCCCGACTGGATGGGCAACCTTGAACAACTGCTCGACGATGCGCGCAGCGGCAAAATCCACAACGTCTATATCTCGATGGCGATGCAGGAAGAGAGCCAGATTAAAGAGGTGGTCCGTTCTCTTGCCGACACCACCTGCTCGGTGCTGCTGATCCCGGATGTTTTCACCTTCAACATCCTGCACTCACGGGTGGAAGTGGTGAACGGTATTCCGCTGGTGCCGCTGTACGACACGCCGCTCTCCGGGGTTAACCGCATTATCAAACGGCTGGAGGATATCGTCCTGGCGCTGGGCATTCTGCTGTTGATTTCGCCGGCGCTGTGCTGCATCGCACTGGCGGTGAAGCTGAGTTCGCCTGGCCCCATCATCTTCCGCCAGACCCGCTACGGCATGGACGGTAAACCGATCAAAGTGTGGAAATTCCGCTCGATGAAGGTCATGGAGAACGACAAGGTGGTGAAACAGGCGACGCAGAACGACCCGCGTGTGACCCGCGTCGGCAACTTCCTGCGCCGCACCTCGCTGGATGAGCTGCCGCAGTTTATCAACGTGCTCACCGGCGGCATGTCTATCGTCGGCCCGCGTCCGCACGCGGTGGCGCACAACGAGCAGTACCGTCAACTGATTGAAGGCTACATGCTGCGCCACAAAGTGAAGCCAGGCATTACCGGCTGGGCGCAGATCAACGGCTGGCGCGGTGAAACCGACACCCTCGAAAAAATGGAAAAACGGGTGGAGTTCGATCTCGAATACATCCGCGAATGGAGCCTGTGGCTCGATATCAAAATCGTCTTCCTGACGGTGTTTAAAGGCTTTGTCAACAAAGCAGCCTACTGAGGAAGTGACATGGGCCTGAGAGAAAAAACCATCAATGGCGCGAAATGGTCGGCGATGGCGACGGTGGTGATTATTGGCCTGGGGCTGGCGCAGATGACCGTGCTGGCACGGCTGTTTGACGGCCATCAGTTTGGTCTGCTTACCGTGTCGCTGGTGATTATCGCGCTGGCGGACACGCTGTCGGATTTTGGTATCGCCAACTCGATCATTCAGCGTAAAGCCATCAGCCAGATTGAGCTGACCACGCTCTACTGGCTGAACGTCGGGCTGGGGATTGCGGTGTTTGCCGCGGTGTATCTGCTGAGCGATACCATTGCGCGGTTGCTGCACAACCCGGATCTCGCGCCGTTGATCAAAACGCTGTCGCTGGCCTTCGTGGTGATCCCCCACGGCCAGCAATTTCGTGCGCTGATGCAAAAAGAGCTGGAGTTTAACAAAATCGGCTCCATTGAGACCGCCGCGGTGCTGTCGGGCTTTACCTTTACGGTGATCAGCGCCTGCTTCTGGCCGCTGGCGATGACCGCAATTTTGGGTTATCTGGTCAACAGCGCCGTGCGTACGCTGCTGTTCGGCTATTTTGGCCGCAAGATTTACCGTCCAGGTCTGCATTTTTCGCTGACCACGATCATGCCGAACCTGCGCTTTGGCGCATGGCTGACGGCGGACAGTATTGTTAACTACATCAACACTAACCTGTCGACGCTGACGCTCGCGCGCATCCTCGGCGCCAGCGTGGCCGGGGGCTATAACCTCGCCTACAACGTGGCGGTGGTGCCGCCGATGAAGCTTAACCCAATCATCACCCGCGTGCTGTTCCCGGCGTTCGCCAAGATTCAGGACGACACCGACAAGCTGCGAGTGAACTTCTACAAGCTGCTGTCGGTGGTGGGGATCATCAATTTCCCGGCGCTGCTGGGGCTGATGGTGGTGAGCAATAACTTTGTGCCGCTGGTGTTTGGCGACAAATGGCTGCACATCGTGCCAATCCTCCAGTTGCTGTGCGTGGTGGGGCTGCTGCGCTCGGTGGGCAACCCGATCGGTTCGCTGCTGATGGCCAAAGCGCGAGTGGATATCAGCTTTAAATTCAACGTCTTTAAGACCTTCCTGTTTATTCCTGCGGTGATTATCGGCGGGCAGCTCGGCGGCGCGATTGGCGTCACGCTGGGCTTCCTGCTGGTGCAAATCATCAACACCATCCTCAGCTACTTCGTGATGATTAAACCGGTGCTGGGGCCGGGCTACCGCGATTACCTGCTGAGCCTGTGGCTGCCGTTTCGTCTCTCCCTGCCGACGCTGATTTCAAGCTACGCGGTGGGACGACTGCTGGAAGGCAGCGTTTCGCTCTCCGCGCTGCTGGCGATGCAGGTGCTGGTGGGCGTGCTCAGCTTTGCGCTGGTGATTGTGCTGTCACGCAATAGCCTGCTGATTGAACTTAAAAAACCGCTCTGTCGGAGCCAGAAACTGAAGATGCTACTGCGCGTTTCTGATTAACCGTTGATGTAGGCCTGATAAGCGTAGCGCCATCAGGCAACCCGGCGCAGATTGCCGGATGGCGGCGTTGCCTTATCCGGCCTACGTTCGACAATGACGCATTTTTGAATGATTTGCTTGAAACCCCTTTGATGAGGCCATGATGAAATTACTAATTTTGGGAAACCACACCTGCGGCAACCGCGGCGACAGCGCCATTATGCGCGGCCTGCTCGATGCGATTCTTCGCCAGCAGCCGGACGTTGAGATGGACGTAATGAGCCGTTTCCCGATCAGTTCCTCCTGGTTGCAGGGGCGTGAAATTATTGCCGATCCGCTGTATCAGCTGAGCCAGAAACAGCAGGCGGCGGCAGGGGTGAGCGGGCGCGTGAAGAAAGTGCTGCGTCGCCGCTTCCAGCACAAGATCCTGCTGGCCAAGGTGACCGGCGAAGGCAAACTGCGCAACTTTGAAATTGCGCCAGAGTTTCATGAGTTTGTGCGTTTCCTTGGCAACTATGACGCGATTATTCAGGTAGGTGGGTCGAACTACGTCGATCTCTACGGCTTGACTCACTTTGAGTACCCGCTGTGCGCCTTTATGGCCAACAAGCCTATCTACATGATTGGCCACAGCGTTGGCCCGTTCCAGAACCCGGACTTCAACGAGCTGGCAAACTACGTCTTTGGCCGCACTAACGCGTTGATTTTGCGTGAGACGGTAAGCCGTGAACTGATGGCGAAGGCGAATATCGACACCGGTAAGGTGGAGCAGGGCGTGGACACCGCCTGGCTGGTTGAGCATCGTAACGACAGTTTCGAACCGAGTTACGCGGTACAGCACTGGCTGAACCTGACCGCACAGCGTAAAACCGTGGCGATTACTCTGCGCGAGCTGGAGCCGTTTGATAAGCGTCTGGGGACGACCCAGCAGGCCTATGAGAAAGCGTTTGCCGAGGTGGTGAACCGTATGATTGACGACGGTTATCAGGTGCTGGCGCTTTCTACCTGTACCAGTATCGACCGCTACAACCGCGATGACCGCATGGTCGCGCTGCGCATGGCGCAGTACGTTAAAAACCGCGAGCATTTCCACATCGCCATGGACGAACTTAATGACGTGGAGATTGGCAAAATTCTTGCCTCCTGCGAACTGACCATCGGTACCCGCCTGCACTCGGCGATTATCTCGATGAACTTCGGCACGCCGGCGATTGCCATTAACTACGAGCACAAATCAGCGGGCATTATGCAGCAGCTGGGTATGCCTGAGATGGCTATCGACATTCGTCACCTGCTCGACGGCTCGATGCAAGGCGTGGTGGGCGATATTCTCAACCAGCTTCCGGCGCTGGGCGAGAAAGTCGCCGCGGCAGTGGAGGGGGAACGCCAGAAGGGCTTCACCATGATTGAATCGGTGCTGAACCGCATCCGGGAGGGCCGATGAAAGTCAGCTTCTTCCTGCTGAAATTTCCTTTATCGTCTGAGACGTTTGTCTTAAACCAGATCGTGGCGTTTATCGAGATGGGTTATGAGGTGGAGATTGTCGCCCTGCAAAAGGGCGACCTGACCAACACTCATGCGGCTTATACCCAATATCAACTGGCGGACAAAGTTCGCTGGTTACAGGATGAGCCGTCAACGGCGCTGGAGAAGCTACGCTATCGCGCATTCAGCACGTTGCGCGGTTTACACCGTCCCGCCGTCTGGCGGGCGTTAAACGCGCGGCGCTACGGCCCGGAGGCGCGCAACCTGATCCTCTCTTCTATCTGTAGCCGCACGCCCGCGCCGATTGTCGCTGATGTCTACATCGCCCACTTTGGCCCGGCGGGAGTGACCGCCGCCAAGCTACGCGAACTGGGGGTGATCGACGGGAAGATAGCCACCGTCTTTCACGGTATTGATATCTCAAGCCGCGGAGTGTTGAACCACTACACCAGCGAATATCAGCAGCTGTTCCGCCGCGGCGACATGATGTTGCCCATCAGCCAACTGTGGGCCGACCGGCTGCAGGCGATGGGCTGCCCGAAGGATAAAATTACCGTATCAAGAATGGGCGTAAACATGGACCGCTTCTCGCTGCGCCCGCTAAAAGCGCCCGATGGCTGCTTGCAGATACTCTCCGTTGCGCGTCTGACCGAGAAAAAGGGGCTGCATGTGGCGATTGAAGCCTGCCGCCAGCTGAAAGAGCGTGGCGTCAACTTTCGCTATCGCATCCTCGGCATCGGGCCGTGGGAGCGCCGTCTGCGCACCCTGATTGAACAGTATCAGCTGGAAGATTGCGTCGAAATGCCGGGCTTCAAGCCTAGCCATGAAGTGAAAGCGCTGCTTGATGAAGCCGACGTTTTCCTTCTGCCCTCGGTGACCGGTGCCGACGGTGATATGGAAGGCATTCCGGTCGCGCTCATGGAGGCGATGGCGGTGGGGATACCGGTGCTATCGACGATACACAGCGGCATACCGGAACTGATTGATTCCGGCCATACCGGCTGGCTGGTGGACGAATACGACGCCACGGCGCTGGCGGACAAGCTGCAATCGCTGGGGCGCATGGATGAGCGCAGTCTCCAGCCGGTGCTGACGCGCGCACGTGAGAAAGTCGAAACCGATTTTAACCAGCAGGTAATTAACCGGCAGCTTGCCAGCCTGCTGCAAACGCTTTGCTAAGGAGGCGCTATGCACACCTTAACCCGACGTTACTTCCTCACCGCCGGGGCGACGCTTGCCGCAGCGCTGCCGGTACTTTCAGCGACCAGTGCGCGTGCCGCAGAGAAGCGCCTGACGGTGGACATACGTGACTATGTGCACAACGGCGACTGGATTCGCGCATTCAACGACGCCTTTGCGCAGGCCGACACGGTCAACGTGCCGGCGGATGTGGTTTGCGACAATATTAATACGGCGATTACGTTGCCGCCGGGGAAAACGCTCACGATTGCCGGCGCGCTGAAAGGCAACGGGCGCGGGCGCTTTATCCTGCAAAAGGGCTGCCAGGTGATCGGCAGCGGTGAAGGCAGCCTCTACAACATTACCCTGGATGTGCGCGGCGGCGATTGCACCATTGCCGGGTTGACGATGAGCGGCTACGGCCCGGTGGCGCAGATTTTCATCGGCGGCAAAGATAAGCGCACGCTGCGCAACCTGACCATTACCCGCCTGACCATCACTAAAGCCAACTACGGTATTCTGCGCCAGGGCTACCATAATCAGTGGCTCGATGTGAACATCACCCACTGCCACTTCAGCTATCTGCAGGGCGATGCCATTGAGTGGAACGTGGCGATCAACGACCGCAATATCCTGATCTCCGACCATGTTATCGACCATATCGACTGCACCAACGGTAAGGTCAACTGGGGCATCGGTATCGGCCTGGCCGGCAGCACCTACGACAATGGCTACCCGGAAGAGCAGGCGGTGAAAAATTTTGTCGTCGCTAACATCACCGGCAGCAACTGTCGTCAACTGGTGCACGTGGAAAACGGCAAACACTTTATTATACGTAATGTGAAAGCCAGCAATATCACACCGGAATTCAGCAAGCAGGCGGGAATAGATAACGCGACGGTGGCGATCTACGGATGTGATAATTTCGTTATTGATGGTGTCGATATGGTTAATAGCGCGGGAATGCTGATTGGCTACGGTGTTATCAAAGGTAACTATTTGTCTATACCGCAAAATTTCCGCTTAAATAATGTACAGATGGATAATAGCGCGCTGCCTTATACGGTTCGCGGTATTCAAATTTCCTCTGGCAACAATCCCTCGTTTGTCTCTCTCACCAACCTCTCCATGAAGCACGCCTCGCTGGAGATTCACAACAAGCCACAGCATATTTTCTTGAGGAATATCAACGTAATGCAGCTTTCCTCTCGCGGCCCTGCGCTGAAGCTGAACTTCGATTTGCGCAAGGATGTTCGAGGGAAGTTTATGGCTAAGCAGGATACGCTGCTGTCGCTGGCGAACGTGCGGGCGGTGAATGAGAAGGGGGTAGCGGCAGTGGATATTGATCATATCGATCAGCAAGTGGTGAACGTCGAAAAAGTGAACTTTCATCTCCCTGACAGGCGATAAAAGGGCGATGTCTAAGCCCGTCTGACATTTCTATACTGGATATCATTTATCAAAAGATTATAATTGCCTGATTGATAGAATTAACTCGGGCTAATGCGTCGCTCCTGCGGGAGGATGGTTGTCCTTTAAATGCATACGGCATGATACTCGTTAAATGATTATGAATGATAAAGTTTGCTTTGTGGGTGCGTCAGGATTTGTCGGGACCCGCTTGATTGAGCTGGTTAAAGATGATTTTCGCATCAAAAACGTAGATAAGCAGCAGAGTCATTTCTTCCCTGAAGTTACCGAACTGGGTGATGTTCGTCATCAGGAGAGCATGGATGCCGCATTTGCCGGGTTTGATACCGTGGTGTTGCTGGCTGCCGAGCATCGTGATGATGTGAGTCCCACATCACTGTATTACGACGTGAATGTTCAGGGAACGCGCAACGTGCTGGCCGCCATGAACAAGAATGGCGTGAAAAATATCATTTTTGCGAGTTCGGTTGCCGTATACGGCCTGAATAAGGTCAATCCTGATGAAAGCCATCCAGAAGATCCGTTCAACCATTACGGTAAAAGCAAATGGCAGGCGGAAGAGGTACTGCGCGAGTGGTACCAGCAGGCGCCTGATGAACGTTCGCTGACCATTATTCGTCCAACGGTGATTTTTGGTGAGCGTAATCGCGGCAATGTTTACAACCTGTTGAAGCAGATCGCCGGCGGTAAGTTTGCGATGGTGGGCGCAGGAACAAACTATAAATCAATGGCCTATATCGGCAATATCGTTGAGTTTATCAAGTATAAGCTGAGCAATGTTACGGCAGGTTATGAGGTATACAACTACGTCGACAAGCCGGACCTGAACATGAATCAGCTGGTTGCCGAAGTGGAAAAAAGCCTCAACAAAAAAATTCCTTCCGTTCATTTGCCTTATGCAGTCGGTATGCTGGGCGGCTATTGTTTTGACCTGCTGAGTAAAGTCAGCGGGAAAAAATATGCCATCAGTTCAGTGAGGGTGAAGAAGTTTTGCGCCACGACGCAGTTTGATGCAACTAAGGTGCATACCTCAGGATTTGTTGCGCCGTATACCCTGTCTCAGGGCTTAGATCGAACGCTGAAGTACGAATTCGTCCACGAGAAACAGGACGATATCACGTTTGTGACTGAGTGATTTTTGCTGCGAAAAATCGGAAATGCAGTTTCGTAGCTGACTGAATGACGGGCTTTCCGATTCATCTGAGTCAAAATTGTCAGTTGATAGGTTGTAGTAGAGTTATTCGTTTTCCCTATGTTTTTGAGTTTCAAAGGATTAGCGAACCAACTCAGACGTTGACGGTCTGAAAGGCTATACTTTTTCAACTGAATAAAAGTGGACATTACCATGGTTAATTTGAAAGCAGTCATTCCGGTAGCAGGCTTGGGTATGTATATGTTGCCTGCCACGAAAGCGATTCCCAAAGAGATGCTGCCGATCGTCGATAAACCGATGATTCAGTACATTGTCGATGAGATCGTCGCTGCAGGCATCAAAGAAATCGTCCTGGTCACCCACGCATCGAAAAATGCGGTGGAAAACCACTTCGACACGTCGTATGAGCTGGAAGCCCTGCTGGAACAACGCGTTAAGCGTCAACTGCTGGCTGAAGTACAGTCTATCTGTCCACCGGGCGTCACCATCATGAACGTGCGTCAGGCTCAGCCGTTAGGCTTAGGGCACTCCATTCTTTGTGCTCGCCCGATTGTTGGCGACAACCCGTTTGTGGTCGTGCTGCCTGATATCATTCTTGACAACGCATCTGCCGATCCGCTGCGTTATAATCTTGCGGCAATGGTGGCTCGCTTCAATGAAACGGGCCGTAGCCAGGTATTGGCAAAACGTATGCCGGGCGATCTTTCTGAATACTCAGTGATTAAAACAAAAGATCCTCTGGACAGCGAAGGCAAGGTTAGCCGTATCATCGATTTTATCGAGAAGCCGGATCAACCGCAGACGCTTAACTCAGATCTTATGGCCGTCGGCCGCTATGTGCTGTCTGCCGATGTGTGGAACGAGCTGGCGCAGACGGTACCCGGTGCATGGGGACGTATTCAGCTTACCGATGCGATTGCCGAACTGGCGAAAAAACAGTCTGTTGATGCCATGCTAATGACCGGCGACAGCTATGACTGCGGTAAGAAAATGGGATATATGCAGGCGTTTGTACAGTATGGGCTGCGGAATTTGAAGGAAGGGGCTAAGTTCCGCAAGAGTATTGAGAAGCTGCTGGCTGAGTAATGTCTGAGTATAAAATTAATTAAATTCGAGGCAGTGGGTATCATCGTAAGCGGTTATCGTGCGTAAAGATACTCACTGCCTTCTCTTTTTTGGCTCCTTTAGCCTGCGGTATCATAGCCCGTCTCTAATGAAACATTAAAAAGTCAGTACACTGGTAGCTGTTAAGCCAGGGGCGGTAGCGTGCACAAATAAAATTAACTACACAGTGTAAAAAAATGAATTATCTAATTATTTCTGTTGCATCAGGTTACGGTGGTAGCGAAAGAACCATTGAGCTGATTGCCGAAGAATTGGCCCGGAAAAATCAGGTTACTATTCTAGCCGAAAATGAAGAACACGTAGAAAGACTGACCGCCAGAAAGCTGAACGTTATTCGTGTCGTAAAAGGCAATTCTTTTGGTGCAACGTTCGCAAACTGTCAAAGAGTTGTAAAGTATGCGGCATCTTCTGATGTGATTATCACCAACACAAACAAATCTGCGTTGATTCTGGCTTTGTCTCGGCTGTTACTTGCTAAGGTTAATAAACAAAAATCTATCATTTTTGTCAGGGATTACCAATGGAAGTGCAAGAAAATGATAGGTTTTTTGTTGCGAGGAAGCAAGTTTTGTGTGGCTTCCCGGGCTGTTGAGAAATATGTAGAAGATAATTTTGGTACCCAATCATTAATCATCCCTAATCCGATAGAATCACGCCATAATAATAGCGGGGATGATGAAAAATATAACACTGTTATGTGCCCAGCTATGATTTCTCGTTGGAAAGGTATTGAACATTTAATTACCGCAATGTCGATTTTGCCCCGTACCTATAAGCTAAAAATAATTGGTAAAGTTGCAGATGAAGACTATTTCAAAGAACTGCAAGAACAAGTTGTTCAACTTAACCTTAATGATTCTGTCCAATTTTTACCATTTGAAAAAGATATCTCCCAACATTATCAAACGTGTGATGTGGTTGTTAACACTTCGGTGTCTCAATTTGGTGGTCCGGAGACCTTTGGTCGTACTATTATAGAAGCTTGGCAATATGCAAAGCCTGTCATTTCATTTTCCTGCGGTGGACCTAAGTTTTTAATAAATGATGGGGTTGATGGTCTGCTGGTGGAAGAAGGAAATGACGTTGCTTTAGCTGAGAGCATCCAGTATTTGCTAGAGGATGATACAATTCGGAAGAGCATGGGAAAGGTTGGGATGAACAGAGCTCAGCACGAATTCTCATTAGATGAAGTTATCCGTAAATTAGGAAATGTTATTGCAGCGTAATGATCACCTGGAGGAACAGTGCGGTTGTTAATTGATGGTCGAATGATTAACTCGTCAGGGATTGGCGTTTACATAAAAAATGTCATTCGCGAATTTGCACTCAAAAGTGAAGTGAATATCAGTGTGTTACTTTATCCCCATGAAGTAGTTACGATTCCGGAACATGTCAAACGAATTGATATTAATTATAGTCAACTCAGCATGTTGAACATCCTGAAACTAGGGCGCATAACTCAGAATTATGATGTTTTCTTTTGCCCTAATATGGTACTCATGCCTTTGAATTTCGGGCGTTGCCGTTCCATTTCGACGGTGCATGATTTATGCCCGGTACGGATGAGAGATTGTTTCCCGATTCATTTAAGCTTGTTATATTGGCTTATTATCTTCTGGCAATGCATTAATTCAGCTAAAATATTTTGTATTTCGCAGTTTACAAAAAAAGAACTAAAGCATTATTTACCATTTATCCGCGATAGTAAAATTAGTACCATTTATAATGGATGGAATAAAAAGCGTTGTGATGTAGTATCGACTGTTAAAACCGCGCAGAGTCGACAATATGGTATTTGTGTGGGCAATGTTAAAAAACATAAAAACATAATCCCCCTGGTGAAGTATTTGTCCGAGCACAGTGTTGACTGTGATATTTATATTGTTGGTGATTATAAGAATTTTCGTTCAAAGGTTATCGATGAACTACCGACAGAAAATAGTAATGTGATCTTTACCGGATATATCAGTGATGAAAAACTAGATGAACTATATCGTGGAGCGAAATTTTTCCTATATCCTTCACGCTATGAAGGCTTTGGTTTGCCGTTATTAGAGGCCATGGCTTATAAATTGCCGATATTGGCGTCGGATATCGAAGTCTTCCATGAACTTGCAGGTGATGCAATTTCTTACTTTGACCCTATAACTTTTATAGGACTTGATGAAAAAATAAATAATGTACTGAATGAAAAACATAAAAAAAATTATAATAGTGTGATTGATTTTTTCTCATGGGAGAAAACTGTTAATGAAATGGAACAGGTGATGAATGAAAGCATTAATGATTAATAAATATTACACTCCTGATGTCGGAGGTGTGGAAACAGTCATTCAGCAACATGCAGAACATTTAAGCTCTCAGGGGCATGACATCACGGTATTATGCGTTAAAAAGCATTTTTCTTTGCGTACAGATCGTGAAGAGATCAACGGTGTGAATGTCATCCGTTGTTCATCATTTGGTACTTTTTTATCGATGCCGCTATCGATAACATTTTTTTTCTATTATTTTTCGCATATTCTTAAAAATCAATTAGCTGTATTTCATGCTCCATTCCCGCTGGCCGATCTTGCGGCCTTCTTTTTCTTACCAAAGAAAATCAAAAAAGTAGTTTTCTGGCACAGTGATATTGTTCGACAGAAGAAACTGAAAGTAATGCTCGACTTCTTCATCAACCATACATTGAAAAAAGCACATATCATTCTTACAACATCCAGAACTCTGGCAGCTAACTCATCAAATCTCGTAAAATTTAAAGAAAAGGTGGAGGTCGTCCCCCTCTCGATCGACGTAGAAAATATTACTGCGAAAGCAAATGGTAAAGTAATACTCACTGCCGATCTTAGCGCAATTGACCTTAACGCTTTGGACTTTATCTCTTTTGGTCGACTCTCATACTACAAGGGTATCAACGTATTAATTGATGCTTTGACATTGTTGCATAACGAGGGAATTACACCTTCTGTATTAATTGCCGGGCAGGGAGAGTTGACTGAAGAGATCAAAGTAGCAATTGCTCGTGAGGGATTGAATAATGTGCATTTTCTGCCTCGTTTTTTATCAGAAACTGAGAAGTATTTACTTTTAAAACAGGCTACATGCTTCCTGTTCCCATCGGTAGCAAACTCTGAGGCTTTTGGCATTACGCAGCTGGAAGCGTTGGCTTTAGGCACTCCGGTTATAAATACTTCACTACCGACTGGAGTTCCTGACGTCAGTTTGGATAAATTGACCGGTCTGACAGTAACGCCTTCCAGTCCTGAAGAATTGGCACAGGCAATGAAAGCAATATACTTAAACGAAGTTGATGTCGATCTTTTCTCCCGGAATGCGAAAGAGCGTGCAAATGCGGTCTATAATGATCCTATTGTACTTGGAAAATTCTCGGGAATTTTAGCAGGTTTACTGAAATAGCAATCTCGTGAGTAAGTTATAATGAATTTTACAACAATCGTTCCAATTATCATGGCCGGTGGTACTGGAAGTCGGCTATGGCCACTCTCAAGAGAACTCTATCCAAAGCAGTATCTGCGTTTAATGGGGAATCTCTCCATGTTGCAGATGACAATTGAACGGCTAAAAAAAATAACATGTGAACCACCAATCGTAATATGTAATGAAGAGCATCGTTTTATTGTTGCTGAGCAGCTGCGAGAAATCAATAAGTTAGAAAATAATATTATTCTTGAGCCTGTTGGTAGAAATACGGCACCAGCGATTGCTTTAGCGTCTCTATTTGCAGAAAAAAAATATCCTGGCCAGAATCCATTGCTATTGGTGCTGCCCGCTGACCATATTATCAAACAAGAAAGTGCATTTGTCAGCGCTGTACAAAATGCACTGGACTACGCTCGTGACGGAAAATTGGTAACTTTTGGTATTGTCGCTGATACACCCGAAACGGGTTATGGTTATATTAAGCGTCAGCCTTTTGCCGGGGACAGTCCGTGTGATAATGCATATGATGTGGCAAGTTTTGTCGAGAAGCCTGATTATGTGACAGCCTGTAGTTATGTTGCCTGCGGTGAGTATTACTGGAATAGTGGGATGTTTTTGTTCCGGACGCAAAGTTATCTGAACGAGCTTAGAAACTATCGCGATGATATCTATCAGGTCTGTAAGAATGCAGCAGAAGATATTGATGCCGATCTCGACTTTGTACGCGTGAACAAAGAGCTTTTCCAGCAGTGCCCATCTGAATCCATTGACTATGCAGTCATGGAAAAAACCAATGATGCGGTGGTGGTTCCAATGGATGCAGGCTGGAGCGATGTAGGATCCTGGTCATCTTTATGGGATGTTAGTGAAAAAGACTGTTCGGGTAATGCTTTCACTGGTGATGTTATTAGCGTCAATACTGAGAACAGCTATATCTATAATGACGCAGGCTTGGTCACTACAGTGGGAGTGAAGAATCTGGTTATTGTCCAGACCAAAGACGCCCTGCTTGTTGCCGATCGTAACAGCGTTCAGGATGTCAAAAAAGTCGTTGAACAAATTAAGTCTGATAACCGTCAGGAGCATCGGACTCATCGGGAAGTATATCGCCCATGGGGTAAATACGACTCAGTTGATGCGGGTGAACGCTATCAGGTTAAGCGTATTACGGTAAAACCTGGAGAAGGGATGTCATTGCAGATGCATCATCATCGCGCCGAGCATTGGATTGTTGTCGCCGGTACAGCAAAAGTCACTGTTAATGGCGAAAGTAAATTGCTGACCGAAAATGAATCTATATATATTCCGCTTGGCGCAACACACTGCCTCGAAAATCCTGGAATAATACCGTTGGATATTATTGAGGTTCGTTCTGGCGCTTATCTAAGCGAAGATGACATTGTTCGCTTAGCGGACAGATATGGCCGCATCTGACTGCTGTCGTTGGTTTGATAAAAACGATAAAGAAATTACCATGAAAAAACTAACTTGTTTTAAAGCATATGACATTCGGGGCCAGCTTGGCGATGAATTAAATGAGGACATTGCACAGCGTATTGGTCGTGCATTCGGCGAATATCTACAACCGAAAACAGTTGTTGTCGGTGGAGACGTTCGTTTAACAAGCGAAGCGCTGAAGTTGTCCCTCACGGAAGGGTTGCGCGATGCTGGCGTTGATGTGCTTGATATTGGTTTATCGGGTACAGAAGAGATTTATTTCGCCACATTTTACCTCGGTGTTGACGGCGGTATTGAGGTTACGGCGAGCCATAATCCCATGAACTATAATGGGATGAAGTTGGTGCGTCAGGGTGCTAAGCCTATCAGCGGTGATACAGGCCTTCGAGATGTACAGAGGTTAGCAGAAGCCAATCAGTTTACTCCGGTCGATCCGGCAAAGCGTGGGTCTTATCGGAAAATTGATATTCGCGAAGCCTATATCGACCATCTTTTGAGCTATATCGATGTTGGTAATTTACGCCCGCTAAAGCTCGTTATTAACTCTGGTAATGGTGCGGCAGGCCCGGTTATCGATGCATTAGAAGCACGTTTCAAAAAGCTTAATATTCCTGTTATTTTCCATAAAGTGCATAACGAGCCGGACGGCCATTTCCCTCATGGTATTCCGAATCCTCTTCTGCCTGAATGCCGCGATGATACCCGAAATGCGGTTCTTGCCTATAACGCAGATATGGGGATCGCTTTCGATGGTGACTTTGATCGTTGTTTCCTATTTGATGAAACCGGCCAATTTATTGAAGGCTATTATATTGTTGGCCTACTGGCCGCTGCATTTCTTGAGAAAAACCCGGGTGAAAATATTATCCACGATCCGCGTTTGTTATGGAATACTGTGGACATCGTACAGCGTGCCGGGGGGAACCCTATTATGTCTAAGACCGGTCATGCGTTTATTAAAGAGCGTATGCGCCTTGAGGATGCCGTTTATGGCGGTGAAATGAGCGCACACCATTATTTCCGTGATTTCGCTTATTGTGATAGCGGTATGATTCCATGGTTGCTTGTCACTGAACTGTTGTGTTTGAAAAGAAAAACGTTGGGCGAACTTGTTCGTGATCGGATGGTGGCATTCCCTGCAAGCGGAGAGATTAACAGTCATCTGGATAATCCTGGTGAAGCTATTTCTCGCGTCGAACGGCACTATGCTGCAGATGCTTTAGCTATAGATCGTACTGATGGGATTAGTATTCTGTTTTCAAACTGGCGTTTTAATTTGCGTTCGTCTAATACTGAATCGGTTGTTAGATTGAATGTTGAATCTCGTGGCGATGCGAGTCTCATGCTTGAACGTACTGAAGAAATTATTAAAATTCTCAGAAGCTAACTTTTTATAATGGCTTTGATTATTGCATAATGGCTATATTTAAAGCCTTCTTATACCTATACAACTGTAGTATTTTATATGAAGCATCATGTCTTTTATTTTCCATTTAGTTCTGGTGTAAATAAATATTCTGAGCGGATCAGAACTATACTTGGAACTATTGCAGATGTATCACCTTTATCTTTGCAGGAAGAATGTGTAAACCTCCTTAAACTAAAGAGGCGAAAACGTGGCATTGCTGTTGTTAACTGGATTGAGAATATACTCATAAATAGCAATGATGGTTCTTTCAGTGTTTATGGCCTTTTTAAATTGCTTCTTGCGATCGTCGCGTTAAAAATCAGATTTGATAAGGTTATTTATGTGCAGCATAATTTGTATCCTCATGATATTAAAAAATCTGATATTAAACGTGTGCAATGGTGTATTGACCAACTGACGAAAGTTGTTGATATCACGGCGGTACATAGCCCACATTTAAGAGATAGGGTTTATATCCCACATCCCTTGTATCGTTCTCCAATGGTTAGTTTGCCTGCTGGTACTATTATTAATAGTGATGATGCATCATATCTAATATTTGGTCGTATAGAACGCTACAAAAAAATTGAATCCGTAATTCAGCATTTCCCTTCAAATAAAAAGCTAATTATTGCTGGTGCTTGCAGCGATAGCAACTATGTGCAGTATCTGACTCAGCTAGTTTCTGACAAGCCAAATATAACGTTAATTGCCCGATTTCTTTCAGATGAGGAAGTGGAAAAGATTATTTCAGCATGTAAAGCTATTATTATTAGTCATGCAGATCCTGACATGATAGTCTCGGGTAGTTTCTTCTATGCAATAACTGAACAGTTGCCGGTTTTAGCAATTGCAAGTCCATTCCTGGAATGGGCTGAGTCACAATTAGGTCAAGATATTATAAAAACATTTGTTAGTATTGAATCAATGGCTTGTTTTATACAAGATACCCCCAAAGAACATTTTAATATGCGTGGGTTTAAAATGGAAAAGATTCAAATGATAAACGAAATGTTTGGTGATGAGGAAATATCCAGAGAATTTAAAGAGATTTTTTCTTCCTTAATGTGATATATCGATATTAACGACTGAATTATTTCCCGTTCTTTAAACTGTAATTTAGGTTGAGGTAGTCCTTATACAGTACTCGCTATTGGAAAGTGATTTCACTACTACCGAGAACATACTGCTATGTTTAGTAATAAAAAAATAAAAACCGCGGTAATATGGTCAAGTGTCGAAGCAGTATCTTCGGTATCATTGAGCTTGATTTCAATAATTTATCTTGCAAGGATCCTTCATCCAGAAGATTACGGTAATGTAGCTACTGCACAAATTATTGCTAGTTTAATAGGTTTGATTTTTAGCTTTGGTTTAGCAGAGGCTATAATCCAAAAAAAACATTTGACAGAATCTATTAAAGAAACTGCTTTTACTGCGTCTATAGTATTTTCTTTTTTGGCATTATTCATATCAACTATTACACTCGTTATTTTATATAATGTTTTAAATGAAAAATTAGTTGTTTATATATTTGCTTTCGAAATAGTAGGTATCTTATCAACAATATTATCACTCGTGCCTACCGGCTTGTTACTCAGAGAATTAAAAACAAGTGAGTTAACAAAAAGGACTCTGGTATCACGAATTTTATTCTTTGTGGTAGCAATTCCATTGGCTATGAATGGATATGGCGTTTGGAGCATAGTCTTTGCTAATTTGACTCAAAATATATCATCTATGACCTTGATTTTTATAGCAACAAGTAAAGAACTGCCAAAAAAGATCTCAATTGATAGGAAGATATTTCGTGAGTTATTTTTATTTGGCTTCTATGTCATGGTGGAAAATATTATATGGAGTGTGCTAAGTAGAGTTTTTAGTTTATTAATAGCTAGCTTCCACGGTACCTATGCACTCGGATTGTATAATATGGCAACCAGAATTACAGATGCGGTACTTGCTGTGTTAAGTACAATTATAAACCGAATGGCACTACCGCTATTTTCTCAGGTTCAGGACGACTTATCTAAACTGCATACTATTTTCTCTCGAGCAACAAAAATATTTAATATTGTCTCAATGCCTGCATTTACAGGTATGGCCATCACTGCTAATTATTGGGTGCCTGTTGTTTTGGGTGATAATTGGGTACCAGCAATACCGATTATCCAAATTATATCGATCATGAATGCAGTAATATATTCGAGAATATTTGTTGGTACTGCAATGAAAGCTGTTGGTCAGTCAAAACGGTTCATGATTCTTTCTGTTATTTCTGCATTACTTTCGATAGTAACTGTTTTTGTCACGAAAAATTACTCTTTGCTGGAAACTGTCGGTGCATGGGCTATTATTCGTATATTAATTACGATCCCTATTGGTATGTATTTAATGTATAAAGTATTACGTATGCCTTATTATTCTCAAATTCAGTCAGTTATAGCACCAGCTTTCAATACCCTTGTCATGGCTGTTTCGCTCATCTACATTGATAATATAATTGGAGGTATGATTCATGATCGACTCGTATCTTTCATTCTTTCTATGGCTTCTGGCATAGTTGTCTACTTATTGTCCAGCCTACTTCTTGGTTTTTTGAAGCCTAAAGTTTATAAAAGATAAAAATACAGGATAAGAAATGTGTGATCCACAAATGAATGTTTTAAAGAAACAGCTTCTGATGATTATTGAACATATTGAGGATAAGCAAGATGTTATTTATATCGATTATCCTTTACATCACAATGTCGGTGATTTACTAATTTATCATGGGGCTCTTTCCTTTTTTCATGATAATAATGTGAAGATAAAATGCCAGCGGTCTGTCCATGATTTTTCTGTCGCTGAAATTAAAAAAATAGTTACACCTAAAACAACATTGATCTGTCATGGAGGTGGTAATTTTGGAGATATATACCCAGTTCATGAAAGGCTTCGGGAGCTTATTATATCTTCTTTCCCGGAGAATCGGGTTATTATATTGCCTCAAACATCTCACTTTTCAAATGACAGTGAATTAGTTAAGAGTGTTGGTATTTTTAGAATGCATAAAAAACTTATTATGTTTGCCAGGGATGCCCAAACCTTAAAAACATTTAAATTGTTAACTGACAATGCCTATCTAATGCCAGATATGGCTCACCATTTATATGGCAAGCTGACTTTATCAACCAAGCCTAAAAAGGAATTGCTTTATTTTTTACGCACTGATTCAGAGGTTAACAAAAGTCAGACAAAACTCAGTATACCAGAAAATACGAGAGCTATTGATTGGGATGACTTTTTGACCGCCAAAGATAAGATGCGTCGTGGAATTATAGAACGAATAATTAGAATAGGTAATAAAACGAAAAGCAAGTTAATAAAAGACTTTGCGAGTTATTTATGGTATAAGCATTCTCAATTGTTAATTAATAAAAGCGCTAATTATTTTTCATCCTATGAAAATGTTATTACTTCACGAATGCATGGGCATATTCTTGCGTGTCTGGTTAATGTTAATAGTCAGCTTATTGATAATTCTTATGGTAAAAACTCTGGGTATTTTGACCAATGGACTCATAAGGTTAATGGTGCACAATTATATAGAGAAGATGAATAGTACCGGAGATTAATATGTTAACAGTTCTGGTCATCTCTATGCCTGATGATATTTCAAGGCGGAAGTTAATAGCAAATACATTAACAGAGATGAGTATACCATTTTCTTTTGTAGATGCTGTGATTGGCAAGTCACTCCCTCCAGAAATTATTGACTCATTTGACTTTACAAGTGTAATTGCACGAAAACGAAGAAATATTACACGAGGTGAGATTGGTTGTACATTGAGTCATATTAAAGCCTATCGAAAATTAATAGAGCTTGAGGAAAAATATGCTTTAATATTAGAGGATGATGTTATAATAGATCACAGATTCGCTTGTTTTTACAAGATAGTCAATACTGAATCATTAAATATTGATCCAAGAGATTTATTTATTCTTGGTGGGCAGAATGGGATTGATAAAAGTAAATTCATTTCCAGGAGTTATTGGTATTCGAAAGTGATTGGTGGTCAGCGATTTAAAAAGACTATCAAGAGCGAGGAGTATATATTTCGGACGTGTTGTTATATCGTCACGGACTTCATTGCTATGAAATTATTAGAACTTTCAAACAAAACATTTTTCATTGCTGATGAATGGGCCTATTTCAAAACTGAGAAAATTATAAATGATATTTACTTATCAGACATGATTGACCACCCAATCGATTTGTCTCAGAGCCATATTGAATGCGAAAGAATAGCGAACGCTAAAAGGATGAATGTACCTACACAAAATTTTAAAAGTTTATTGAAAAAAATTTTGTTTGTACATAGGGTTAAGGAGATAATTAAACTACTTAGGACAACAGTCAGGCGTTTCTATTTGTGATGTCTGCGATGTTTGTAATCCTTTGTTACTGTATATTTTTAGCGATGATTATTAATATTTTTTGCCAATGTTCCATCAGTTCTTCTGTGTCCAGACCCAATTATCTGCTACCAGACTTCATGCTACATGCGGTAACATCTAACCCACATTTCAAGCCGCGCACCACTGGCGCGGTGACCATCCCCTGACAGGAGTATGTAATGTCCAAGCAACAGATCGGCGTAGTCGGTATGGCAGTGATGGGGCGCAACCTGGCGCTCAACATCGAAAGCCGTGGTTATACCGTCTCC
>ERZ1026892.242-NODE-242-length-26944-cov-21.456432_pt1 | contig 26944 bp, 28 predicted proteins | sample MGYA00380176_ERZ1026892 | MGnify/ENA primary metagenome ERZ1026892 (study PRJEB33269, sample SAMEA4719812) | human gut metagenome | biome: human-associated habitat; feature: organic feature; material: feces | place: Cameroon | collected 2013-10 ... | reverse complement strand
TTGCCAGCAGCATGCCAAGCAACACATAAGAATGTCGGCTTCGAATATCTTTCTTGTAAGCACGCTTTTGAAACAGACTGTAAATCCAGGCGCACCCCATGCTTTGAACCAGGCTTGCAACGCAGAACCATATTTCCCATGAATCCATAATAATACCTTTCTTTAACTTAGTTATTCCGTCAATCAATCACCTCTATATAACTGGTGTATTCCGGGAACCACTTATCGAGCAGTTCATCCGTCTGGCGCTGATGCGTCCCACCTTCATGGCATACTCCTGTACCTTCTCTTTCAATACTGCTGTATCTATAATATTTGTCTTGCTCATATCTTTAATTCTTTAATGTTTAAAACGTGATACCTTTTTATATTATAGAGTGGGAAAAAGTAACCTTGCTATCACTGGAAACGAAAAAACTTGAGGCATCCGGCGTGACAGCCTTTTGTACTCGCTAGGCGTTCTGGTGGATGTGAAATCCGCCATAAAAAAGGTTCGACCTATTAAAACTAATTCTACTTTGTTATCTTAATTTCTTGATGAAATCTTATAGCTTGTTATATGACTATGGTTAAGGGCTCTATTTATTCCATATTTTCCCAACAACTTTTGCCGTCTTTCTTTATTTGAAGAACCAAGTAATATACGATAATTCCAACAAAGCCATAGATTGCAAACTGTATATTACCCATTTGCAAGGTAATGATACAACTAACTATACCTATGACACAATATAAGAAAAAGCCTATCTTTTTCCAAGCAAGCATCATGGCAACAGCAACAATATCTATAACACTTAAACATCCTACCACTATAGACATCGGAACAGCTGCATCAGGAAAGCGACTTCCCCAAAACTCCTTAGGAAAGAAAGATATTATACTAGTTATGATACCGACAAATATTGATATAAAAATATAGGTTGTTACACACCCATGCCTTTTTCTCAGAGGCTCTTCATTTAACTTGACTTTGTCTTGTAAATCACCAACATTTTTCGGAGTAACGCTTTTAAAACTCTTTTGTGACCAACCACAATAAGGACAACGATCTTGATAATCATCAAGTTCGTGTTTACACTGATTGTTAATACATTGCTTCATTGTATTTATTTTTATTACAAATCGTTCATTCTATATTCTGTTCCCAGATTACTTGTTTTCTGTATTTGAATTCTTCTACAGACTATAGTTGAGAGAATCAGCAACTTATCGCTCTTAGGAGTATTGTACAATTTTACACAAAACATATAAGCTCCTGATTTACTATGACGCAGCAAACTAAGAAAACATGTGTCACCTATCACTCATCGTTACAAAATAGCAACAGTTTTAAAAATTAGCACTTAAGATAAATATATGTCTTCCTTACCAATTATCTCATCAGGTACTGTATTATAGAAATAATTGGGATAATCTCCTGTAAACCCTCGTGATAAGAAATTATACCCTTTGTAATGTGAACTATAATATTCTGCCGTTTCTTCTCTACTTTTTTCTAATATAATATCTATCAACTTTTCTCCTTCATACTTATGACCTAAAGGAGCTTTCATGTTTTCAATTTGAACATGACTGCTTTTTATAAAAAGCGTACATAGTTCTTCGTATTCTATTTCATTTATAACATTATAAGGCTCCAAAAGATTAGTAAGTATAACATATGAGAAATTGTTCAATTCCTTATAAACATTTACAAAGAATTTTCCCATTCCTTTTATAAAATTGTCAACCCTTTTCGCATTCACACAACCAAACAGCAAAGGTAGAGCTGCACCAAACCATCTAAAACTCTGTTTTATGTCATTTTTGTTTTTATATACAGCCTCTCCCATATGCCAAACATATTCACGCATTAGCAAATCAAAAATGGCAATTTGCAATTGATTTGGATTTTGTTGATTGTTTATGATATAGTCTATACATTCCTCACATTCTCGTTTTTTTGCCAATTTTACTAATTTCCCAACTATATATTGTGCTAGGCGATTTTCAAATTGCTTACATACAATCCCAGAATGCGATGTAGCTACAGAATATAATCCTTTAGGGGAAAGACACCAATAAATATCACTTTTATCCATAATAAACGACAGAATTATTCTTTATTCCACAATACTTGATACACATTCTTTCCATCACATTTCAACAACATGAGAAGCATAAAGAATATAATTTTGCCAATACTTGTCCATACCCCCTTGAAAGCAATACCTCTTGCTACAGAATACATTGTACCATAGTCATCAATACCGATATTACAGTACTGGACATATGCAATCACAGCATTTAACAAACAGCCAGCAATAAATAAGTAGAAGCCTTTTCTCTCGGCTTTAAGCAACCAATAAAATCCGGCAAGTGCTATACATACTGCACATATACTTCCTAATACGTAAAGATCAAAAACTTCATCTCCTTTCATTAGATTTATCAGATGCATAATTAGTCCTATACAAGATAAAACAACGTTCAACCATAAGATTGTATTGAACCATGAATTTAACCCATTTCCATTTTTCAGTTCCATTTAATTTTCCCTTGATTCGTGTCGGGCGCAACTTCTATTTCTTCATTATTATATCTTCTTCAGTGGAGATAAATAGAAGACATTAATTTATAAATCCATGTAACCATTTTGCACATTTAGCTATAATGCGACGTTGATCTGTTGGTAAATTCGCATATGCTTTACCCATTTCTGATAAACATTTTACAGCAACACCTGCACTAATATGAATTCCAATACCAGGAATCCAAACTGTTAATGCTGTGACAGCTAAACCAAAAACCGCAAGACCACCGGTTATCTCTCCCATGATTTTAAAAGCAGCCTTTATGTCTCCTTTTGTTATCACGTCATTTCCCAATTTCTCAATATCTTTTTCTAACTGTGACATATTTTTTTGTTATATTTAAGGATAATAATTAAAATCTATCAATATTACTTTAATTGCTAGGAATATCTTCACACAGCTTAATTTTGTATAATTTACTTTGCATGGAGTATTCTTCCATATTCAGGAACAATAGGACGACTTAGGTCTAATCCCCATCTTTGTCCAATTGCACTACAAAGATAATGCTCTTTGATTAGCAAATCAATAGATGCAATTGGCGTATTATGTGTAGTGGAAATACGTAGTGAAGGAACGTGTCCTGGTATCATACTAAGTATTTCCTCTGACATTTCCATATCATCAGGAGTTTGCAAACATATCAGACCAGTTTGCCCTGGTCGTTGAGTAAACCAATTAAAACGTCCATGGGCAAAGTTACGGTAATCGGCAAGCTGTGTGTTGCCAACTGCACCTTCTGAGAATTTTGACTCGATATCAAGTGCTACGGGATAACTCTTGGCTGAGTATAATATGAAGAAGCTATCCACACCTTCTAACTTATGAAGGAAAGCCTCATGTGCTGTCATTTCGTTAAGCGATATACACTTTAGTTGTTCTACAAAATTATTGATGTCATTGTGCTCACTCTCTGTTATGTCAGTATTGACACTGTTGAGGTCAGTATATCCGAACGCTCGGTAGAGCAGAGCATAGAAAGCAACTATGGTCGTGGTAGATAAAAAACCATCACGACCTGTTGGTATGGCATATTCAAAAAGACTCGCAGAATCTTCTTCCTGTAAAAGACTTTGAAGCTTGCCTTTTGGTGTAAGCACAACTGCACCTACTTTTTGTTTGGTGGTGCGATATTCGTTATTATAGGCACGAACAATATCGTTGTTGTATCCAGATGCACTGATAAGTAATACTTTTGTTGCAATACGAGAAAATCCACTGCCCATATATAATAATGGCGTTAAAGCATGACTCATAAAACCTTGATCAGTTGCCAACAATTCGGCATAAGCAGCTGCACTAAACGAACCTCCTGATGCGACAAACAAACGATTGCTGCACTTATCATCAAATAAGAACTGTCTTAATTGTGATACATCTTGCATTTCTGCCCATTTCATGATTTTGGAGAATTGCCGTATTTTAAATTCAAATAGTCCCATGATTTACTTTTTTAGCAATGATTAAAAAATAACTTGGTACGTTTTTATTCCAAGTTTTTTACTATTATTAAATTGTGATGCCCTTTTTCATCCATTATAGTTTGTCGTATACTGGCATATTGATTATTGTGCTATAACTTGAACTGTTACGCCTTTTATGGGAAAAACTTAGTTAAGACCTAATTTTCCTTTTTCTCTTTCTACTTTATTTTGAAGTCTATTCATTTCATTTTTCCAATTTGAAAACAGTTCGTTAAGCGTTTTCATTTTCTTATTTGAAAAGTCAGCTATATCATTCAGTGTCTGCTGATACAAATTGTTAATCATGTAAGACCACATTAATAATGAAGAGTTGTTTTTATCAGTTGTTTTTTTGAGTTCATCTCTACATTCATTAATTTTAGCTTGAAATTTTGTTGTAGTCTTTCTATTAGGCATCTTTATTTTTGACAACACATCAATAACAAAATGAGGATTACATTTTATTAACTCAGCTGTTGGTAGTTGACATTCTATCTGCTTTATTTGAGTTTCATATTCAATTAATAGAGATTCATATTTTTTTGAAGAGAACCATACAGATGCTCGCATATTTGCGATGCCTTTTTTCATCTCCAACATCTCATTAACAACAAACTGATATAAAATCAATGCAATATGTTCGGGTATCGATGATAAGCCAGAAACAGGCGTATCATTAATAACTTCAGATTCCTTAAATCCTTTACGCTTACTATCTGCATAAATTTTAATTGAATTTAGAGCATCTCGACTTTCCGTATCCGTTTCAGTCTTCATTTTTTCGTAACCATTCTCATAAGCTTCAATTGCATTATTTAAAGGTATTCTTTTTATTTTATTTGTTATATTCCTACCTCCTATAGCACATCCTACAGCTCCAAGCATTCCACCAAGAATAGCCCCCACAGGACCTGCAACTACACCTCCAACAATGGCACCGGCCTTAGCTCCAACGGCACCTCCAACACCTGCACCGGTAGCATCCAATGCTATATTTTTAACCGATGACAAATAGGTGGTCTTATCATCAGCAAGTAATTGTATTTCCCTTATAGAAGACAATGCTATAGTTATAACAGGAATATGACCAGAAAAGTCAATATTTGAGCCATCCACCAAATCTCCAAGACTTGTACTAACATCAAGCGCAGAACCCATATCACTTCCTATTGATACCAAAGAATGTGCAATCTGATGTGTTGCATCATGTACCCCCACAGCTTCTAAAACTCCACTTTTTATCGGTGTTAATAATGCACTAATATTTTCATGATGTTCTAAAGCCTTTGCCATAGAAGCCATTTGAAATTTATCAAGATGCACCATTCCATAAATAAATCTCGATACTCCTTCTTGACTTGCTAAGCTTCCTACGCTATCCTTAATTGTTCCAATAGCATCACCAAATATTGCTTGACTAAGATTATTTGGTAAAACATCTATCATCGATTGGATAGACTGGCCTATTTGGGACGTTGGTAACAGTGATAGAATAACCTGTTCTGTTCCTACTGTAGCCAGTGAGTGTTTTTCAAAATAGCTTGATAGTTTATTTAATGAGGATTGGGCATCATCATTGGTGGAGACAGATTTAGGAGTAGGAATATCAAGATTTTCCACATTCTTACGAACCTCCTTCAAATTGCTTTGCAGCTCATCTATTCTATCAAACTCTTCTTTTAAATCTGAAATATCTATTGACTTCGAACCTCTATCACTAGAGAATTCGTTCATACGTTGGTCATATCTACTCTTTGAGAGATAACACACAGTACCAAACGTAAATACTAAAATTATTAGTCCGAATATTATAATAAACATAACTTGTTCTTCTTTTTCTATTATTAAACAAAAAAAAACATTACAACACTTATTCTTTCACAGACAATGCAAGGCGTAATCCAAGACCATTAAATAACATATTTTGTGCATAACTATGTCGGAAGCTTACTTGACAACATTTTTCTAAAACGTTCCAACTACCACCACGAACAACACGTTTGGAACCAAATAGTGGACCATGAGGGTTAACTTGATCTTTAGACGTGTATGGTTCATAAAAATCTTCACACCATTCCCAAACATTGCCAGACATATCAAACAAACCAAGCTCGTTTGGCTTCTTTAGAGCTACAGGATGTGTTACAAAACCACTATTTCCACTATACCAAGCAACATCGTCAATATTATTGCTACCACTATACAATGTGTGATTACTACTGTTTCCACCACGTGCCGCAAATTCCCATTCTGCCTCTGTTGGAAGTCGGAAATTCAACCCCGTCATTTTATTAAGATTTTCTATAAAATTCTGACAATAACCCCAACTTACATTTTCGGCAGGATTGCATGCACCTTCAAAATCAAAGAGATTCCAATTCATTACTGTTTTCCATAAAGCTTGGGTCACAACGGTTTCAGCAATATAAAACGGAGAGAGTGTAACTTTATGAGCAGGATTTACAATACTATTATCCCTCATATCAAAAGTTCCCCCATCAACATAAATCATTTTAAAGGTCACCTTGCTCATACTTCCAACAACAACCTCCATATTAACATTTCCTTTTAAAATGCGAGTTTCCCAAATAGCCTTATCCTCATGTGAGACAACCAATTGCACTTCAGTACCTGACTTGATTTCATCCAACTTAACATGAAATGATACATTCTTTATCTCATTTTTTTTGGCATTTATGGGAAGCTGTTTGTAACTTTCATACAAACATTTATTATTTTTATCGTTTACAGATAGTTTCAGATCCATTATCTCATTATCAGGATTGACAACCTTTACGGTTAAAACAAGTTGGAAATTAACTTTTTGGTCTTCCTCAAATTTTATTCCATTTTGACCTATATTATGAGGAGTATTTATGATGTTACCATATTTATTATATCTACAATACGTTACACTTTCAACAACACAATAATTGTCGAACTTTATAGAAGTATTGGTATGTACTCTTTCGTTAGCAAAAACCAACTTCAATTTATCGATGTGTTCCTGATTGGAAAGATTCATATCTATTTTGTCAAGTGCAAGTTTTATGGTCTTACACTCTTCGTCACCCTCACCAAGCCACTTGCTTATAACCCCATCCTGAAAAGCACAAAGGAGATCGCGTCGCAAAGTGTTATTAATGTTGCCTTTAAACAACTGACGCAAACAGCTCAAGCTGTCAATATATTGATTGTTTAAAAATAATATAGTTTTCATTCTTATCTTTATTTTGATGGTTTTGATGCAGACTTGAACTTTGTTTTCAACATGTTTATCCTTTGAATAGCTGTAAGTTCACCATTTTTATTCTCCGCTTTTTGATTGCAAAGAACAGAGTCTTTCATCTCGTTAATAACTTTCAGTATATCCTTTTCTTTTACTGCTATAGATTCTACATTTTCATCATTATCAAGTCTGTCCACATATTCTATGAATTTCTTTTCAACAACGGAATTCACCACACATTCTATCTCTGATCCCGAAAAGCCACTATCCTTAGCCTTCGAGCCTACCGACTCATTTACTATTTTGTCAAGCGACGTAATGGATGAAAAATCGAAGATGGTCGGATTGGTTTCTGTGTTTGAATATTTCTCTATCTTTTTCTGATATATGTCCCTGCGTTCGCTGGCATTAGGGAAATCTACAAAATAGACTTCATCAAATCTGCCCTTTCGCATAAACTCCGGTCGCATAACGTCATTGGCAGTAGCAACGATATATACTGCGGTCTTGCGTTCCTGCATCCAAGTAAGAAAATATCCCATCATGCGCATTACAAGCATATCGTTGTTTCCACCACTGTTGTTTCCTCCAGCAAAAGCCTTTTCTATCTCATCTATCCAAAGTACACTTGGATGAGCGGCCTCTGCCGTTGCAAGTGCACGACGCAAATTCTCCTCGCTCTGTCCCACATATTGTCCCATAAGCCTACTTACATCAAGACGCAGGAGTGAAACTCCGAATTCATTGGCTATGGCTTTGGCTATAAGACTTTTTCCACATCCTGGCATACCTATTATCAATGCGCCTTTGGGAAGGGTTATTTTGCATTTCTTGCTTTGAGCAAGGTTAAGATGCCTGAACACCTTTCCTTTTTGCCTTAGGTCTTCCTTCAGAATGTCAAGTCCGCCAACCTCATCAAAACTCACATTAGTATCAACAACCTCTATTATACCAGATTTCCTTACAATACCCTTCTTTTCTTCAAGCGCAAGACGAATTGTTTGCTTAGTTAGTTTGCCACCAGTTCGTATCAGGCACGACCTTATTATCTGGCGTATCTCATTCAACTGCAATCCTTGCAGATTTCTACAGAACTCTAGACGAAGGTCTGCTTCACGAAACGCCCATTGCTTCGACACTTCTATTTCATCAACTATATTCTCTATTTCTTCCATTGTAGGAGGCATTATGTCAACCACATTTATATATTTCTCCAATTCTATAGGAATTGAGGAAACTGGCAAAGATGACACAATGATGATAGTAGTAAGAGAATCATAGTCACCTCTTTCATACTTATATGCAAAAGTCTGAATTAGCGACTGTATCTTTATATCTGTGAGTGAAGAGGAAAAATTCTTGAAAAGAAATATTTTTTCATTATCAAAATGTTTGTCATAATTGACAACATCCGTAAGGAAAGTATTGATTTTGGAATATGCTTCAAGATCGCTTATCGATTGTTTATCATTAAAGTCAACAATTCCCTGTGCCATGTCAAATTCCATAATACTATTATCATCAATATCAAGAATAGACCTATGACCATTAAGAGGATGTATTATTTCATGCAAAACTTCATCCACAAATGCAAAATGCGAATGAGGAATATAAACAATCGGACTGCTAAGCAGTGCGGTTATCAGTTGATTTTTAAATTCTATTTTCATGATTCTCAGAACAAGCTCTTTAATTTCGTCCACATTGAATTAGCCTTTGCCTTCACCTTATCGTATGCAGCATTAACAGATTCTACTCCTTTGCTTACGATAGGAGCCACTTTTTCACGAACAAAAGAAGAAACACGTTGTCCTACTTCTGTATGCTCAAATCTTTCTACATTTTTCTCTATGACATTGGCTGCCTTTTCCATCATCTCATACCCCTTCGCCTTTATCTTCTCCTTAACCTGTAGAGGAATCAACTTACTTGCAGCCTCATAAGCTATTCCCATTCCTGCCATGACAGCTACACCTACAACAAAAGGAGTTGAGATTGAAACTCCAAGTACTGTGACTGTAGGAGCGGATATAACACCATGAGTTAATAAAGCAGAGAGAATGTACGGAGTGATGACATTTTTAACCATACCGCTTTTCGCTGCATTCAAAGGTGTTTTTTGTATCGTATTTTTTGCCTTTTCTATAAACACAGCCTTCTGTACAACAGAATTCTCACGTTTACGTCTTTCCCGTTCAGCCTCAGCAATCATACCGATGCCATATTTTCCCATATTATATTCTGCTTCTATCTTTGCTCCTCTTACAGCTTCCTGCATCTGGTTGCACATCAAGCGAGCATTTTTCTCTTTTTGCAGAATGTCAGGATTATCATAACAACATCTTATAGCTGCTGCTCCTATCTTCTTCTCACAATCTATACAAAACTGTGTATCGTCCGAAAGGAAGTATTCGCTTAATACATTAGCGTCAATATAAGCCTCATCTAAAGAAAATTTCATGGCTTTGTTGTATATATACAATGCCTTAAGACCTTCTTCTACTGCTATTTTCTCTTCTATGCTAAAATTCTTTTTCATGCCAATAATATAGTGTATGAGACTTGTTACTATTTGTTTTCATTATTCAAGATGTCAGTAACGGGAGTTATTTCTTCATCCACAAGTTTTGTCAATGAGTCGATTTCTTGCTCCATAGCTTTGGAAACATTTTCTTTTACCTCATCTATTTCTTTAGGGCTAACTTCTGGACAAACCTCTTTCACCGTATCTTCTATCTGCTTCTCAAACCACATGCCTGGCTTAAGTTCGCTACTTCTAAACTCTTCACGCTTTTCATAATAACGTTCTGTATCCTCACACATTTCTTTGACTAAAGCCTTTTCTTCTTCGCTTTTAGCAGAAGAGAGCAGCTCCTCATCAAGTTTTGAGCCAGACACACCTTTGGTCTTTACAAATATATTTTTTATATATGTTATGATTTGATGTATAACATCTTTTTCTTTATTCTCTGTATTCATAAATCACAATTTTAAAAAATTTCTTTTCCATACCTCATAAAATCTCTTTGTTGCATCCATCTCAATCTGCATTTTCCTACATTGCTCGTACGAAGGAATGTTCACCTCTTTTGTCTTCATTCTATTTAGGAACACACATCTCTTGCAATGGAATGCACCACATTGAGCACATAAGGGAGAGTGGCTGAGAGTATAGAGCAAAGGATTTTTAATACTAATGCCGTCTGTAATATTTCCACAAATGTCATTCTCGTCATGATAGTAAAAGGCAGGACATATATAGAAATTACCATTTGGGGCAAGAGTCACGCTCTTACAGCCTGCCTCACAGTTGTCCATTTCTGCAAGTTGGAGTCTGTCTGTAAGCAAGTTCACCTCTACCCTTCTTCCTTTCTGCCAATAACTATACACCAATTCCACCAAACAGTTCATAGCCTCTCTATAAATCTCATCATCATCCTTAGAGAATGAAGCCTCATCAGAGAATACTATTTCCAATCTGTCTGTCCTTTGCAACACATTATCAATAATCTTTGTGTTTTTACAGAAATCGGACAAGGTTACTCGTAATATAATATAAGATGCATGACCACTCCAATACTCGATGTTGTACAAACCATCTACTACAACAGCATCACCATGAATATTACAGTTCCAGGACACAATACTCTTATGGGCAATTCCATCTATTATGACCTTATAATCCAAAGGCAATTCATTTTGTGGATATGCAAATATCAGATTCCAGTTATTAGCCTTTGCCTTGCCTACAATATCCTGCAATATTGGCAATGGCATCAGAATTTCTTCATTACCTTGATATTCCGAAATACAATAGAACGTAGATTTCGTCGAGAGCAACACTACTACAGTATTAATATCACTCACTGTCTTATCCAGTCTGCACATATTGTCAACAAGCTCGACCGCTATCTTGCCAGCATCAACCATTCCGTCAATCCTTGACCAGAAATATTCGTTGGCTCTTACTCTTGCTTTGTGCATCTTGCATATTGCCGTGGACCTTTGGAAAATGGTCTCGCTGTCGGCAGCATCATAATTCTCTCCCTGACACCAAGCACATCCACTTGCCACCTGACACTCAAAACATTCTTTTGTGGATTGAATGGAGCGAGTAAGACATTTGAATGGTCGCAACATGTTTTGATCTACACCCTGATATACATTGCCTATAATCCTTGGCGTTTTCTCCCTCAAGGAATATTTGGCAAATCTTGTGCATGGGTATAAATTTCCTTCTGCATCGATGGAGAGCATCATGCCAGCCCCACACCAGTTATGTTCTGTGCGATAGTCAAGAGGACGGCCTATAGAACGGTCGAAAAAACTGCAATAGTTGTCTTCATATAGTTTATTAACTACCATTGCATCTGCCAACATCCTTAGTTGTTGCTCGAACAAAACATCATCACCTGGACTCCAAACATTCTCAAACACGCAATTTATGTTAACATTATGAATGCCCAAGCCAAACAGATGAAGCACACTCTCACAGATATATGGGATGTCAGCTGAGCTTATCGTCACCTTTGTAGCTGCATCAGGAAACTGCGACAACCATAAAGGAATGTTTCTCGCCACATCATCATACGAGCCCCTTTCCTTGCACGAGTCGGTAGATTTCCATATTCTGTTGAGATTATGTTTCTGAGGTGTTCCGTCCAATGTTATCGTGATACTTAGGTGACTTGCATGTTTCTTTATGAACTCTTGAACTTTACTGCTGTCATAATTTATACCATTTGTAGTCATGGAGAACATATACGACTCTGCCCAATGATGATTCTGCCGACGCATCTGACTTTCAATATAATCGCAGATATGGTCAATCAAGTCTATCTCCAGGAAAGGTTCTCCGCCAATAAAGTCGAACACAACAGAGTCTTGTTCGCACAATTCCTCATGGTCCAACGAGAGAATATAGTCTACCGTACGTTTGGCAGTAGCCCACGACATTCTCTCCTTAGAGTTCTTACCAACCAGATAGCAATACTTGCATGCAAGCTGACAGTCTTTGGTAACAATGAATGTAATTTCCTTGCTGCGCCCGTCTTTCCAAGGTCTTGGTCCGCTCTTCATCCCACTATATATATAATGTATGGCAAACCATCAATGGCTATTATATTTGCAGGAACCGATACATCCACTCCAGCAACCTTGGCTGCATCCCATAGCTATCTCGTCATTGTCAAACACTTCATGCTTTTCTTTTTCAACTTCACAAAGTTCAGGATTGAAACTTTCAATACCCTTAACTCTTTTCTTCTTATCAAACAACATAATTAATTTGTTTATATAGGTTTTACAATTTCTCTCATACTCATTGTATGTGAGTCGTATTCGTATTTGGCAGGAGAATCTGTAGCCAACATATAGCGACAAGAGTCAGTCCATGCCTTATCAAAAATCTCCAATGCGTAGGTTTCAGCAATATACCCTGTAGCAGGATTAGTCAGCACCACTACGCTTCTGCTTAAGTCGATATCTCTTACAATCACTGCATGACTCGCTTCGCAAACATTGCGGAAACGATTGTCGTCGTAGAGTTTATGACGGTTGACATTCACCATGACCCTATGTCCTTCGTCAATCTCACGCCTTATATCCTGCACACTGTTTGACTGCGAATGATGATAGGCTATGCCGAAGCAGCCCAATAACTTTCCATTGTCGCTCATGCGCATCCCAGCCGCCTCATCATACCATCCATACCTACCTGCTATACAGCAAAGACTATCCTCCGACACATCTATGCCATAATCGCGCATAATGATTTGCTGACATTTTATGGCGCAACTCGCTGCCGACTTTTGCAACAGATTAATGTCGAAGATCTTCATACTAATGTTGGTCAAGTATTTTCTGGTACTCACCCGACTTATACCAGTCGTTCAATTTCTTGGCTCTTACAACAAGCCAAGGCATACTACACGATCTCACAGAAAATTCTTTGATGAGACTGGTGAATGTACCACTGGTAGAGTTTTCAAACTGTTCTGCCTGCCTTAAGAAGGCGTCAATATCAATATGGTCATAGTATTTCTTTGGGCAACCCGACATTTTCACCATTGTCCTAATAGCCACATTGATGTCTTGGCAACAAAGCAATCCCATTCTATCTGCCGTATAATGGCTCACACGGAACCACTCTAGCAATGGCATTTTTATGATAGAAGCCAAATTGAAATGGTCAACATCATTAATGAATGACGAATACAACATTTCCAATAACATCTGATAGGGCTTATGACCACAAACAATATGTCCCAACTCATGACCTAACATAAAGTCAAGTTCTTCATTTTGCAGCAAATCAACAGCTCCTGATGTCAAAATAATTCGGTTGGGTGTTCCACCTACCGAGTCGGAAGAGATGAAGTATTCCCAAAATGCTGACAAGGTTGGTATTTCCTCTATTCCCAATATCTTGCAGTCGTCCTGCAGTTGAGCATAAAGATGTGGTACACTCTGAGCGTTTATCTCATATCCGTTGCCTGTGTAAGTAACTCCAGCCACAGCCTCCTGATACCTCACAACACTCTTTTTCAAAACCGTTTCAAACCCTTTCCTATTTCTTATCCACGACAAACGCGACACATCATCAGGATGCATCACACTGGAGGGTTGCATGTGTGATAGTGTTATTCTGCTCATTTCTTATAGTTTTTATGTTCTGAAGTTGGCAATCCACACCAAGGACAGGTTGCAACATCAGGAGAAAAGTATTGCCCCGTATGCTCACACAATATAGAAGAATTGCCATTCAATATCCTGTCGTATTCACCCGACTCAATCCATTTAAGCAACTCACCCGCTCTGAACACAGTCCAAGGATGACTGCTTGACGCTATCGTGATAGCCTTAATGGCAGATTCGGCAAGACCACTATACTTGGTTTCAAATTCCTCAGCCTGCTTAATGAATGAGTCCTGATTCATATTTTCGAAATACTTCATAGGTACACCAGCCATCTTTATAATGGCTTGTATTGCCTCATCCTTATTTTGGCAAGCCAAAAGTCCTGCACGGTCAGCTGTAAATTCCGACATTCTGTTCCAATAGAGCAGAGCCAAATGAATAGGAGTCAACAATGTCTCGCCCAATGGTATAAGTCCAACCATTGAAGTGAACATTTGAGCCATCATGTGATAAAGAACATGCCCACTCTTGATATGCCCCATCTCATGGCCTACAACAAATTTTAGCTGCTGGTCAGTCAGCAAATCTACCGCACCCGAATTAAGAACCATTAGCGTTTGGTCTTTATTGCCGGTGGTATATCCATTCACCGAATATCCCCATTCTGTATAAATCTCAGGAAAATCTTCAACATCCAATGTGGCTGCGACATCCTTGACCAACTGGAACAGCTCAGGACATGAATCGCGGGTGATATGGAAGTTACTACCCTGCAACCCTATCACATTCCATTTAACATAAGTCCAATTGAGCAAGAAGTTAGTCACAACATCCAGTCCAGGCAATGCTCTGAGTTTGTTCAAGGCTGCCTTGTCAAAAGGATGTTCATATTCTATTGGGGAAAGTCCGATTAATTTCTTTGTTTCCATTTTTATAACATATTTATTATTTGTAAAATTGCTATTATGGTTGTTATCACTATCAAGCAAAGAGTCATGCTTTTCTGTTTGTTATACTGCTTCTCCAATTGCTCTATAACAGAACTGAGGTCTATCCGATTATTAATCTCATTAATCAAGCTTACTATTTCTGGATTGTCAGAAGTGCCTTTATCTACGACAATGTTTTTCAATTCATCCAACTGTTTTCTTATTTCTTTCAGACACTCTAATATAGAATTGTCGTTGATACCTTTAGGTTTGTCCTCCAGTTGCTTAGAAGACTTTTCTTTCGCAGGTGCTTCTTTTACTTTGTCGACAGGAAATTCTTCCTCTTGCTTCTCTTCCTTAGCCAAAGGCTTTTCTTCCTTTGCCATAGGTTTCTGCTCCTCAACCAAAGGTTTCACATTCTCAGCCAAAGGCAAGCGTCCCTCAATAATGTTTCCATTTGCATCAACAAAGCAAGACACTTCTTCTCTTTTCAGGTTTTGTTCTTTAAGAGCAATCTTCACGCCATTGTTTTCATTCAGCATAAGATAAGCAATATTTTTGCTTTGCGTCCTGTCAATATAACAGTTTGACTCTTGCTTTGTATCATTAATTCTTGCCATTATCTTTGGCAAATCAAACTTTATACCATTCACTGTTGGGTCATAGGCAAACAAAGAAGTGAACAGCTGTTGCCATACTATCATATCCTTTAACAATGCAGCAGCCATGCAGTCCAACTTAGCAGAGTCTTCTTCGCCATCAGCAACAAACATCAGTGTGAAGGGAATGTCTCTACCCTCCTCATCAGTTTCGTTGGAAGGAATATCGTGCATTGACAAACAAGAACTTCCATCTTGCAATGTACGATAAACAGTCTTGTAGGCTCCATGCGAAAACATGTTTGCTGCATCGGCAGGAAAACCATAAGACTCAGAACTTGTAACAATGCAGATATGCTGTAAAGATTCTTGATATTTTATTTTTTCTATCTCGTCCGTTCTGCCTCTCTTTTTCATTACAGGCAAAAGAGGAAGAAAATATGATGGAGAGGCGGCAGTGTCGCTGCTACCAAGATACATGTCCTTGTAGCCTCCACATGAATAATATGCATATAACCTTATCATCCTACTCTTTTTTTAATGTTTTAAAATCACATTGTTTTAATATTCTTATGCCCTCACAGTCCCTCTTTATCAGCCTCAGCTCAATCATACGGTTTACGATTTTGTCCATGTCCTCAATAGGAATACCTCCAAACACATCCTTTATGGCTTTCCATACCCCAAAGGATATTGTTTTAAGAAGTCTGTTTCCTATTCTCATCAAGTCCGCAATAAAAGCATCTTGACCTTCAGTTTGCCTTACTTTTATGTCGATGATTTTCGACAGCATGAAATCCAATATATGGAATGCCAATTGTTCACAGTTGTAGGGCTTGTAGTCAGCCGACAAAACCTTGAACCATGAGTTTGGACGAATGATATCAGTATTGGGTATAAGAATAGCCGATGGATCGTCACTTACCGAACCCTCCTTATGGCTCATTTCTGTTCCATCGGACAATCTCACATTGCCATTGTCCAACACGGCACACTTGCTGACCATATTCTTCTTCCAGAAAAGCATTTGTCGTTTCTGCCAATTAAACAGATAGGCCTCTTTATGCTCTTCGAACACTATAGATCCAACCGTTTGTATGGGGATAATCTCAACCTGCACTTTTTTATATTTCAACAAAGCGCTGATTGTGGTTTTATAGTCTTCCATGACGTAATCCGACACCATGTCAAGTTGGTTTTCCTTTGCCCATTTCTCACATTTAATAGGAGCAAAAATCACAAGTTTGGCATCCTGGCCATCCTTATCGTCTATTTTTGTAAGAAACGAATGGATAGAATCAATACAATTGTATTTTCTGTTGACAACATCATCCACAAGTTCCTCGCCCGATTTTGCTTCAACCATGAATGGAGTGTCTATGGCAACTATGAACACATCGTACAGAGATACTTTTTGCAAAAATTCCTGACGATGCAAATTATCATCTTCAAAAAACTCTCCATTGATATCTGTGAAGACAATGGTCATTGTCTCGCTTTTGCCTGGTATATTCAGTTTGAGCTTATAGTCCCATTTATTTTCTGTACTACCAGAATCGGCAAGAACTATTTTACCGGCATTTCTTTGCAGCATCGTTTTTAATTCCTGGAGCTTTGCAGGAATTGAAGTTTGCTTCACTCCTTCTTTTTTCTCCAGCATAGTCTTGTCTGTAGCTGTCAACATGCTGCTTACCAGACCATCAGTGAAAGCCTCCATAATGGCGGCAAGAGCAGAACTCTTGCCCACTCTTTTGCCGCCCATCATAAGCACCTTGAGCTCTTTAGCCATACGTTTTCTTATTTTTTATAAAAGAAACCAGCCAGGAATCCAAGTACAAAGCCTGTCAAAGCAGCTCCACCCATCATCTTGATCTGTTTAGATTTGTTGTTCTGAGTACGTTCTACAAATCGTCTAAGCAAAACACTCACCTTTGCCGAGTCATCCTGTGGAATGATGTCATCTATACTTATAGTATATGTAGATGAGTCCTTGAGTTCTTGCTCACTTAATGCCTTTTCTCTTGTTATGCCATTTGGCAACACAAGCAATGCGTCTTTTTCCGCAAGCTTGTATTTATTGTCCACAGTTTCAATGGCATCCTCATCAACAGCCAACAATGTACTGTCCACCCATTTGTTCAGTCTTGCAAGCTTAAAGCTAACACCGTTTCTTTCTGCATCATAGCAGAACAGTTCAGAGAACACGCTACCTGTAGTCTTGACGTTCATTGCCATGTAAGCACAGAGCTTATGCAATGCCGCCTTATCCTCATCGGTCTCACCGGTTATTGCTATCAAATAAGGAATAGAACGTCCGTTCTCGTCCTTTTCATCGTTTTCAATGTCACGGAAACACAACACGCTCTTGCCATCGTTGCACGATTTAAGCAAAATCTTAAAAGCACCATGCGAAATGACGACATTAGCGTCTTCTGGGAAGTCATAAGAATTATTCTCACGAAGAATCTTGATAGAGGGGAGCTGTTCCAATGTTTCCACCTTATCAGCCAACTCCTTATCATTATTCTTCTCTGCCCTCTTTCTCCATACAGGCAATAACGGCAAAAAGAAAACTTCTTCTTCCTTCATCTCTGAGTTGCCAAGATACATGTCTTTGTATCCTCCAACCGAATAATATGAATAATATCTAAGCATAATAGCCTCCTTTTGGTTTATTAGTTAATAAATATACCCTCAAACACTTGGAAGGATCAGTAGATCTTTTTAATTGTTTTTATTCCCTCTGTGTTGTCTTTTATCAAATCATTCTTAGAGAGTTTGTCAAGAGCATTCTGCAAATCTTCCTTTGTCATTGTTCCGAAGATAGTTGACAAAATTTTTCCCAAAAGGCCACCGGGAGCTTCCGCTTTCAGCTTGTTGAACATGAAGCGGATGATATGCAAAGGCAGCTGCTCGCAGTTGTAAGGAGCGTACTTTGGATCACGACCTTGAGGATGTTGGAACCATTCTGTAGGACGAACTATATCATTCATTCCTTCACCTGGGAAAACCCCATCAGGATCTTCCTGTAGTGTCTCGACCTCCGTGATTGTATGGTTTCTTCCATTATTAAGTGTTACTATTCTGTTTGTAAACTTAGAACATTTTACTTTTTTATTCGTTACTGAATTATACAGAATATACGGATCGCGCAAATCTGAGAAGAGTATGTCTCCAGCTGTTTGGATAGGAATAATGCTTATTTCTGTCTTTTCCGTCGCTACCAAATGCCTGATAGTTGAACTGTATGTGGCTTCCACTTTAGCTACTACCTCATCTGCCTTTCCCTCCTGCATCCATTTCTCACACTTTATGGGAACGAAGATTACCTGTTTTCCTTTGGTCTTGCTTGTGTCTATAGCCGTCAGGAAAGTATGCAAAGGATCAACCACATTCGCTGCCTCATTCTCATAATCCTTTCCAGCCATCAAATAAGGCGTATCAACGACCACAATAAAGACATCGCAGTCCTGAACAAACTTCATGGTATCGTCATGATGTTTGTTTCCTGACTCATAGAATTCTCCATTGGCATCACGGAAACGAAGATGGGTACTCTTGGATGTGCCAGGTATCTGAACTCTCAACAGATAATCCCAATATTCATGAGTCGGACCAGCATCCACAAGAAACGTGTTATTACTTGCTTTGCCTATAAAATGCTTGAGTTCAAGCTTCTTGTTATTAAGAGTTTCTATTTTTTCTCCTTTTTCTGTTCCATCATCATTTCTCTGATTAGGATTAGTGTCGTCAGCTACAGTAAGATAATCGTTAGTAGCTCCATTTATCATTTGATCGAACAGGCTCGCTAATGCAGATGTCTTACCACAGCGACGACCTCCCATCATTAAAACTTTCAGTGCCATAATTATTTAATGTTTAAGATTGTGTTGTTTTGAATTATATCATAACCAAGCTTGCCCACAATGATGTTCTTCGACAATTTCTTGATCTCATAGAAGAATTTATCATTGTTCTTCAAAAGAGCATATATCGAGTTTCTCAAGCGCTCCAATATACTTGTAGACTGACCACTCATCCATTCATAATAATTGGACACATAGGTCAATACGTAATACATCGGCTGCACACAGAATACGGGCTTAAACTTTGCATCATCACCACAGAAACGATACTTCGACAATTTCGTAAGAGTGCTGACTCCAGGCATAGGATTATCGATGAACGTATCGAACTCCACGTCGCCAAGTGTCTGAATAGGAGTAACTACGCAAGCTGTGTTGCATTGCTTGCAGAAACTGATAATCGCTGAGTAGGTGGAGACAACAGCTTGCTTGACGCTGTCTATTTTTCCATCATGGAAATATCGCTCACTCTTGAGTGGAACAAACATTATCAGTTTGTCCTTAAACTCATCAGGATGGTCTGTGACAAAACGAGTGACAGCCTTCACTCTGTTTTTCTCCTCGTTATACTTGCCGCCTTCCTCCATCAGATAAGGAGTGTCGATGGCTATCATTATAACCTGCGACTGCAGTATATAATCCGACACCTTCTTGGGTTGTGAGTCAAGATACTCACCAGGAAAATCCGTAATCTCTATATCCACTGTCTTGCTATGTCCCACAAAACCCATTTCAAACTTAAATATTGTTTCTTCAGCTGTAGCCTGTATGGCACCCGCATTCGGACTGTCAGACAAAGACGTGCGCTTGCTGAATATAGACATCAGATTTATTCTTTTGGCAGTCAAGGCTGCACTACTGTCCTTGCCAACACGAAAATAGAGTTTAGTACCAGCAATTTCGTCTTTTGTCTCGCTGAATATAGAAGCCATAATGGATGTCTTGCCTACAGCACGCGGTCCCATCATTGTTGCTTTAATAACGGGAGTAGGCTGCAATCTTGTACTAAACCCATCTAAACCGTCTCTTAAAATATCAAAAAATGGCATATTAATTCATTTTAAAATTATCGTTTGTTACTACCGCCTTAAGATCGTTTACACGCGATGTCCAATCGCCGAAAGCCTTCTCTGTCTGGCGGATATTAAGTATCTCATTATTCCATATCTGTCCCATGTTGTTGCGGTAGAAGCGGCGGAAGTCCTTCACGCCACCCTGGTCTGTCATAAGCTTGATATGGAACTTGTGTACACGGCTATAGAACGAGTGGCTTGGAATGAGCGTAAAATCACCAATCCAACTCTTCATGCGATTGACTACAGGCATAAGACGGTTGCAAAGCTCCTGCCATACCTCTGACGCTTTTTCCTCGAAATTGTCTGTAAAGGCTCCTCTGTAAGGTATGAACTCACGATTGGTCTTGTCAATAACACAAAGTGCACGCGCCACATTGTATTCCACCATACCCTCAATGTTTATCTGATAGTTCAGAATAAACTGTATGGCTTTGTTAAGATAAGGATAAGCGTTCTCGTCGATATAATTGTCAAGCAATTCCTGAAGCCACTCCATTGAAGGACCGTTCTCGGAAGATTTCAACGGAAGACATTTCAACTTGCCCTGCTCATAAAGTACAGCAGCCAATTCGTTCTTAACCTTTTCCTGTAATGGTATAAGCACTGTGGCATTGACATTCTCAAAAGAAGCAAAAATATCATTGCGCATCTGCTCTACATACTCTTCGAACACCTGCGATTGACTGAGTATTGCTCCTGTTATGAAACGTTCATGTATGTCACTCTCATCTGGCAAATACTCATCAATGTTGTCCAACACATGTATATATTCATTTTCCAGCTCCTTGCACTGCTGGTCTTTCTTCTTTGCGTATCCAAGCTCGTCTAATTGATTGAGGGCATAACCAAAATCTCTCAACAGATCCTTGAAGAGCGTCTCATCGAATAATGACAATACGTCGCCACTCATACTTAGGCTCGCAGATGTTACATCGCTTGCAGACTTCACCAATGAAAGACATTGACTATAAGTCTCCTTTGCAAGATTATCCACATCCTTCATCAGATTATCATCCAAAGTGTCAAGGTTGCCCGTTATCAAATCAAGGAGCGGATTGATAAGAAGATTGGTCACTTCATCCAAATCATCTCCAACAATATCTTTCGCCCATGCCACTGACTTTTTGGTGCTTTTAGCAGCAAGAGTATTCTGTATAATAGGCATCACATCTGCCACACTTGCCACATTTAAGAATTCACCATGATTGGCTTTGTTAATTACATATACAATCCACTTTGCAGGATCTCGATTAGACAATTTCTTCCATATATTGTCCAGCAAGTCTGTCTGTTTTCGAGGATAGTCGCCTGTTTTCTCTGGTCTGAATAAGTCAATTGCTGCATCACAATCCTCACGCAACACTCTATACATCTCGTTTTCAATAACTGCAGAATCAGCAGCACCACCTATACCTATAGTGTCTACAAGCTCCAACAGGCTGGTATCTGCTATTTTGAATGGGGTATATATGTCAACGTTTTTGACTGCTACATACTTAAAATATCTCTTTTCCCAAACAATACTACCATTATTTTTCTCTTTTTCCTTCGAACCTTCCACCTTATTGGGGAATTCTTCATATTGTGCAACATGCTGGGCAATAATCGCCTCGTCATAATAAGACTTTAAGCCTATTCCCACCAAATCACAATAGTCATCATAATGCTCTATGTATGAAGTCTTAAACTTCTGGTATTCGGTGTTTTCTGTAGTAGTGGCATTCTCTCCCAAGCATTCAGGAAGAGACAGATTCTTAACATCCGCAAGTTTACCAATATAAAATTTATTGTCAGGAAAATATTTTTCAAGTTTTTTATTGACAGTTTCAAGAAACTCCTGTTCAGAGAAATACTCAACGTCAACCTTTAACGGCTCTTCAGAATAATGGATTACTGATACAGCTCCAGTACAACTGTTTCCACTGTATGCAGGTATCACTCTGTCATTCAAACCTGTTATAGTCTTCAAGAAAGTGCTCTTGCCCTGACGCTCAACTCCAATGAAAGCTATACGCAATGCCTTTCTGCTGAAACGACTCTTCAGTCTCTCAAGCTCCTTCAATAGAAGCTCCAACTTTTTCTGTGCGTCTTCACAAGACACATCTTTAAATTTTGACAAAGCTTCAGGATCTGAACTTAAGAATTTGAAATAGTTGCCACTTTCAGTCTTCAATTCCTTACGTATTGATACAATCAACGAACTCAGAGCCTCTACCTTGTCACTCACTTTTCTTAAGGCAGCTATTTTGCCATTAATAATCTGCAATCTGCCTTTACCCTCATAAATACCACGACCCAATCGTTTGTCGAGTATTTGTTCTATCAATTGTGAATTAATTGCCATATCGTAAAATTTCTAGTTTATGTCCTTCAAATAAGAATGTTTATACTTCCCATCACCAATCCCAACAAAGCACCTAGCCACACGATGGCTTTAAGTTCCTTGTCCATGACTTGAAAGATGAGTTTTTCAGTCTCGTTTACATCCATTTCGTTGATACGTTCCCGAACTATCTTACTGATATTGATGGAGTCAAGAATCTTTGGTAGATGTTCGGTTATGATACTATGATAAATGGATTCTATTGTAATTACTACTTGAGCAAGCTGTTCTTCTTGTCCTTCAAGCAACTTGCAAACTGGTTTGTTCAAGAAGTTATCAACTTCGCCACCAATCATGTTCGATACAATCTCTTCGCTATTATCTCGGAGCATCGAATTGATATTCTTGGCAAGGAAATGTTCGGCAGGTTCCCGAAGCATTCCTAAGAGCTGGACAACAACATTGCCGCCAAACAGACCTGCTGCCATGCCACCAATACCACCTAATGCTCCACCAATGCCAGATAGAAGTTCTTGTGCACCATCAATGGTCAGTTTTTGAGCAACATGGTCAATAGCTATATGAGCGACCTTTTCGCCAACAGCAGAATCTGCAAGTTTCTCGTAAGTCTGTTTGGTGATACTTTGATTGATGTTAAGTGTTATGTTTTCTATTTCTTCCTTTGACAAGTAGTGTCCTAAGAAACATGCTGCGGTTTCTTGGTTCTGTTGTTGCTTAGCGATAAATTCTTCAACTGCAGAGCGAACCTTTCCTATCATATCCTCAGACAGAAGATATTGTTCCAATACCTCCTTGTTCATCAGATTCTCGCTGATAACACCTCCTATGGCTTCAGCTATACGCCCTTTTTCCTTTGGTATGATTCCTGGAGTAAAAGGAATATGTATGCCAAATACATACTTTGCTGTATGAGGGCGAAATAGCATTCGTATAGCGATGTCGTTGGTAATGTAACCAATAACTCCGCCTAACAAAGGTGCTATAATATATGATAAATCCATATTGTTGTTTATCTTTTATAACAACGAAGAAAAATAAGCCTCTTTTTGTTCAACCATTAAAGTTAAATCATATATATTCAAATCTTTAACTATAGGCACATTTCTTACCGACACCCCTTTCCTGTCTCTTCGGGGAGGATGCAGGAGATTAGGCCTGCACTGAGAGGTACAAAATGACCTCTTCCGGGTGTCACATTAGACAATGCGATCATGGTTTTTATTTATCAATAAAATCAACTGCAAATATAGCAATTATTTTTGATTTAAAGCAACTTTTCACTAAAAACTTTTCGTTTTTAACTTTTCTTTCACAAAGGACGTTACCTTACACTAAGAACTTACCGATGGCAAAGAACGCAGCAAGGAACTCGAAGTTGATGATGATGACGATGCTGCAATTTCTTTGGGAATGCACGAGCATACGTGTTTATTTTTTGCAAATCATCTATCACCCATCACGATTTTCCAAAAATAAGCGGATAAGATGTTGATTTCTAAAGAAATAACATGCGTGACTGATGCTTCAAAAAGGGGATTTATCCATCACGCATCCCTCACGATTTTGGGGGTATCCCTCACGATTTTGCTTATACTGCAAAACAAAAAGACTTCTTTTGAGATTGAAACTGGCTCCGTTTGAGATTGAAGCTAGCTTCATTGGCTATTGAAAGTAGTTTCGTTTGCCTTTGAAAGTAGTTTCAATTGCCATTGAAACAGGCTTCATTTGGCAATGAAGTAAGCTTCATTTCAAATTGTTTTGAGGCTCAGATAATGTTTACGTGTACCTCTTTTAAAGTTTACGTAAGCTTAACACCAGATTCAAATGAAGTTCTGTTCAATTTCTTGCAACTGATTCTATGATTCGAAAGACGGATCACTACGTAGCGTTTTATGCTTAGGGACGGCATTTTATTGCCCTAACTAGGGCATTTTGGTGCCATCCCTAGAAAAAAATCCGCAGGTTATCTACTACATAAATTGAGTGTAGTGTCGTGTAGTGTGCGTGTAGTGTCAACGCTGACACTACACTCGCACAAACACCTATACCACAACACATTACGCCATTTTAGCGTAGTGTGAAGTAGAATCGATCTATTAGTACTTCAGAGCGCTCCGTTAGTATTCCTGATTTCTCTGTTACTATTTCAGGCTAGCCTCAACGATAACATGGGTTTCATCAAAGCTGATGCTCTGCAATTCTACCTTATCTAATACTTCCTCCAACTGATCTATCTCGGCAAGATTAACAAACACTCTGTTTCCCGTGCCCTGCGAGATTAAATTGGTCTTCTCTGGTACCAACTTCTTCAGGAAACTGATGGCTGGGGAGATGAGCATCTCTATCCCCAACTTGCTACTATAAACAAGATGCAGCATGGTACCCTCCAGCTTCTCTACCTTCAAATCAACACCCACGTTCTTGACAAAGGCAAACACCTTGACCTTTGTCGAAACAGAAACCGTGGAAGGATCAACATAGGCCAACCCAACCTCCTTCTGAAAGTTCTTCTTAATAAACCCTTCAATTTCTGTATATTTGATTCTTACTTCCATAATGCTTAATGTTTAACGTTTAATGTTTAATGCTTATATTTTATTTCAATAACTTCTATAAATAATAAAATTTTCCGTAATTAAACGCCGACAGAGCGGTATGCTCTTCATCCCATTCCCGCATCCGTTCCGGAATCTCATGCCACATCACGTCTTCATCATCCAGCAAACTGCGAAGTTTAGCAAACATCTTCCGGTTGGATGCCAGAATTTCCTCTTGCGTGGCATCGATTCCATACTCCTCAGCCTCAGCCTTTTCTGAAATCAGCATGCCGGAAAACAAGCCATGAAGTCCCTCCTGACGGGCGAATTCCACGGCATGACACCATATTCCTATCAATCGGCTGCCATGATGGCGAAGCTGATGATTGAAAGATTTATCGATAATTATCTTGTCAAAATCCTTATCCTCATCGTTCTCCCGAAAATAGAGTCCCCTGTCGCAGCCATGCCCCAACAGCATAATCCACTCACGCTTAGAAAGATGATACATCTGATCCTTCAAGAGGTTTCTAGAAGGATTGTCGGTTACTACTTGCGCTCCTTTTCCATCGTATAGCATCGCAAGCACTTCTGTAGTTCTATCTTTTGGATGTATTACCAACATAAGCTTATCAACTTTAAATATTTTTATTCTTTCACTACCTCCAGGAAGGCGGAAGGAATGTAGGCGGTGCTTACCAGGCAGACATCCTTTACCTCTACAACCACTCGCTGCTGACCGGAGATTCTTGCCACTCTGCCCATCACGCCCTTAAACTGGCCTTCGATGATTCTCACCATGTCGCCACTCTTGTAATGGCAGTTTTCGGGCTTCACCAGTTTCACGTGCTCGTTGTCGATGCTCGTCACCCTGATGAAATTCTGCATGGAAGCATCATCCACGGTGAGTGGAGGATTCTTTCCGAATTCATCTGTCTTGAAATGATTGTAATAATGATTGAGGAAGAAAAGATTGGAGTCCTTAGAAAATGATTTGATTACTTCAAGAGTAGTATAGACAAAAAGGAAATTGGGAAGGAATGGCTCAAGCACAAACCTGCGCCGCCCGTTCACCATTTTTACCACCCGCCGCAAAGGCAGATAACACTCGATATTTTTACTCACCAGATAATCGTATGCTTTCTTTTCACGATGATAAGTGGCACGCATAACATACCATTGCTTACCAGGGGCATGAGCATACCTTACCGACACCCCATCTGGTGAATTTCCGGGGGAGACATTGGCGGTAAAGCCAACGTGGAGAGGGGAAGATTCCGCTCTTTGGGGTGCCACATTAGACAATGTACACATTTTAATATGAGAGAATGCGATTAGGCGCAATTCACAGCACAAAGGTAGCAAAAAAAAATGATTCCGTCAAATGCAATTATCCCATTTATGTATCATTCGGCGTCATGCTGTGATTAAACAGCCGAAAAATCGTGCTTATTCTGCCAAAAAAAATTGAGAGGCGAGGAGTCATGATAACCAACTTTAACGCATTCTTTTGCCATATTTCCCAACTTTTACTTAATTTTGCACCATCTTTATAAGCAGACTCTGGCGGAATACTTCACCAAGATCAGCAAGCAGCGAGTGAAAGTTCGTGTAAAAAAGTGTATTCATACGAAGAAAGTTCGTGTAAAAAAGTGTTGAAAACATTTGGAAGTTCGTGTAAAAAAGTGT
>ERZ1026892.238-NODE-238-length-27170-cov-14.666568_pt1 | contig 27170 bp, 41 predicted proteins | sample MGYA00380176_ERZ1026892 | MGnify/ENA primary metagenome ERZ1026892 (study PRJEB33269, sample SAMEA4719812) | human gut metagenome | biome: human-associated habitat; feature: organic feature; material: feces | place: Cameroon | collected 2013-10 ... | reverse complement strand
TTGGCGCGGCTAACGGGATTCGAACCCGTGGCTCCGACGTGACAGGCCGGTATGTTGACCGCTGAACACCATAGCCGCTTAATTTTGTTATTCAGAGTAAAGAATCAAATCGTCACACTGACAATGATCGCATTCAGTAGGGCACTCAGAAAGCTCACCGCACTCCATACATTCGTATAATTCAGGTTCCATTTGCTTTTCCTCTTTCGTTTCAATATAAATATTATACTAAATTTCAGGGTACTAGGCAAATGAATTTTTCATTAATCGTCTTCTTCGTCCCATGAGAGGGAGTGCATGAAGATCGGTAGAACTGTAGGTTCTACGTCAGGCGACGGGTAGAAGTAAGTTTTACCTTGAGACAGGTCAATGAACGTAGGAGTTCTACCCTCCTGCATGTGTTCATCAACCTTGTCTAGGGCGTCGTTTAACAGTTCGAAGCAGTCAGTATTCGCTCCGCAAACAACGATAAAATCCATTAACGACCCCCGTTCGGGAAACCTGAGGCAAGCAGGAAGCGAACAACGTCTTCCAGCGACGGGCCTTCGCCATCTTCTTCTTCCAGATGGAAGGGCAGGATAGCGTACTGCATGTCAGCTGGTGCTACCGGGGTGAAGGTAGGCTCTGCGGGAGCTTCTGCCATAAACACCGCGGTTCCATCAACCAAACGGTCGATCGCTTCACAAACCTCTAGCTGCTCTTCGATCTTGGCCTCACGTTCGCGCATAAGAGCCAGCATTTCAGTGCGGTACTCCTCAATACGACGATCCAGAGATTCGATGTTGTTGGACAGGTTGTCCTGAACAATCATCAGGCGGACTACAGCAGAATTTCCGTTAGTAGGACGTGTGTACATAGTATTTCCTCAGTTAATTGTTAAATAAAGTCGCCGGTAGAAACTACCAGTTTAATGCTTTTACGGAAGATTTCGTTCATACCATCGTGAACCATTATAGTTCCAACGAGTTTACTGGTCTCGATTTCTACGTCAATATTACCGTAGGGCATGGCGTGTTCATCAGTAAGTTTAGTCCACAGCTCTGGTTGAAGTTCACAGTTGTAAAATACCATCCACTCATGATCACCATCCCATCCGTCCCAATTAAGAACTAGTGCAGACTCAATACCTGTTGCAGTAACCTTTGACATTTGCTAACTCCTCTCATTAATTTATAAATCTATTATAGCAATTAAAAGAGCGTTTAGCAAATGAGTTTTTGAATTATCCGCCCCGAAGGGCGGTAATCCAGGCTTGCAGCTGTTAATTGCACTTGGTTTGAAGTTGTCTAAAACATTAACTGAAGGTTGATAGCCTCCCCTTTTCTGCAATTAACAAATCCCAACTTGTTTTTAACGTGGATGCTTGGGTATTAGAGGAACCACTACGTTACACACTAGGGCCGATTGCCGGAACCTAGTCACTAACGCTAGGACAATGACCGTCTAAAGTCCTAGCTTCTACATTTATACTCCTGGACGGCGTGGAGTAGGGTGGTTGTGTGAGATTTCTCTCAGCCCCTCACCCTCGATTCCCTAGACTTTTACATAGCATTGCGCTAAAACCTATACAGGTGAGGATGGGGTATTCTTGCGAATCTGGGATCGTCCCCATCAGAATTACAGCTTCTCGGACGTTTAACGGCCCTGACCTAAGTCTCACTGTAAATTGGTACTTGCTGCTGGTCTCGAACCAGCGACCCTCGCCGTGTAAAGACGATGCTCTCCCAACTGAGCTAAGCAAGCATTTGGTGGTCAATAGTGGACTCGAACCACTGTAGTCTCACGTATGAAGCGAGTGCATAAACCATCTCTGCCAACTGACCTTATTTGGTACTCCGAACTGGACTCGAACCAGTGACCTAACGATTATCGGTCGTTTGCTCTACCAACTGAGCTATCGAAGCATTATTATTTCTTCCCGTTGCGCGGTGCTCCAGGACGTTTGGCAGCTTCTGCCATTCGTTTCTTGACCTTCGTAACATTCTCTGGTGTTTGTTCGGGCTTATGTAAGCCCACTACATTACACCATTGGTCTCCGTCCCAAGACGTGATCAAAAGTACTCCATTACCCATCAATTGTTCTGTGAAAGAGATTTTCATCATCTTCTCCTAGAATTGGATGCTCCGGCAAGATTCGAACTTGCGATCTCCAGCTTATGAGACTGGCGAGGACGGCCTCTCCTCTACGGTGCAATTGGCAGGGGCAACAGGGATCGAACCTGTGGCCTAGGGTTTCAGAGACCCCCGCTCTACCTACTGAGCTATACCCCAACTATGCGCACTCTGCTGAGTAATACCTTGTGTCTAGGGCCAGAACATAAATGCTTGCATTTATGGGAGGCGGCTAGAAGAGGGATATGACCCTGAGGGCTAACCTCGTCACTCTCAGCAGAGATTTTATGGTACACCATCGAGGAATCGAACCTCAACCATAGAGTTCGTAGCTCTATATTCTACCCATTAAACTAATGGTGCAGTAATCTGGAGGGATATCTTGGATTCGAACCAAGATAGACTCGATCCACAATCGAGGTCATTATCCAGTTATGATAATATCCCAAATTTGAGTACCATCGAGGGCTGATCAGACCTCCTCCTCTAGCGTATACCTATCACGGCACACTAGAGAGTTAGACCGCGTATTGGTACGTTGCACTTCGTGCAGCATATGGCTCCAATAGGCGACTCATCGAACGATGATACTCAAATTTGGCGGCCCTAAGAAACTCTTCCCACTAACAACTAGTTGATTACTTCTGGATTTTCGCCCAGAAAATTCTCTAGAAAGGGGCAACCGTTACTCCTCGGGCCATTGTTTGGCGGAAAGCGAAGGACTTGAACCTTCATGTCCTTTCGGACTCATCATTAGCAGTGATGCGTGGCTACCAGTTTCACCAGCTTTCCAGAATTTGTTACAGACCAGCGGAGGCTTCATTAAAAGCATCTACAATTGCGTCTAACTGAGTAAACCCAAAACCAGTAGCTCCTAGATGCGGAATAAATGCTTCCCAACCACTACCAGATGGGCGAACCTTAGCTTGAAAGGTTTCACCAGATTTTAAAGAAATTCTAATTGTTTTAAATTCGCTCATTGCAAATTTCCTAAGTTTGGCGGAGAATAAAGGAATCGAACCCTCACCGTTTCCGATGGCGACTGATTTCAAGTCAGCTTGCTCCCATGAGCACTACTCTCCAGTTAATATTTGCTCTACTTCTTTACGAAGTTCGTCCGGGTCACTATGGTACGTGATACCGTGTACATAAAGTACTCCATTTTCACACGCCGCATCAAAGATCTCTGTTTCAGGTAAGATCAGTCCCATACACTTAATATGAAACTCCAGTGCCTCCTGGCTAGGAAAGGTATGGCGTTTCTTGAACGTATCTGTTACTCGATCCAGCTGCATGATTTTTACTTTCATAGTAAACTCCGTTGTTTATTTGGTAGGGATGGAGGGGGTCGAACCCACACGGATATTTCACCACTAGAACCTAAATCTAGCGCGGCTGCCAATTTCGCCACATCCCCATTTATTAGTTTTCTTTGATCAGACTTTTAATCTTTTCAAAGTTTTGGTCAGAAATACAGATACCTTCCAAGGCAAAAGAGGCTCTAGAGCTTTCCAATACCATGTCTACCACGGCATCGAAATTTTCCTCTCTAAAGAAGTTTTCGTTTTCGTTTTCATTTGCCTTTTCCATGTGTACTCCTGACTTTAATTGGTGGAGTCACAGAGATTCGAACTCTGCTGATATCCTCGGTGCAAGCGAGGTGTCCACTCCTAGCAGACCCTGACCCCAATAATTTGTTAAGGCAATTAATCCGGTGTGCGTAATACCCTGAGCAATTAGCCATGCAAGGATACCCGCTCTTCACAAATACGATACACTCTACGCTTACCAGGCGTTTCGGAGAGTCACTCCGCTATTCTTGCGAACCCTCAGTACAATGACCGAGCAAGCTGCAAGCGTGTTTTTTGGTGCCGACTCTGTATCAGATTAATTCCTTAACAAACTATATAAATATTATATCAATTTGTTAAGTATTTAGCAACTGAATTTTTCAGTAAATTTGGTACTCCCGACGGGGTTCGAACCCGTGTTCCCACTGTGAAAGAGTGGTGTCCTAACCAGCTTAGACGACAGGAGCATTTTAAATTTGGCAAGGGAAGGAGGAGTTGAACCTACCGATCTCGGAGTCAAAGGCCGATGCCGTAACCACTTGGCTATTCCCTTTCAATATAAATATTATCTCAAATTCTAAAGCATTTAGCAATTGAATTTTTCAAGTATTTTGGTAGTGACCCGGCAACGCAGGTCACTATGCAAACTACTCGCCGTGGTCTACACGAATGAGCGGACAAAGTTTGTCCTTCTTATAGATTCGCATCTTCTGGTAGATATTACCAAAGCGCAGTTCTTCATCACGGGCGTTATACTCTTTCTGTGCCCTTTCGAAGGATTTTCCTTCATTCCACTCTTGGATTTTATTGGCGATCTTAGCTAAGGTCCAGCCGATCCCAGACAGTGCCAACAGGATTACCACTATCGCAGACAACCCTGCTAGACTTAGCCCTACAAGCGTGTACCAGGGGGTAATTCCCAGCTCAAATGTGAGGCCTAAAAAAGCAGATAAGATACTTCCCATCCCTAAAGAGAAGAGTATAATGATAGCAGCTACGCCAACCTGTAGCAGAAAGTACCACACTGAGTGCCAAAATAGGCTACATAGGGTTACTCTGTTATCATTCAGACGATAAGTAAAAGCTGCGGAAGAGAAGTTTAACCACTTGTAGAAAAACCCTTTACGTTTAATATTCAGCATATTTAGCCTATTTTATTTGAGTTGATTAATTAGGAAAACCTGTAGCGCGATAATGAATGCAGCGTAGGAGTCAGAGCCTTTACCACCCTCGTTCTCGGTGACTTCTTTTAGTAAGGCTTCAAAGGCCTCCTTGTGTCGGTCATAGTGACCACGTACTGTCGGGCCAGCATCTTCTAGCATCCCGAGCAGCATGTAATACTGAGTTTGTAGTTGAGCGTCCATTAACCCTCCCATACTATTTTGATAGAGAGTAGACGGTTTGTTGGTACGACTAACATAGTCTCGGCCTTCTTGTTGAGAATCTCTAGGATATCCCCATCACGATGAAGTAGGCGTTTAGGACTAATATCTGTTACGGTGGATTCTAGAACGATACCATTATCGTCTATAAAAGATACTACTGCATTTTTAGTAGACATTTTAGTCTCCTTGATCGAAATTGGTGGCTCCCGGAGGATTCGAACCTACCTACCTCTCCCTTATGAGGGGATTGCTCATACCAAATGAGCTTGAGAACCATAAAGAGGGCTATTTCTAGCCCTTAATTATTTAGACTTCAACTACCGGATCAGTAGGAGCATCTTCCTCAGTTACCGGATCAGTAGGGGTATCTTCAACTGTAGGTTCTTCAGCCGGAGTATCCTCAACTGGCTCTGGATCCTTCACGAAGCCTGCTTCTTCATCAGAAATCACATACAGATCCTGAATGTCTTCGGTATTGATCATACGAGCTACGCTACCATCTTTATAGAACACGGATTTGGTACCCTCGTTACGGGCCATATTCGCATCGATAACCAGCTCAGTAAGAACCCCTTTCTTTAAATATTCAATTTTAAATGCCATAATATCCTCTACTTTCTCTTTGATTTAAAGAACTATTATACAAAATTTCTGACAAAATTGCAAGAAAAATTTTGTAGAATCAATCTCAGTCTGCGCCCTGCGGGCTTTTGCCCGCTGCCTACACAAAATTACGTGCGGGCAGCGATAAAGTGGTACTCCCTACAGGATTCGAACCTGTGACCCACGGTTTAGAAGACCGTTGCTCTATCCTCTGAGCTAAGGAAGCATTAATAAAGTTTTAAAGTCTTGAGAACCAAATCATGTACTGACTCACTGTATCGCCCTACGCTCTTCCTGAGTTCCTCTCGAAACTCTAGAGTTCTTTTGGCTATCAAGTGTTTTTGTTCAGGAGTTAGATTAGGAAATGGTCTAGCGTATGGTGGTGTTGGCATATTCGTCTCCTAAGTATCTTTAAGAACTCTCGTAAAAGCTCTTAAAGATACCGCCAGTAGGTAGGGGCCTTCCCCTGTTTAAGCTATGCGGCCCTGCTGTCAGACGTATCTTCCAGTTATAGTCAAGGTGACTAATATAACCCGACATAGTTTCCACAGCCGGGCACACTCCAAACAGGGGCACTTCTTGCCTGTGTAAGGGTGCTATAAATAGTGGTTATGCTTTCGCTCGGGGTGACTCTGGTCATGACTCCATTGTCACATGCTTACACAGGGTATACGAGCTTCCGCGGAGCTGTATACTCAACCGTGTCCCACATAGGTCTCGGAGCGGCCGTTTGTACGGACGGCTATCCGAATACTCTTTCCCACTTAGAATCAGGTGAGATCCCACCTCACCAAAAGTTCATACGATCATCATGCCGTATTTAAGGATTATTTTTCGTCACTTAAAGGAGAGACGTCCTCCACGCGGTCTGTTAAAATCACACCTCCGAATTTTCGATGTGAAGTTTGGCTATCTCTAGCCTTCCAGCGTTTAAAGGTCGCTTTTCACCTGCCACTCTTGCGTTCAAATCGGTTTAGGTGGTGGCAACCCTCCGAAGTTCCGAGTTTGGGTGAGGCCGTCAGGTTTCCTCGTGGTTTAGCTGTTTCGTTCCCGCGAATCTCCCAAGTCTTTCCCTGGGAGGGGAGGAGGTAATCCAGCAGCGATTGCTTCGCCAATAGAAGCACCAGTTATCTAGCTCTTTCCGACCGCAGGATTCGAACCTGCACTTTCCGCATCTGGGGATAGCTCCCCGCGTGCAGAAGTCTACCAATTAACTTAGGACGGCAGTATTGCTACATAAGTGATTTCGACACCCCACTATGGTGGCAATAACTAGCACCAGACACTATACACATGTCTCCAATTTGCAGCCTAGGCAGGTCAGTGTGGGAGCTATACGAGTTTCTCAGGCTCAGCTCCCCACCTCTCCGGCAGGCCACGCACCATGCTTCATTCTGGTCGAACAAGTTAAAGTGAGATTCCACCATTTTCTATAAATCAGGAGAAGAGTTTACGAGACTCCGGGACAGCTCCCGAGTTTTACAAGAGATCTCTAACCTACGCCCGTCCAATACGCTCCCTGGCCGGTATCCGGACTGGATGCACGAACTTTGTCAGGTGATCACTCTTAACTCACCGATTCTATTCAACGAATCTTAATGTTCGACGAGTCTTACATTAAAACAAGTTCAGCGTAATCGGCCCGCTGTTCTCTCTAATTTATGAAACTATTATATCAACTTTTTAGGCATTAGGCAACTGAGATTTTAATTTATAGAACACATGGTTGCCAATTTTACTTGTTCTTTTGAAGTCCTTGTCTTTCGTCCAGTAAGGTTTAGTATCCTTACTGTGAAAGTACAAAGCTCCCTTCGTCGGATCTACTGGAAGATCCATATAGTAAACTAGTCTAGCTATCTCTTTAGCCTGTTTCCACTCTTCGTCTTTACGATCGAGTTTCTGTTTCTTTTTACCAACCCAACTAAACTGTCCTGGTTGATAGACCACTTTACAATATGTGGACGGGAATTTTCCATAGTTAACACGATTCTTCGTTACTTGTGCAACTGCGGTCATTCCTTTAACTCCTTCCCCTCTAGCTTCGAAGTATGCGTTTTTAGCTATACATTCGATTTCATGCGCATCAGTTTTTGCCTGCGCATGGAAGCTAGTAAGGATGGAGATCATTAGAATGGCTGCTTTCATTATTTCTCCTTTACTCTTTGAATCAAGAATAATAGTATAACAAGAAATCAGCCATTTAGTCAAATCAAATTTTCAATTTCGATTCGATAGTTTTAATACAGTACGCCTCTACCAGGGCGTCAAACACCGGGTCATGTTTCGACGGATAGACGCCCTCAGGAATCAGATTATACCGCTCGATTACGTCATGGGCGTAGATTTCAGCGCAGCGTACCAGGGCTTTCCAGTCACCTCCGAGAGCCTCAAAGTAGTCCCGCGGGTTGCGAGCGCTAGAGACATCCCAGAATTTCCATGGAACGATTGCAGGATCAGACGGAGAGAAAACGTTCGCCTGAGCTGCCACAGTTTCATAGATGGACATATCAAACTGCGGGCCATTACCGTAATGGCGCAGAGATCGAGTGTCGATGCCCTGCTCGTCGATAATACCTTCGATTACCTGTTTCGCCTCTACGAACGGGCAGATCAGATCCATGAACGTGTGCTTGGATACCGGTGACTCATGAGTCGGGTTGCAAACCAGAACAGTAGACTCGCCTTCTTGGGCTTTCAGCGCCTCGATGATAGATAGAGACGGCGCACTACCACCACGGGCTTCTTCCATCCAGAACGCAATAGTTCCGGCGGACACCTTAGCACCGAGGGCCAGCTGCTGGGCAACATTAGGGGTGCCTAGAACGATATACGGGTCTAATGACAGATCTTTCAGCAGCACAAAAGCGAAAGACGGCATAGCGATAAAAGTGCTCTTGCAATCTCCCGGAGTTCCCAGAGATTCGATATCGCAAACAGAGATCCAGCGGTCTTGTAAGTTTTGCATATTGTTTCCTTTGTTATTAAAGTTGCTTCTAGATGTGCTGTCACATTTAGAAGCCACCTCCGGTGGTGGCTTAGTCATATCTTCAGATACGTCCCAGTTCTCTTCCAGCTTGGGCCATTCGCTGGCCCAATCTTCGAGTTCTTCGTAGCAAGAATCCATCAGTTCTTTGCTAGAGACACGGGAGTAGTCTTTTGCAGTTTTGTGCGTTGCAGCACGGTTGAAATCATTCTTAGCTACGAAGTTTCTCATTATGCCTTCTTAGTTTGTTTACGTTTCTGAGAACGCGGTTTGTTGGCTTTGCCGGTGAATTTGATACCCACACCGTAGCACAGGGCGCGCACATTCTCACGGCTGTACTCACAACCGAAAATGTTCGGCTTAACGCTACCGAAGCGACCCTGAGTCTTGCGCAGGACTTCTTTGGTGTCTGCCTTATCCGGGGTGCTCCAGCCAACGATCTTCGAGACATAGCCCGAAGTAGAACCCTTAGTTACCGGCTTCTTACGGCGCGGGGCCGGTTTACCTACAGCTGATGCTGCTTGAGTATCAGCCGGATGTTTACGCAGATGACGCTCCAGACGTGCTTTGCGATTCGCTTCAGTTTTCGGAAAAGTTGCAACTTTGGTTTCTACTGCTTTTTTAGAGGTCTGCTTAGCCATGATTTATTTCCTTTGTTTTGATTGGTTTCGTTAATTTATGGATCTATTATACGTTAAATTTTAGCGTTTAGCAACTGCGTTTTTTCATTTTCATCTACAAGCTCATCGAAGATGATGTACTCGTATCTGTTACCGCCCGATATATTTTGCTTGCTCTTCTGAGCTGATATACTGGTACCCGCCTTTGTTGTACGCCGGTGCTGTACAGAGTTTTTTCCTCTCGATTTCTTTAAGAGCTGCTCGTTCTCTTTCAGCCATCTCAGGATCCAAGATTTCCCTTGCCTGCGGTTTAGGTGGCAGACGAGTAGATGGTTCCCCGATTGTGACGCTTTTAGTAATACGTCTAGGAGATTTAGATGGTACTGAGGTACGTTTGGGAACAAATCCCTCAAATCTGGTGCCATTATAATTCATCTCCACCCCTCAGAGCTTTCCACTCCGCTTCGAAGATTTGTGCTTCCATACGTGCTATTCGTAGTTTCATTACTACTCGATCCACGCCAGGCTCCATCAGGAGCACTTCGTACTTCATTTCACTAACTAAGCGGCGTAAATTCTCCAACATCACATATCCTCCATTTCCAGTTCGGTCATGCGAACATTTAGCAGGTTATCTGCGGCCTCATTACCTTCTACACCGGAGTGACCCTTAACCTTAACGAAAGTTGGGATCTCATTGTGGTTTAGACGATACTTCTTGAGTTCGTCGATAATCCACTTCCACTGGTCTAAGTTCAGAGGTGTCTCACCGTCTGCCTTCTTCCAGCCTTTACGTTCCCAGCCCCAAACCCAGGACTCACAACCATTCTTAACGTAGGTCGAGTCCAGATAGATTGTCATTGGTCGGCCAGGGTTTTTGTTAGACCATAGCAGAGCCTCTAGGACTGCTTGAAGCTCCATCTCGTTGTTAGTTGTGTTGCGTTTGGGAGCAGACTTGGTGCCGATTTGCTCTTCGCTGGAGTTGTAAACTACCATAGCCCAAGCACCAACGTTGTCTACCCCACGGGTATTACCGCGGCAACCACCATCAGTATAAACATGAAACATTATGCGTGCCCCCAGGAAATGGTAATTGATTCAGTATCACGTTGGTCAAACGGATGATTTACTTTTACTTCATAGCCCGCGTCCTTTAGGTCTTCCATAATCTGAGACCGTGCGGCGATAGGTAGACCGTTCAATGCGTAAGAATCTACTTCTGTTTTACCTGAGGAAGCTGATCCATCAATATTTGATATAATAGATCTGCGAGCTGCTATAACTGCCAGATCGTTAGACCTTTTGGCTTTAGCTGCCATTGCTTTTGCATCAGTAAAAGACATATTTATTTCCTCTCTCAAATTTATGAATCTATTATATTAGAAATTCACGTGGTTTGCAAATGAATTTTTAATATAAGTGGCCCGAAGGCCACCTTAGTTATAGTAATTTAGCTGGAGGAACCAGTAAATTACTGTTATAGTCCCGCTTGGCTGGAGGGTTTTCTTTAGGCGGTTTAGGGGCAAACTGACGCATTAGTGCGTCCATGCCCTTGTACTTTACCATCCCTAGGATAACATCTATGTGTAATCCCGAGGATTGAACCAGAAACTTCAGCTGAGACTCCTCCCTTTCGGAGAAGGTTATTTTGGGGCGTCTATTAAATAATCCCATAAGTCCTCACGCGGTGAACGGATATGCAATAGGGTCATGAGACTTATACCCCACGATTTTAAAGTCGTCCTTAGAAACCCAGGTGAGTACGTCCTCTAAGGTTTTGATTTCCGGGTTGATCTCTAGACGAGGGGCCGGGAAAGGTTTGCGGTCGAATTGCCCATGTTCCATGAGAACCTTGTATTGGTTCTCGTAGATGTGCATATTTACTATACGCTGGTTTGCTCTGATTGCCCGGTTCCCTGTGATCTGGGCCATAAGTGCGAGGAACGTGTAGCATTGGACCATGTTAAATGCCTGTCCCAGTAGGAAGTCATTGGATCTCTGGAAGGAGTCGAGATACAGATTTCCATTGAGTAGCGAGAACTGGTGGGTATGCATGCACGGTCGTAAGCATCCTTGATCAAATTCGCCAGGGTTCCAGAAGGTGAGAATCTCTCCGCGGTCATCAATGCCTCGTCGTAAATTCTCATAGATCTTATAGAGTTGGTCAAAGTGGGAGCCATCCGGTCGAAGCCACGTTCTGCCCTGTACTCCATAGACTCTGCCCATATCGTCGGTTCCCTTTCGGTTAGGGTTGACCAGCCACGCCTCGTTTTCGTTGGCGTTAGCGTTCCACGTATTGCAGCCGATAGCACGGAATTGCTCTGCGGAATCATATCCTCGCAGATATCCGATAAGCTCCATGATGGCCTGAAGAGCATATGCTTTACGAGTTGTGATAAGTGGGAATTTCTTTCCGAGTACATCATATTCAAAGTTTGACCCTATTACGGTTAAACAACGGACCCCCGTTCGAGGGTTCTCCAGCCAGACACCTTCTTCGAGAATGCGTTTGCCTTCATTAATATAGTGAATCACAGATAGACTCCTTCCATAACAAAACGATAGCGCTCATTTTCCCCAGAAGCTACATGAGTTACTACAGCATCCGGAGGAGTGGACGTAAGTATCGGATGCTCCAGATACATAATGTGGTCTAGGCTTGGTACTGTACCAGCCTTAGGATAAATAGTGGAGCGATAGATCGCATCCAGACAGCCCATAGTTGCTAGGGTTTCTAGCAGAGCTTTCCCTCCTATGCAGACTACGTCAACTTCACTACAGAAGTCCCGAATTTTGGAACCCAAGTGGGTAATAAACCTCACATTACGGGGCGGGTTTTTTATCAGAATTGGGGATACCGAACCTACTACGTACACCATGGATTTCTTCTCCAGTGCCTTTTTCAGTCGGGAAGGGGCCGTTGTGTAGGTATTATGGCCCAGGATAACAACCTGATAGGTATCCAGGATTTTGTAGAACTGTTCTAGCTCCTCGGGGATGGAGCCCCAGGGAAGTTCCCCATAGGCATCCATCGTAGCAGGGTTGAACACACCAAAGGCCCCATCAACTCGCATTGCGTATAAAGCTGTAATCATTACAGGAACTCTCCAAATTCGTCAGACAGATCGTCCGGGTTAGCCTGAGAGGTTGCACCAACACGATAGTTGGTAATCTGTGCTTCTTGCGGAGCTACTTGCTGGTTCTTGGTGTTCAGCCAACCTTTCATCCAGCCAATAGGATCTTCCATAATTACCGGGAGATCTTCCGGCCACGGAATGTTAATTGCCATAAATGCCAGGCGTGCGTTGTAATACAGGTACTCTACCAGTAGGTCAGCATTAAGACCGGGAATATCTTCGCCTTCGGGGAAGATATAGTGTGCCCAGTTGATTTCGGTTTCTAGAATGCTGCGCAGGATCTTTGGAGCGTTAGCCTGAGCTGCTGCTACAACATGGGGAGGAAATTCTCCACTTTGGATAATACGCAGAACTTCCATCGCCATAACGGTGTGGAGCGCTTCGTCTTTCGCGATAAGCTGTAAGTTCTTAGCGATACCTGTCAGAATATCGTTCTCCGCCAGAGCAAAGGTACATGCAAACGATGCGTAGAACATAATGGCTTCTAGAGCGTATACAGCGTAGTAGAACTCTAGGATCTTCTGCTGTAGTTGTTCGGTCAGCTCTTGGAATTCGTGCGGCGATAGGCACATGACATCATCTTCCTGGGCCAGTTCAATTGCCTCTCGTTCTTTAAGCCAGATCTCCGCTAATTCGGCCAGTTCATCGATAACAGAAACCGGCAGTGCTAAACGTGCGAATGCTTCGTCGTTAGCCTGTACAGTTGCAATAAAGTCGCCCGGATTAGGGAGAACGTTGCGAATAATGTTGGAATATGCACGACTGTGAATATTCTCAAAGTAGCTCCACTGAATAAGCATACCTTCTAGCTCAGGACGAGATACCAGTTTCAAAATAGCATCTTCCGGAGCACGGGTGATAATGGAGTCGGCTTGGGTTTGCCAAGCTAAGTTCAGCAGGGTCTTGTTTTTAATATGCTGAGGCAGATTAGGCCATTGTTTCTTATCGGCTTCCAGGGAGATCTCAGTCTCAACCCAGAACTGCGAGCGTTGTAGTAACGCTAGTTCCTCTAGACGAGGATAGCGAACGTTTACGTAGTCAGCGATCCCCAGGTCTTGGCCCAGGAATAGTTTAGACTCAGTGTGATCCCATTCGCGGTTAAATACTGTTGCCATTGTTTAATTTCCTCTCTCATTTAATATACGAATATTATAACAAAAAATCCAACCTACTTGCAAATAAAATTTTGCTTTCGGTTGGATCGAGCTTAATTACAGAGTACAACCGCCACTGGAACAACCCTGCTCTGCTGCAGAGCCTCCGGTATCTACGTCAAAGTTTGCGTAGTAGAGGTTCTTAATCCCATATTTAGTGGAGTTAAGGAGATCTTTGATAATCTCAGTACCCGGAATGATACCTCCAGGATATTTGTTAAAGTCGTAGTACAGGTTGGCACTAATAGCCTGATCCGTAAACTTCTGCAGAACTGCTAGCCACTTAATGTGCTCAGTACGGTCAATATCGAACGCATACTTATAGGACTGCATGGTGTCCCAATCGTCTAGACCCGGAGCTACAGTAATTACTTTGTTAACGCCCGAAGTCTTGATAGTTACTGCACTGCGAGGAGGCTCTACTGCATTGGTAACGCCAATCAGAACAGAGCTAGACTCTCCCGGCATACTTGCCGTCAGGACAGAGTTGCGCATACCATGAGTTTTGATCTCTTCACGGAGGCTCTCCCAGTCCATTTCTAGATCTACGGAAACCAGGTCATCCACAGTCTTCTTGTAAGTATCGATTAACAGCGTACCATCAGAAGTGTGAGTACGGTGGAACCATTCACATGGGCCGATCTCTTTTGCCAGACGTACAGACGCTTTGTGAAGGAAGAACGATGCCTTCTCTGCCTCACGGTGGATCCAGTTACGGGCTTCTTCGCCTTCGAATGCCAGGCCTTCAGCGGCCATCGCTCCTGCAGCGTTCATCAGCCCGATACCTACGTTACGACGGCGGAGGGCAGTGTATTTCATCGCTGGGAATGGGTAGTGCTGAATTTCAATGATAGTATCAACGAATTTCAACAGGATATACGAGATCTTCTCCCACTCTTCCAGAGTTTTGATACGGCCTAGGGCGAATCCGCCTAAGTTACACAGAGATACTTCCCCGTACTCTGAAACATCCATTTTACTCAGCTCTTCGTCGGAACGGTATAAATCCACTACATGAGGAATTGGGAACGTTGGCTGTACAATCTCAACACAAAGGTTGGACATGCGCACCGGATCTTTAAAGCGACTGTTACGGTTTACTTCTCCTGCGTCCATAGTGTACAGACGGCCAGTTTCCATACGTACAGTTTTCCAGAATTCGATCAGTTCTGCGGCAGAGATTACGGGAGCTACAGGTAAAACCTCACCTTTGAATCCACGTTTGGTAACGCCTGCTAGACGTTTTTCAGCCGCGATGTATAGACGCTCAAATTCTGCTACGTCGCCTGAATCAAATGCTGCGTACACTTCTGGAGCGTACAGGAAGCTCATCAGAGTAATATTCTCTTTGCGCAGGAAGCGTTTTAGCAGAATACTATTGAACTTCAGGTTGTAGTCCATTTTATCGATTTTCTTCTCATCAGGGGAACGGTTGCTCTTAGCTTCCATAACCTGAATGATTTCAGGATCGAAGAACGCAGTATAAACAGTTGCAGAACCACCACGAGACTGCTGGGTGTTAGCTTTTACTGAGCGGTCGATGTGTCGATAATATGGCAGTTTTCCAGAGTGTGGGAACGCGCCTTTTCGCACCGGATCAGCAATTGATCGACTTTCAAGATGATAGCCGATCCCTGCTCGGGCAGCGACCATTTTGAAGACAACGTGCTCTGCTGCATCGATTGAATCCAGAGTGTCAGTCCCGTCGACAAGACAGCAACTGGCAAACCCACGATCAGTGCTGCGGAGACCCACGAGCGGCGGAGTTGGGACATTGATTTTCTGTAGCGACAGCGCGTTATAAAGGTCGATTGCATCGAGCATACTCCAGTGAGGTTGAGAAAGCATTGCCATTGCCATACCCATGTAGGCAAACTGCGGAGTTTCATAGATCTCTTCCGTATAGATATTACGTCTAGAGTATTTATCCATGAACTGCTTCAATCCGGCATTAGTGAATAGTTCGTCACGGCTGTGGTCGATAACTTCATTAAGAGCTTCGAACTGGTCGTCAGAGATCCAGCCGCTCATGTCCTCCCAGGCGCCTAGTTCTACCATGTGATCGTGGAAGAAACGTAAGGACGGCGGGGTGTAGGAATCAAACAGGTTCTTGCGGAGCTGGGCTAAACGCAGCTCTAGGGCGAACCGATCATAACGATGGTCACGCTCGATCATTGATTCGGCGGACTTAATTAGCATCGTTTGCAGATCGTCTGAGTGTACATCGCCTTTCGGTAGGTTTTTAACTGCCGCTACCGCTACTGGAGACCAGGGCACATCACTTCGGATTCCAATATACTTTGCCCAGTCATTAAGCTTCTGAGCCATAAATGGCTCTTTCGTACCGTCACGTTTGATAACATATTCAATACGTTGGGTCATTGGTAACTCCTTTTGGAGGTTGTCAGGATTTAAATAGAATTCTACTTTATTTTCAGCCATTTTGCAAATGAGATTTTACAGACAAAAACAGGCAACCCCTTTCGAGGCTGCCTGTGTGTCGGTCTACTTTTAATAAAAGTGTAATTTTTTCATTCGACTAACTAACTCCTTAGTACCGAGGGGTTGGTTAGGAAACTCGTTTGCTATCTTGAAAGCAGCATGATGACGCCGCTCATCCTCAGGATAGTTAGCATTGTATTTATTGACTGTTGCCAGGGATACTGGGTGCACTTTCGTTTTACGAGTGCGGAAGTTGTTCAGTGTAAATACATTGTTCATACGCGCTCCTAGAGTTAGAGGTCAGGACGTTCGTCGTGAGAAGTGATACCTTCACCGAAGCCTACAAAGCCCCAGTTTTCTTCAGAGGTAATACCCTCACCATAACCAATGATCAGTTCAGTAACCATATTAGATTCCCATATCGTTAAAGATTGCCTGGAATGCTTTGGATTCAGCGGAACGCACGTTATCATGCAACTCTACTAAGGAGAATGGCACATGTTCGTACTGATCGTAGATATCCATGATCAGTTGCAGACCAGAATCGGATTTAATGTCTTTCTGCGCTACGTCGCCACAGATTACTAATTTGCAATCCTGACCTACGCGGGTTAGAATACACTTCATTGCTTCTACGGAGATATTTTGAGCTTCGTCAACAATTACATAAGAATTGTTGAAGGTACGACCGCGTGCATGTTCGATAGCAAGGTATTGGATTGCCTTGCGTTCAACCAGCCCCTGATAAGAACGTTCCCCTAAGGCCCACTTAAAGCCATCGGCGATTGGTTCTAACCACGGTGCCATCTTCTCGTTCAGATCTCCTGGCAGCATCCCTAGGGATTTACCAAGAGGTTCGTTCGGACGGACTAGGATGAACTTCTCGTACACAGAACCAGGCGTTGCTAACTCTTGAGCAGCGAGAACAGATGGGATAAACGTTTTACCCGTACCTGCTTCTCCGATACCAACTGTTACCGTAAAGTTACGGATAGTGCTGATATAGTGTTTTTGCTCAGCGTTCTTCGGCTTGAGTTCTTTTGCGGTTGGTTGAAAACGCTCCCGTGCTTCAAAATCAACAGGGATGACGTTTTCGTGACGTTCACGTTTTGCGCTACCGTTACGGCGCGACTCCTTACGACGTGCTGCTTTTCTCATTGCGATCTCCTTAGAGGTCTACAGAGGGTCAAATTTCGACCATGTTTATCAATTTAGAATACCAGTATACCAAGTTTTGCCGTGGATTGCAACTGAAATTTTCTAGAATGATACGGAGGACATATCCTTTCCTTTATTCGCGCGATGCGCGGGCGCACACGAATAATATAAAATAGGGGAGATAGGCAAATAAAATTTTCCAGTTTTTATTGTTTTGATGATCCAGATCAAGTTACTGTTGATTATAATAAAATAAGGTTGACATGGCTGTGTCTATTTGATATAATATATGCCTAACTGGAGGAATATATGAACGAATTAGACCTGATTGATAATATCTATAGTATCCTTGATAACGAGGGTGAAGAAGACCTTATGTTTAATAATGCCAATAAGGCAAGCGAGCAGTTCCCTACACAGAGGGACATGATAGCTGGAGAGGTTTCTAAATATGTAGTGGCCCAGGAGCTTCCAGCGTATCTCCTGACTGCGCATAACAAGGGGGAGATACACATCCATGATATGGACTACCGTGCACAGGGCTATACTAACTGCTGCTTGGTGGATCTAGCTGGAATGTTTAAGAATGGAACTAAAATTGGCGGCGCAGAGATTGAAACTCCAAAGTCTATCTCCACAGCAGCTGCGGTAACTGCTCAAGTTATTGCACAGGTGAGCTCGTGCCAGTACGGGGGTACATCTATCGATCGTATTGACGAGGTATTTGCCCCGTATGTCCGTAAATCTTATGACAAACACTTAGCTATTGGGCAGCGTTGGCTACACGATAGCAAGAAAGCGGCAGTATATGCTACCGAAATGACGGAGAAAGAAGTCTACGATGCTTGTCAGGGGTTGGAATATGAGGTTAATACATTATTCAACTCTAACGGTCAGCAGCCGTTCGTGACATTTGGGTTTGGCCTAGGAGAATCCTGGGAGGCGCGTATGTTACAGAAGGCTATGCTGGAAGTTCGTATAAGAGGCCTGGGTGCCTCAGGTCATACTGCCGTATTCCCTAAACTTATTTTTGCAGTTAAAGAGGGGCTTAATAAATCCCCCAGCGATCCGAACTACGATATCAAACAGCTGGCGCTCATTTGCACTTCTAAGAGAATGTACCCGGATTACGTGAGCTACGAGAGGGTAACGGCTGTTACAGGTGATTTTAAGTTCCCTATGGGTTGCCGATCTTTCCTCTCGGCTATTGAGTCTGGAGAGACTGCGGGGCGTAATAACCTAGGAGTTGTGTCTATTAACCTACCACTAGTTGCTGTAGAGTCTGATGGGTGCTTCGACAGATTCTGGCAGCTGTTAGATGAGTACATAGATAAAGCTATGGCTGCGCACGATTGGGCTATTGAGCGGTTGAAACGTGTACGTGCTAAGCAGGCACCTATTCTGTACATGCACGGGGCTTTTGGGGTAAGGTTGAAAGCTAACGATCTTGTATGGCCTATTTTTGAAGGTAGGGCATCGGTATCTTTAGGGTATATCGGTATTAACGAATTGATTGAAGTGATGTTTGAGGATACTGATCCTATGTCTCCACCTGCGGTTGAATTTGCGGTACAGGTTCTCAACCACATGAAAGACCGTTGCAACAAAAAATCTGAGGAAACTAATCTTGGATTCAGTCTTTATGCTACGCCTAGCGAATCTCTGTGCAATAGGTTCAATACTAAAATTGCCGAGCAATACCCGGAGTATGACTGGCTAACGGATAAGGGATATCTGACTAATAGTCACCATTTGGATGTTCGCACTAAAGTAGCCCCTAACGTGAAGTTTGACTATGAAGCTAATTTTACTACCATCGCCAATGGTGGTAATATATCCTTCGTGGAGCTTCCTGAGATGCGTAAGTTTATCCCTGCACTAGAATGGGTCGTTGACTACGGATTAAGTAAATCCCATTACATAGGTGTCAATATTCCTGTAGACGAATGTGAGGATTGTGGATATCTTGGGGAGTCTGTATCCGGGGAGAAGGGTTTTGTCTGCCCTCAATGTGGATCGGAGAATATCTCGGTTACTCGTCGTGTATGTGGGTACTTAGGTAGCCCAGGAAGTAGACCTTTTAACCCCGGTAAGCAACAGGAAGTGATGCAACGGGTCAAACACATGAATTTGAAATAAATCACTTGCTAAATACCTCCGTTTTTGATAAGATAGTTGTAATTGAGAAACGGAGGATTTATGAAAATCCATAAAACTGATGAAAAGCGTATCTACTTTATGATGGACTCTGGAGCATACGGATCTATTTCCCGAGAAGACGTGGTAAAACTTCTGCGATGCCGTAACCACTTGTGGAAAGATAAAGTCGATCCCAGAACCTCTGAGTGCTTATCCGAAAAGGCTGAGCAGTTGCGGAAAGAAGAAATGAGAAACTATATGGAGTTCCTGTAATGCGTAGATTGATTATCGTAAGTGGGGCTGGATTGAGTGCCGATAGCGGAGTGCCAACGTTCCGTAAGGGTGCCGTCACTCCCCTGTGGGATAAGTACAAATTAACCGAAGTATGCAACATTCAGGCGTTTGATAAGGGCTTCCACTATCTGGACGACCCCATGCCTCCGCTGGAAGCCATTTCAGAGGGTTCTGATGAAGAGCCTAGCCGTAACCTGTATGAGCTAACCCATGAGTTCTACAACATGCGGAGGCAGGAGCTGGGTACGGTGGAGCCTAACATTGCTCACTTGAGAATTGCCGAGTGGTATAAGCGCTTCCCGGGTCAAGTGGTTAACTTCACCACTAACGTGGATGATTTGCTAGAGCGTGCGGGTATTCCTCATGATGATGTTATCCATGCGCACGGATACCTGACGGAGATAGTGTACCGCCGCGGTAAAGATGTGATAGTGGAGGATATCGGGTACACTGCGGTTGATTACCGTAAGTACGAGTGGGTTAAGCCTGCGATTACGTTCTTCGGGGAGACTGCTCCGTGGTACATGGGGCAAATCAACCTGTTTGATACCTTGACGACTCAAGATCTGGTAATCGTTGTTGGTGCCAGTAACCAAGTAATCGACTTTAACTGGGAGCTGTTCCCAGCACATAGTCGTGGCACTAAAGTGTGGGTAGTAAACAACGGTATTAACTACCTAGAGCAGAGTTTGTACGAAGAACGTGGGATACCCGTTTGGTATGATACTGCTGCCAATGTATTTAGCAATAAACATTTCATAGGTCAAGTTGAGGCTTGGCTGGAGGAGAAAATTTATGTACCATCCCGATGATATCCTGTTATGGCCCAACGGTAGTTGGTGTTATCGCAGCGATATACAAGATATGAGTCACCTATCGGACGACTATCAGGTTTTACGAGCGGACTCTGAGCAGTGGCACGAATTCATCCAAATGGGGGAAGAATATGCTGGTCAATGAAAAGGTTGTTAATCAAGGGGTTGGGCTAGTTCCCTGGGCTGAAATTCCTCTGGACGTAAAAGAGTCTCTGCTGGACCATCTTCGTGTGTGGTGCGATAATATGGAGGTCTACTTCGATTATGACAACATGCACTTGGGGCTGTGGGTTCCGCAGGACGAGGAGCAGGATGAGCTCCTAGATTGGGGAGACCTGACTGAGATGGGTCTAGTGTTCGCGCTGAGCTATGTATGTCTTATGCGTGAGTCGTACATCCCGGTTGGAATTACCGGTATTTCGGTAGGTATTTGGGTCGGACGTAATGAAAGCTATTACGATCCGGAGAACATTAATAGTTGGATCCAGGTGTTACGTCGCTTTGGTTTCCAAGTAGAAGGGTTAACAAAATGAGTATTCCTAAGATGGAACGTATCTCCTGGGCAGATATCCCCAAGGAATTAATTGATGTAGCGGAAAATCTGCTGCGAGCCGCGTTGCGGGACGAAGAGCTTTGCTTCATCATCCAGCATGACGTATGCGTGGGCCTGTCCAAGGGCAGCCTGGCCCAGGATTATGAGATCCTCTTTGATTGGGATGATCTCTCGGATCTGGGGCTAATGGTCTTGGTGAACAACGTTGTGTTCCACCCTGCTAACTTTGCGGCATTCCGAGAGCCTGGGGCTGGTATTTCTCCGGGGTTCTTGGTAGCTGACGAGCCTTGGACGTATGCTCCAGAGGTTCTTCGTGAAGGCAAACAAAATGCCTCTTCTAACTCAATTAATATTATGGGTTGGAATGCCTAGTTGGGAGCTTAGACCAGGGGATTTTCCTCTGGTCTTTTCTATGTTTAAACCCAGTTACCTACCACGTATTTAAATATTTTACTTGCAATTTTGCTACGATTTTTATATAATATATTCATAGGTTGAGAGAAATGATGTGAGTTACAAAACTGACATAATTCCTCTCATTCACTTCCGAGTATACAGAACAGTCCGGCTGCTACATACTTGGTTGGGTTTGGCTTATTGGAAAATTGATTCCGAACGGAATTATAGATAATTGATCTAGAATGCGGGTAAGAGAGGTTGGCATCGCGAGGCTCTCAGATATTTGTTCGTTAGTCATGTGGAGCAAATAGCACCGCGGTCTGAAATGACCAAGAAGTGAAGCTGTAAGTAGCAACGTACCTCTGCGCAATAGCGACGAATAGGGGTCAACCACATGGAGCTTAGCGGCGATTACATGCTGTGTGGGAGTTGTGCGAAGCGGCCAGTTCTAGCAATGAGGAAGTGACCACCCCTCTATCTGTAAGGAAATTTGTTGAGTCAGTGGACTTTTAAGCTGTTCTATCCTTGATAGTTCGAGATCGCTTTATTCTTCAACATAGGAGAAAACTTAATGTTTTCTATTCTAGAAGGACACGCGGGTTTCTCCCGCGATCCCGCTTCCGGCAACTGGAAGGAAGTGAAGACAACTGATTACCTTTTTGCGAAGGAGTTTTCTAACGAGCATCCAGAAGGTAAGCCAGCCTCAATGCCCTACAAATTTAACGTAGTGGATACGGTTGACCCAAAAAATCTTAATGAAGCGTATGAGCTGATGGTTCAGCTCACTCAAGATCCACATCTCGTGGCAGTACGAGGTACATGCTTAGTTGCAGAGAAGGCCGTGCGTCGTAAACGTACTAACTTCAAAATCGACCATAAGAGCAATATTATTGCTATGGACGTCGATGGAATCTCCGACACAGGAGGATGCGACAGGTTTGACATCGTGGGTATGGGACGTCATGTCATTAAGTTATTAAATAGCATCAGCGAGGACATGTTCCCGCTCAACGCAGGGTTTATCGCCCATGCGTCGTCTTCGGCTGGAATTAAGCCGGGGATTCGTATGCACATGCTATTAGAGAGTAATATTCCCGTTACTCAGGGTCAGTTAAAGTTTCTATTTACGTCTCTCAACGATAGCTCTCGGCAGAAGTATGGTTTTGATATTGCCGACTTAGCTTATTATTCATCTGTACAGCTACACTATTTCGCTGACCCGATTTTCCGGGATCAGTTTACCGATCCGTTTAAAGCGGAGGGTAAGCCACGTCTGGTTAAAGTTAACGGTGCTAGGATCGAACTGCCCAGCACTATGCCAGATTACGAAGCCACTCGTGGGGAGTTTAAAGAAGAATTCTTATCCCTGCTTAATCAGATTAAAGGCAAGCGTGTAGCCTCTGAAAAAGTGGAACAAACCATTGCAGAGCTGGAAGAAGCAGAGGATGGTGTTTATCTGCGTATTATTCCTAAACTGTACCACAGAGCGCTGGAGGACGGTGTTGATTTCGCGTGGCTTGAGAAAGAGATTACCTCAGCTCTGTCCGATTATATCAACACGAAGGATAATTCCCGTAGCCTACAGGATTATTTTAATAACGGGCGTAAGCAAGCGTTAAAAGCGTTTGTGAACAACTCTATGCGAGATATTCCTGAGTCTAATGTTAAAGGCGTTCCTGTACATAAGTTGACCTCTGATAGTCCCGATGGGATGAACTATTTGAAGATCAACCGCCCACCACCGGAAGGTCATTTAACGTTTATTAAGGCGTCTCTAGGTACTGGTAAAACCACCGCAGTGACGAAGTGGCTAGAACGTGATCAGCTGAAAGGTAATTTCCTTGCAGTTACGAACACACGTGCCCTGGTTTCATCTAACGCTAAGAAGTTTGAAGCCGGACAGTATGATAAGTCCGTAGATATGTTGAACTTCAAACGCGGTGCGATTGATCGTATGTCTACTACTATTCACTCAATCCACAAGTTTAAAAACTTTGTTGGGCAGATCGATGTTATCTTTATCGATGAGTGCGACGCAGTTATGAATGACCTGTTATTCGCTCCAGTTGTTAAACAACGTCGTGAGTGTATCTCAGTTCTTCGTGAAATTCTGCTATCTGCAAAAGTCGTTATCTTATCGGATGGTGATATCAGTGCGGAAACCATTGAGGCATACGGATCTCTCATAGATTTTGACAAGCCGGTCTCTTATTATAAACATCATCGTAAGATGCTCTCGGATGCTCAAGCGTATGAGTTCCCGGATGAATCCAGTATTTGGGTTGCCCTCCAAACGTCCCTAGAGATGGGAGAGAAATCTATTCTGGTATCCGACTGTGGGCCAGATGAGTTAAACGAGAAAGGCCTGACGTTGCGAAACAATACAGGTGCGATTGTTAAAGAGATTCACTCAAACTCTACATCCGATATAGATATCCGTCGTATTTTAGACTATACGACGAATGAGTTAATAGAACAGCAAATTGACTGTCTGTTATGCAGCCCGTCAGTAACGAGCGGAGTTGACTTCAACTACTTCGATAACGTATTTGTTATCACTCGTACAGCTAACCAGGCGCCAAACATGCGCTTCCAGGCAATCAGGCGCGACCGAGGAGCTAAGAACATCTTCTACTTCATCGATAAGTCCACAAGTGGATTCTCTGCGGGTTCGGAGCAATATAACATCGATGAGGGTTGGCTAGAATTAGCTCAGCAGCTGTATGTAAAACGTCGTGAGCTAGAGTCCCGTAACTTTATCAGCACATTACGATATTATCTGCTGGATCAGGGAGCAACTATCGATATCTTCAGTGAAAGCTGGGGTAAGATTGATAGCTCGGCCGCAGAGTATACTGCTGAACGAGTCTCTGCTATTTTGAGCAGTACCCCGGATTGGTGTGCACCCCGCCATGCAGACGCATACGAAGCCAAGCTAATGCTGGTCAAGTATTTCCACCTGGACTCTATTAAGAGTATCACACAGGAACATGCGGAGATGTGGATTAGCAAGAAACCCCACAAGCGAGCGGAATTCTTCCATAAACTTCAAGATATATTCTGGAAGGATATTAAGAAGTGTTCTAACGTGACGATTAGTCCGTTTATTGAAGCTCTGAAGAAACACAAGAAGGACTTCTTTATTAGAACGGGACAGTCTGCAAACCCCAAATATGCCCGTATGTACTTAACCCAAATGGGTATTAATAAGGAAATGGAAACGGAGCAGATCGTAGACTGGTATCGAACGTACTGCTCTATCGAGGGTATCTCTGTACCGTATGAGTTTATGACGGACGAGGAGAAGGCGCTGGCTGATGAAGCGCAAAATGAACTTGGAGCACGTAATGAGCAAGCGTGATGCTCGCTGGGAAACAAGGAAGTTTCCTAAACGCGATACTAAACCCAGGAAGGTTAAAGAGATAGAGCTATGCAGAGTAATACCTATTCGCTTAGCACAGATGCCGAATATTTATGATTGGCTAGAGTCTCAGCGAAAGACACGTCTCTCTATACGTATTAACATGGAACTAAACATGGGGTACAAGAGCCTGTCTGAATTCATGCATGTTACTTTCGACCCTACGTTCTATGAAAATCGCGATTGCTTAGAAGCTAAATCTGTATTATAATAGTTTCATAAATTCGAGAGAGGATAAAGAACATGGCAATCCGCAAAAAACTTCATGCGAATAGCATCCCGGACGAAAAGTTCAAGGAAGCGATTCAGTGGCTAGAAGATGGCAAGACCAAGAAAGGCGCTTGCGAAATCCTGGGAGTAGCATCCAACTCCACGATGGAACGCCTTATCGAAGAGTGGAAAGATAACCAGCGTGTCTCTGCTGAAATGCGTAAAAAGAAACGTGGTACTAAAATCGAAGGGGCTGAACTGGCCAACGTTATCGATTCGTACCTGTCAGGTGATAGCTTTGAGGCAATCGCCGAGCGTTTCTATCGTTCTGCAAACATGATCCGAATGGTTCTGTCTGCACATGGTGCACTACTTCGTGTTAATGGAGAGGTTGACCCACTCTTTCCACCTGCGATTCCAGAAGAATCAATGAAAGAGGTATTCGAAGTAGGTGAACACGTTTGGGTCCCTGGATATCAATGCATTGGCGAAGTTAAAAAAGCTCTGGATAATCCGGTAGGTGCATATCGTGTTTACCTGCTATCCGAAGCCCGTCAGCAGTACGTTAACTACATGTATTGGGATTTGGCGTCTGTTGAGCATCTGGTAGCACTTGGTGTTGATATCAAGTCTCTGGGTTTCAAGTGGGGCAAAGAAGACGTAGCTGAATTAGTTAATAACGCTGTAAAAGCAGCCCTGAAACTAGAAAAGAGAGGCAAAGGTGAGTAAATACCAACTCCTGAACTTATTTCAGATCTATTCCGAAGGTGCCACAGCTATCAGGGATCTGCATTACGCAGTTCCCATGGACGAAGCAGAAGATAATGGCTGGCTTACCAAGTATGATCGTGGTTTGCTGAAGATGTATCGTCTGTCCCCCAATGGTTTGGTAGCTGTTAACCAAATCCTAGAAAATTCTGTTTGCTTTGCAGCTCAGTAACTTGTTATAATATTCTCATAGTTTGAAACAAAACTTAAAAACTCTTTTTAACAATAAATAAGGAAGTAATAAATATGTCTACTCCAACTCAATGGTCTCCTGAACTCGAAGCTGAACTGACTTCTGCCTACGTCGCCAAAATTGAACTCTTTCCGGAAGATGAGCGTCCTGGTGTCTCTATGGAGATCGTAGCTGAGATCGCTAAAGAACACGGTGTTTCCCCGAACGGCCTTCGTATGAAGCTGTCCAAAGCTGGCGTATACGTCAAGAAAGAAGCTGGTAAGTCTACCGCTAAAACTGGTGGTGATGCTCCTAAAGCTGGTGGTCGTACTTCCAAGTCTGATGCTCAGGCTGAACTGCGAGCCGCATTTAACGACGCTGGACTGGAAGATGGCTTCCTGGACGAATCGATCGTTGACAAACTGACCGGTAAAGCTGCTGCTCACCTGGCTGAAGCTATCCGTAAAATCACTAAATAAGAGGGTATTGCAATGAATAAAGCACAAGTCGTAGCTATCTGTGAGAAACACGGTGAGTTTTGCATGCAATACACTAAGCTGCGTACCAAGGGGGTAACTTACCTCTACGGTACGACTGAGTTCGATCCTGCACAGGACAAATATCTGGCGGAGCGTTTAGCCCGCGAAAAACTGGCCCCGGCAGATAAGGATCATATCCTGGTCTTCAGCCGTTCTAGCGACAAGTTCCGCTATATGCCTATCGCGAGCATTAAACGTATTACCAGCCTCAACCAAGAACTTGATCGAGCTACTCCAGTAGGTCGTTAAGACGCAATCAGCCCCTTCGGGGGCTTTTTGTTTATCTGAGAACAATAAAAATGAATCAAAACATTTGTCAGGATTACGAAGGACATATCGATGATCAGTCCCACGTTATCTTTGAAGATGAAGGGCGACAGATTCGTATGACTGTCTCGGAGTTTAGAGGCAATTTATACTTTGGTTTCCGATTGTGGTTACTGGATATTGAAGATAACTGGTTCCCTACTAAATCAGGCTTCTCGTTCCCTTACACGCTAGAAATGACTAGCACGCTGTTCAGGGCGTTTACTAAAATACTAAGCAATTCAGAGGTTCTTCATGAAGTTTACCGTGAATCTCAAAAGACCCAAGCCAGTGACGACTAAGTTGCTGGCTTTTTCTTTAAAATCTCAATTGCTTAGTGTTTTAAACCTTGATATAATATTCTCATAGTTTGAAGGAGATCTTTATGA
>ERZ1026892.237-NODE-237-length-27252-cov-16.700996_pt1 | contig 27252 bp, 26 predicted proteins | sample MGYA00380176_ERZ1026892 | MGnify/ENA primary metagenome ERZ1026892 (study PRJEB33269, sample SAMEA4719812) | human gut metagenome | biome: human-associated habitat; feature: organic feature; material: feces | place: Cameroon | collected 2013-10 ... | reverse complement strand
GCCAAGGTCGGGGTCGCGAGTTCGAGTCTCGTTTCCCGCTCCAAATTTTCTTCCAGAATAAAATTACTTCCACAACGCAAATTATCGTTGAGGTTGTTTTTTCGTTTCCGAAATACTCTTGTAAACAGACTTATCCACAGGCTGTCATCAGCTTCTTCGTACGCTAATTTTCTTAAGATTTTTACAACTTTAATTATGTTGTTGATATATATGGGAATATATCATTTCAAAATGTTAGCGAGATCGCTTGACGAACTTTGGCGTGTTGAAACGCAATGCCTTTTTATTTTTACTCACAGGCTGTGAATAGATTACGCGTCGCGCGGCAGGCCTTTTTCTACCACTCGCACCAGACGCTGTTTTTTCGGTAGCTGGACCTCTACAGCCCCCTCGTTACGACGGGCAATTTGCTGCGCAATCGCCCACGCGATGTGCTCATCGAGAAGTGGGTGCTCACCTCGGCGACTCTCCAGCGCGTTAAGCGCGGCTTCGCTCCACGGCGCGTTGCCGAGCGCGACGGCAATATTGCGTAGCCAGCGCAGGTGGCCGATACGGCGAATAGCGGAACCTTCGGTCACTTTCAGAAAATGGGCCTCACTCCAGGCGAACAGTTCAATCAGCTCAGGGGCGTGCAGCGCTTTGCGCGGGCTGAAGTCAGCTTCGTCGGTAAGCTGTGAGAAGCGGTTCCATGGGCAGATTAGCTGGCAGTCGTCGCAGCCGTAAATACGATTGCCCAATAGTGGACGAAATTCTTCCGGGATCGCGCCTTCCAGTTCAATGGTCAGGTAGGAGATGCAGCGGCGAGCGTCGACGGTATAAGGCTCAACAATCGCCCCTGTCGGGCAGATGGTCATACAGGCCACGCAGCGCCCGCACTCTTCGGCCACCGGTTGGTCGACGGGCAGCGGAATATCCACCAACAGTTCGCCGAGGAAAAAGAACGATCCGGCATCGCGGTTGAGGATTAGTGAGTGCTTACCTGTCCAGCCAATTCCCGCTTTTTCCGCTAATGGGCGCTCAAGAATAGGCGCTGAGTCAACAAACGGTCTAAAATTCAGCGAGACGCACTGTTCCTGAATCATTTCGCCGAGCTTTTTAAGGCGGTTACGCAACAGCTTATGATAATCACGCCCCAGGGCATAACGGCTGACGTAACCGAGCTCGGGATTTTTCAGCGTGCGGGCAAAGGCTGCATTGGCGGGAAGATAGTTCATGCGAACGCTAATGACCCGGAGCGTTCCGGGTTGCAGTTCGTGCGGACGGGCGCGCATCATTCCGTGCCGCGCCATCCATTCCATCTCGCCGTGGTATTGTTTATCCAGCCATGCCTGCAGTTTGGGCTCCGAGGCGCTGAGATCGGTATCGGTAATGCCGACCTGCTGAAAGCCCAGTTCAGTGCCCCACAGTTTGATTTGTTGCGCTAATTGATTGAGATCGAGGGGCTGTGACATGACGGACCATACATTGACAAGAAACCCCCAAAGTATACCACACTCCATTTGGCCTGCGGATGCGCTGCGTAGCGCCGAAAAAACGGCGGCAGCGGATCTTGGCATCTCCCTTTACGAACTCATGCAGCGCGCCGGTCAGGCGGCGTTTGAGGTGGCCCGCGCGGCGTATCCCGCCTCAAGCCGCTGGCTAATTCTTTGCGGCCATGGCAATAACGGCGGCGACGGCTACGTGGTCGCGCGCCTGGCACAGGCGGCGGGGATTCGCGTCACGCTGCTGGCGCAGGATAGCGAAAAACCGCTGCCGGACGAGGCGCTCGCCGCTCGCGAGGCGTGGCTGGAAGCGGGCGGTGTTATCCACGCGACGGATATCCCGTGGCCAAAGGATACCGATCTGATTATTGATGGCCTACTGGGTACCGGGCTGCAAAATGCGCCACGTGACCCCATCGCAAGCCTGATAGCGCAAGCGAATCGTTTCCCGGCGCCGATTATCGCGCTGGATATTCCCTCCGGACTTAACGCTCAGACCGGCGCGACGCCGGGAGCGGTGATTGATGCTGCGCACACCATCACGTTTATCGCCCTGAAACCGGGGTTACTGACCGGTAAAGCGCGTGATGTGGTCGGCACGCTGCATCATCATGCGCTGGAATTAGAGTCGTGGCTGGCAGAACACCCCACACATATTCAGCGTCTGGATGCCTCGCAGCTGGCGCAATGGTTGACCCCGCGTCGTCCTACCTCGCACAAAGGCGATCACGGCCGTCTGGTGCTGATCGGCGGCGACCACGGCACTGCCGGGGCCATCCGCATGGCCGGTGAAGCGGCGCTGCGGGCGGGGGCAGGCCTGGTGCGTGTACTCACCCGCGGGGAAAACGTCGCGCCGATTATCACCGCCCGTCCTGAACTGATGGTGCATGAGCTGACGCCGCAGCTGCTTGATGAAAGTCTGGAATGGGCCGATGTGGTGGTGATTGGCCCCGGCTTGGGTCAGGCGGAGTGGGGCAAACAGGCGCTGCGCAAAGTGGAAAACGTCCGTAAACCGACGCTTTGGGATGCCGATGCTTTGAACCTGCTGGCATTCAATCCGGATAAACGTCACAATCGCGTGATCACGCCGCACCCCGGCGAGGCCGCGCGTTTGCTCAACTGCCGGGTGGCAGAAATTGAGGACGATCGCTTACTTTCTGCACAGCGTCTGGTACAACGGTACGGTGGCGTTGCGGTGCTGAAAGGCGCGGGGACGGTGGTGGCTGATGAACACGGCTCGCTCAGTATTATTGATGCCGGAAATGCCGGTATGGCCAGCGGCGGCATGGGCGATGTGCTTTCGGGCATTATTGGCGCATTGCTGGGGCAGGCCTTATCGCCGTATGATGCTGCGTGCGCAGGGTGTATCGCCCACGGCGCGGCGGCGGACAAGCTGGCTGCGCGCTATGGCACCCGCGGAATGCTGGCGACCGATCTCTTTTCCACGCTACGGCGTGTTGTTAACCCGGATGTGATTGACGTAGACCATGATTAATCGAGTGATTCCTTTACCTGACGAGCAGGCAACCCTGGACCTTGGCAACCGAGTGGCGCAGGCCTGCGTCGGCGCGACGGTCATCTATCTGTACGGCGATTTAGGCGCGGGGAAAACCACCTTCAGCCGCGGATTCCTGCAGGCGTTGGGGCATAACGGCAACGTCAAAAGCCCGACCTATACGCTGGTCGAACCGTACCAGCTCGATAACCTGATGGTTTACCATTTTGATCTTTACCGTCTTGCGGATCCCGAGGAGCTCGAATTTATGGGGATCCGCGATTACTTTGCTAACGATGCCATCTGCCTGGTGGAATGGCCGCAACAGGGCGCAGGTGTTCTGCCCGAGCCGGATATCGAAATACACTTAGATTACCAGGCGCAAGGGCGTGAGGCGCGCATTGCCGCGGTCTCCTCATTAGGTGAGTCTCTGCTGGCGCGGTTTGCCGGTTAATTTAAGGGATCCCAGGATGATTTTTCGCGCAAAAGGGTGGTTGATGGCGGCGCTGATGCTGGTGGGCGCACCGGCAATGGCGGCGAGCTTGTCCGATATTCAGGTAGCGAATAGTGAAACGCAGGCGCGGATCACCTTCAGCTTTATGGGTGACCCGGAATATAACTTTAGCCAGGATGACAAACGCAGCGTGGTGCTCGACATCAAGCAAACGGGCGTGATTCAAGGCTTGCCGCTGCGCTTTAGCGGCAACAACCTGGTGAAGGCGATTCGTTCCGGCACGCCGAAAGACGATCGGTCGCTGCGTCTGGTGGTCGATCTCACCGAAAACGGCAAAACCCGCGCGGTGAAACAGCAAAACGGCGCTAACTACACCGTGGTGTTTACCATTAATGCCGACGTTCCACCGCCTCCACCGCCGCCTGTCGTCGCGAAGCGTGTGGAAACGCCAGTCGTCATGCCGGCGCCGGTACCAAGCCAGCCCGCGCGCAACCCGTTTAGCGGCAACAGCAGCAATAGCGGCAGCAGCTTCAGCTCGGAGCGCCAGCCGGCAATTGCCAGCAATACCGCTCCGGCGCCGCGTCCGGCGGCCCGTGCGCGCAGCGTTTCCGGCGATAAAGTGATCATCGCGATTGACGCCGGGCACGGCGGCCAGGATCCGGGGGCGATTGGTCCAGGCGGTACGCGTGAGAAGAATGTCACCATCGCCATTGCCCGGAAACTCAGAGCGTTGCTCAACGACGATCCGATGTTTAAAGGGGTGTTGACTCGCGACGGCGACTATTTTATTTCGGTGATGGGCCGCTCCGATGTGGCACGTAAACAGAACGCCTCATTCCTGGTATCCATTCACGCGGACGCCGCGCCAAACCGCGACGCTACCGGCGCGTCGGTCTGGGTGCTCTCTAACCGTCGCGCCAACAGCGAAATGGCGGGCTGGCTTGAACAGCATGAGAAACAGTCTGAGCTGCTGGGCGGCGCGGGCGACGTGTTGGCAAACAGCCAGGCCGATCCGTATCTGAGCCAGGCGGTGCTGGATCTGCAGTTCGGTCATTCCCAGCGTGTAGGGTATGATGTGGCCACCAACGTCATCAGCCAGCTGCAGCGCGTCGGTAATCTGCATAAGCGTCGTCCGGAACACGCCAGCCTCGGCGTGCTGCGTTCGCCGGATATTCCGTCGATTCTGGTCGAGACCGGCTTTATCAGCAACAGCAGCGAAGAACGCCTGCTGGACAGCGATGACTATCAGCAGAAAATTGCTGAAGCCATTTATAACGGTTTACGTAACTATTTTACGGCGCATCCGATACAATCCGGCCCTCGTGACGAACAGTCGCAGACCGCCAGCGCCGCGTCATCCAACAGGACGCTCGTTAACTAAGGAGTTTTCATGCCGATTCAGGTTTTACCGCCGCAGCTTGCGAACCAGATTGCCGCGGGTGAAGTGGTTGAGCGGCCTGCCTCGGTAGTGAAAGAACTGGTGGAGAACAGTCTCGATGCGGGGGCTACCCGCATCGATATTGATATCGAACGCGGTGGGGCAAAGCTTATCCGCATCCGCGATAACGGCTGCGGTATTAAGAAAGATGAGCTGGCGCTGGCGCTCGCGCGTCATGCGACCAGCAAAATTGCCTCGCTTGACGATCTGGAAGCGATCGTCAGCCTCGGTTTTCGCGGCGAAGCGCTGGCGAGTATCAGTTCGGTCTCGCGGCTGACGCTGACCTCGCGCACGGAACAGCAGCAGGAAGCCTGGCAGGCCTATGCGGAAGGCCGCGATCAGGACGTCACCGTGAAACCTGCCGCACACCCGGTGGGAACGACGCTGGAAGTGTTAGATCTCTTCTACAATACCCCCGCGCGGCGCAAGTTTATGCGCACCGAAAAAACCGAATTCAATCATATCGATGAGATCATTCGCCGCATTGCGCTGGCGCGCTTCGATGTGAGTTTCAACCTGACCCACAATGGCAAAATAATTCGCCAGTATCGCGCGGTGACGGAAGGGGCGTCGAAAGAACGCCGTCTGGGGGCCATTTGCGGCGTACCGTTCCTGGAACAGGCGCTGGCGATTGAGTGGCAGCACGGCGACCTGGCGATGCACGGCTGGGTGGCCGACCCAAAACACACTACCGCCACGCTGGCTGAGATTCAGTATTGCTACGTGAACGGTCGCATGATGCGCGACCGGCTGATTAACCACGCCATTCGACAGGCCTGTGAAGACAAGCTCGGCGCGGATCAGCAGCCGGCGTTTGTGCTGTATCTGGAGATTGACCCGCACCAGGTGGATGTGAACGTCCACCCGGCTAAACACGAGGTGCGTTTCCACCAGTCTCGTCTGGTGCATGACTTTATCTATCAAGGCGTGTTGAGCGTGCTGCAACAGCAGCTGGACGCGCCGTTGCCATTAGCGGAAGACGATGAACCCGCGCCGCGCGCGTTGCCGGAAAACCGCGTCGCGGCTGGGCGTAATCAGTTTGCCGAACCGGCGGTGGCGCGCGAGCCGGAAGCGTCGCGCTACCCATCTGCTTCTGGCGGTAGCCGCAGCGCTGGCGCCAGCTGGCCGAACGCGCAGCCGGGCTACCAGAAACAGCAAGGGGCACTCTATCGCCAGCTGTTGGATACGCCGGCAAGTCGCCCGGAGCCCGCGAAACCGGTGGCCGAAAACCTGGCGGGGCACAGCCAAAGCTTTGGTCGTGTGCTGGCTATCATCGATGAGCGCTGCGCGCTGCTGGAGCGTGACGGTAAGCTTAATCTGCTGTCGTTACCGGTCGCAGAACGCTGGCTGCGTCAGGCGCAACTGACGCCCGGCGGGGCCACCATTTGCGCCCAGCCGCTGCTTATCCCTCTGCGCCTGAAAGCGTCAGAGAACGAGCGGAAAACCCTGGAAAATGCGCGGGAAATGCTGGGCCAACTGGGCATCGAAATCCTGCTGGAAGGGCAGCACGTCACGATTCGCGCCGTGCCTTTACCCTTACGACAACAAAATTTACAAATCTTGATTCCTGAACTGATAGGCTACCTGGTGGAGAAAACTCAGGTTGATGCCGGAAACGTGGCGCAGTGGTTGGCCCGTCATCTGGCAAGCGACCACGCGCAGTGGAACACCGCGCAGGCCATCGCGATGCTGGCTGACGTTGAACGTCTTTGCCCGCAGCTGGTCAAAGCTCCGCCGGGTGGTTTGTTACAACCCGTTGATTTAGATTCTGCGATGAACGCCCTGAGACATGAGTGACGTAACCGAGGCGAGCCTGCCTAAGGCAATTTTTTTGATGGGGCCGACCGCCTCGGGCAAAACGGCGTTAGCCATTGAGCTGCGTAAAGTTTTGCCAGTAGAGTTGATTAGTGTGGATTCTGCCCTCATCTATCGAGGGATGGATATCGGCACTGCAAAGCCGAGCGCGGAAGAGCAGCTTGCTGCGCCGCATCGGTTGATGGATATCCTTGACCCTGCGCAGGCCTATTCGGCGGCGGATTTTCGTCGTGATGCGTTGGCGCAGATGGCCGAGATCACTGCCGCAGGGAAAATTCCGCTGCTGGTCGGTGGAACCATGTTGTATTTCAAAGCGTTGCTTGAAGGTTTATCACCGCTGCCCTCGGCCGACCCGCAAATTCGGGCCCGCATTGAGCAGCAGGCAGCAGAGCAGGGATGGATGGCGCTGCATCAGCAGCTACGGGAAATTGACCCCGTTGCCGCCGAGCGCATTCATCCGAATGATCCGCAAAGACTTTCCCGAGCACTGGAAGTTTTTTTCATTTCGGGTAAAACTTTAACGGAGCTGACGCAAACGTCAGGAGACGCTCTGCCCTACAAGGTGCATCAGTTCGCCATCGCCCCGGCGAGCCGTGAACTGCTCCATCAGCGCATTGAGCAGCGTTTTCATCAGATGTTGGCTTCGGGTTTTGAAGCAGAAGTGCGGGCGCTATTTGCCCGTGGAGATTTGCATACGGACATGCCTTCCATTCGTTGTGTGGGATATCGCCAGATGTGGTCATACCTTGAAGGCGAAATTACCTATGATGAAATGGTTTATAGAGGAGTTTGTGCCACGAGACAGCTAGCCAAGCGCCAGGTGACGTGGTTACGCGGCTGGGAAGGGGTTCACTGGTTAGATAGTGAACAGCCGGAGCAGGCGTTTAACCAACTATTACAGGTAGTGGGTGCTAGTGTAGACTGAATGTGTACAATTGAGTCGTATCGTGCGCAATTTTCGGAATCGTAAGGTTCATACGCAACATCGTTCGAGCTGTAGCAAAGCAGATAACGCAGAAGCGGCTTGAGGGATGGCGTGTATAAGTACAAATAAGCATATAAGGAAAAGAGAGAATGGCTAAGGGGCAATCTTTACAAGATCCGTTCCTGAACGCACTGCGTCGGGAACGTGTTCCAGTTTCTATTTATTTGGTGAATGGTATTAAGCTGCAAGGGCAAATTGAGTCTTTCGATCAGTTCGTGATCCTGTTGAAAAACACGGTCAGCCAGATGGTCTATAAGCACGCAATTTCTACCGTTGTTCCGTCCCGTCCGGTTTCCCATCACAGCAACAATGCTGGCGGCGGCACCGGTAGCAACTACCATCACGGTAGCAACGCGCAGGGTTCTGCACAGCAAGACAGCGAAGAAACCGAATAAGGTTGATGGCTGTTAATCCATGTCGGGGAGCCAGCATGTCTGGGTTCCCCGCTGGTATTTCAGGAGAGATAACGCTTGTTTGACCGTTATGACGCCGGTGAGCAGGCGGTGCTGGTACACATCTATTTTACGCAAGACAAAGATATGGAAGACCTCCAGGAGTTTGAATCTCTGGTCTCTTCCGCCGGTGTCGAAGCAATGCAGGTGATTACTGGTAGCCGTAAAGCGCCGCACCCAAAATATTTTGTTGGTGAAGGTAAGGCTGTCGAGATTGCGGAAGCCGTCAAAGCGACAGGCGCTTCCGTTGTGCTGTTCGATCATGCACTCAGCCCAGCACAGGAGCGTAACCTTGAGGCTCTGTGTCAATGCCGGGTTATCGACCGTACCGGTCTGATCTTAGATATTTTCGCCCAACGTGCGCGTACCCATGAAGGTAAGCTGCAGGTTGAGCTGGCGCAGCTGCGCCATCTGGCCACGCGCCTGGTGCGCGGCTGGACGCACCTTGAAAGACAAAAAGGCGGTATCGGTTTGCGCGGCCCGGGTGAAACCCAGCTCGAAACCGACCGTCGTTTACTGCGTAACCGCATTATGCAAATTCTCTCGCGCATTGAGCGCGTGGAGAAACAGCGCGAGCAGGGGCGACGCTCGCGTGTGAAAGCCGATGTTCCGACGGTATCGCTGGTGGGGTACACCAACGCCGGGAAATCAACGCTGTTTAACCATATCACGCAGGCAGAGGTCTACGCCGCTGACCAGCTGTTTGCCACCCTTGATCCAACGTTGCGTCGTATAGACGTGACGGATGTGGGTGAAACGGTGCTGGCCGATACCGTAGGCTTTATTCGCCACCTGCCGCATGACCTGGTGGCGGCGTTTAAGGCCACATTGCAGGAAACGCGCGAAGCCACGCTGCTGCTGCACGTGATTGATGCCGCGGACGTTCGTGTGCAGGAAAACATCGATGCGGTAAATACCGTTCTCGAAGAGATTGACGCACACGAGATTCCGACCCTGCTGGTGATGAATAAGATCGATATGCTCGACGATTTTGAGCCGCGTATCGACCGTGATGAAGAGAACAAACCTATCCGGGTGTGGCTGTCTGCACAAACCGGGGTAGGGATACCACTCCTTTTTCAGGCGTTGACCGAACGACTGGCCGGCGAAGTGGCGCAGCATACGTTGCGTTTACCTCCGCAGGAAGGACGTTTGCGCAGTCGCTTTTATCAGCTTCAGGCAATCGAAAAAGAGTGGATGGAGGACGATGGCTGCGTCAATCTGCAGGTTCGTATGCCGATTGTCGACTGGCGTCGCCTCTGTAAACAAGAACCGACACTGGCAGACTACGTCGTCTGACCGTGCAGCTTGCCTGAAAACATTAGCCCTTTGGGCACCCAGCGGTTCAGGTCGCCTCAGCGCGACCGCGACAACCAGGACGGCGTCGCGGTTATCAGCCAAATGATCTGGACTGGGAAAAGGTATATCACCGCATAACAAATATGGAGCATAAACATGGCGTGGAATCAGCCCGGTAATAACGGACAAGACCGCGACCCGTGGGGAAGCAGCAATAATCAAGGCGGCAACTCCGGGGGGAATGGAAATAAAGGCGGTCGCGATCAGGGGCCGCCGGATTTGGATGATATCTTCCGTAAGCTGAGCAAGAAGCTCGGTGGTTTTGGGGGCGGTAAGGGCGGTTCCGGCAGCGGTTCGTCTCAGGGGCCACGCACCCCGATGGGCGGACGCATTGTCGGTATCGCGGCAGCTGCCGTGGTCGTCATTTGGGCGGCCAGCGGGTTCTATACCATCAAAGAAGCCGAGCGCGGGGTTGTGACGCGCTTTGGTAAGTTCAGCCACCTGGTTGAGCCGGGTCTGAACTGGAAGCCGACCTTCATCGATGAAGTGACGCCGGTGAACGTAGAAGCCGTACGCGAACTGGCCGCGTCTGGCGTGATGCTGACTTCCGATGAAAACGTCGTGCGCGTCGAAATGAACGTGCAGTACCGAGTGACCGATCCGCAGCGCTATTTGTTTAGCGTGACCAGCGCCGACGACAGTCTGCGTCAGGCCACCGACAGCGCCCTGCGTGGCGTCATCGGTAAATACACCATGGACCGTATTCTGACCGAAGGTCGTACCGTTATTCGTAGCGATACCCAGCGCGAGCTGGAAGAGACCATTCGTCCGTACAACATGGGTATTACCCTGCTGGACGTCAACTTCCAGGCCGCTCGTCCGCCGGAAGAAGTGAAGTCTTCCTTCGATGATGCGATCGCCGCGCGTGAAAACGAGCAGCAGTACATCCGTGAAGCAGAAGCGTACACCAACGAAGTTCAGCCGCGTGCTAACGGTCAGGCGCAGCGTATTCTGGAAGAAGCGCGTGCGTATAAGACTCAGACCGTTCTGGAAGCACAGGGTGAGGTGGCTCGTTTTGCCAAGATCCTGCCGGAATATAAAGCCGCACCGCAGATTACCCGCGAGCGTCTGTATATCGAGACCATGGAGAAAGTGCTGAGCCATACCCGCAAAGTGCTGGTTAGCGACAACAAGAACGGCAACCTGATGGTGCTGCCGCTGGATCAGATGCTGAAAGGCGGCAACGCCCCGGCAGCAAAGAGCGATAGCAGTGGTGCGAATAACCTGTTGCGCCTGCCGCCTGCGTCCTCTTCCAGCAGTAGCGCGAGCAACACCTCGTCTGCCAGTCAGGGCAATATCATGGACCAACGCCGCGCCAACGCGCAGCGTAACGACTACCAGCGTCAGGGGGAATAACGATGCGTAAGTCAGTTATTGCGATTATCATCATCGTGCTGGTAGTGCTGTACACCTCTATCTTCGTAGTTAAAGAAGGCGAGCGCGGAATTAAGTTCCAGTTCAGCAGCGTGGTGCGCGACAGCGATAAGAAACCGTTGATTTATGAGCCGGGCCTGCACTTCAAGGTGCCGTTTATTCAGTCGGTGAAAATGCTGGACGCGCGTATCCAGACCATGGATAACCAGGCCGATCGTTTCGTGACCAAAGAGAAGAAAGACCTGATCGTCGACTCGTACATCAAGTGGCGCATCAGCGACTTTAGCCGTTACTTCCTGGCGACCGGCGGCGGCGACGTCTCCCAGGCGGAAGTGCTGCTGAAGCGTAAGTTCTCTGACCGTCTGCGTTCTGAAATTGGTCGTCTGGACGTGAAAGACATCGTTACCGACTCCCGCGGTCGTCTGACCCTGGAAGTTCGCGATGCCCTGAACTCCGGCTCTTCCGGCGCGGAAGATGAAGTGGCGACTCCGGCAGCCGATAGCGCCATTGCGGAAGCCGCAGAGCGCGTTGAGCAGCAGGCGAACATCAAAGGGCCAACCATTAACCCGAACAGTATGGCGGCGTTAGGTATTGAAGTGGTCGATGTGCGTATCAAGCAGATCAACCTGCCGACCGAAGTGTCTGAAGCTATCTACAACCGTATGCGCGCCGAGCGTGAAGCTGTTGCTCGTCGTCACCGTTCTCAGGGTCAGGAAGAGGCAGAAAAACTGCGCGCTACCGCCGACTATGAAGTGACGAAGACGCTGGCAGAAGCGGAGCGTCAGGGCCGTATCCTGCGCGGTGAAGGCGATGCCGAAGCCGCTAAACTGTTCGCCGATGCGTTCAGCCAGGACCCGGACTTCTACGCCTTTATCCGTAGCCTGCGTGCTTACGAGAAGAGCTTCGATAGCAACCAGGACGTGATGGTGCTGAGCCCGGATAGCGATTTCTTCCGCTACATGAAAAACCCGGGAACTACCGCTCGCTAAGCGCACGGTCGCCTGAATAAAACCACCGCCTCCCTCGGGAGCCGGTGGTTTTCTTTTATAAGGATGAAAAATGAATTCCACAATCTGGCTGGCCCTTGCGCTGGTGTTAGTTCTCGAGGGCCTCGGTCCGATGCTCTATCCGAAAGCATGGCGTAAGATGATTTCTACGATGACGCAGTTACCGGATACGATGTTACGTCGATTTGGCGGCGGTCTTGTGGTTGCCGGCGTGGTGATCTACTACATGTTGACGAAAACGATTGGCTGATTAAAAAACAAGCGCCGAAGTGCCATTTTGTGGTGAAAAAGTGCTGTATATCTGAAAAAGCGATGGTAGAATCCATTTTTAAGCAATGGGTGATTTTGAAAAATGGGTAACAACGTCGTCGTACTGGGCACCCAATGGGGTGACGAAGGTAAAGGGAAGATTGTCGATCTTCTGACTGAACGGGCTAAATATGTTGTACGCTACCAGGGCGGTCACAACGCAGGCCATACTCTCGTAATCAACGGTGAAAAAACCGTCCTCCATCTTATTCCATCAGGTATTCTCCGCGAGAATGTCACCAGCATCATCGGTAACGGTGTGGTGCTGTCTCCGGCTGCGCTGATGAAAGAGATGAAAGGCCTGGAAGACCGTGGTATCCCGGTTCGCGAACGTCTGCTGCTTTCCGAAGCATGCCCGTTAATCCTCGACTATCACGTCGCGCTGGATAACGCTCGCGAAAAAGCACGCGGCTCCAAAGCTATCGGTACTACCGGTCGCGGTATCGGCCCGGCTTATGAAGATAAAGTGGCTCGTCGCGGTCTGCGCGTGGGCGATCTCTTCGATAAAGCCACTTTCGCCGACAAACTGAAAGAAGTGATGGAATATCACAACTTCCAGCTGGTGAATTTCTACAAAGTTGACGCAGTTGACTACCAGAAAGTGCTGGACGACGTGATGGCGGTTGCCGACATCCTGACCAGCATGGTCGTGGACGTTTCTGATCTGCTGGATCAGGCGCGTAAACGCGGTGACTTTGTGATGTTCGAAGGTGCGCAGGGTACGCTGCTGGATATCGACCACGGTACCTACCCGTACGTGACCTCTTCCAACACCACCGCAGGTGGCGTAGCAACCGGTTCTGGCCTTGGCCCGCGCTATGTTGACTACGTACTGGGCATCATCAAAGCGTACTCCACTCGCGTGGGTGCCGGTCCGTTCCCGACCGAACTGTTTGATGAAACCGGCGAGTTCCTGTGCAAGCAGGGTAACGAATACGGCGCCACTACCGGCCGTCGTCGTCGTACCGGCTGGCTGGACTCCGTTGCCGTGCGTCGTGCGGTACAGATCAACTCGCTGTCTGGCTTCTGCCTGACCAAGCTGGATGTTCTGGACGGTCTGAAAGAAGTGAAGATCTGCGTGGGCTACCGCATGCCGGATGGCCGCGAAGTCACCACCACCCCGCTGGCGGCGGATGATTGGGAAGGTATCGAGCCAATCTACGAAACCATGCCGGGCTGGTCTGAAACCACCTTTGGCGTGAAGGAACGTAGCGGCCTGCCGCAGGCAGCGCTGGACTACATCAAGCGTATTGAAGAACTGACCGGCGTGCCGATTGATATTATTTCAACTGGCCCAGACCGTACTGAAACCATGATTCTGCGCGACCCGTTCGACGCGTAATTTTGGTTCATGGTGCAGCGCCTGATGGCGCTGCATTTATCAGGCCTACTCGCTTTGTAGGCCGGATAAGACGCAAAGCGTCGTCATCCGGCTTAATCGTGCGTTAAACCCTCGCTTTTTTCCTTCCCGAAAGAAATAAATTAGCGGCTCGCAGGCTGGCTGGTTTATCATCAATATAATTAATATCAACAGGCTCATCCTGTTTTCCCCTTTTCCCTGAGGTTGATGTGCAGTTAACAAGTTTTACCGATTATGGACTACGCGCGCTGATTTACATGGCGTCGCTGCCGGAAGGCAATATGACCAGTATCTCGGAGGTGACCGAGGTCTACGGCGTGTCGCGTAACCATATGGTTAAAATTATCAATCAGCTGAGCCGCGCCGGGTACGTGACGGCGGTGCGTGGGAAAAATGGCGGTATCCGACTGGGTAAACCGGCGAAGGATATTCGCGTGGGGGACGTGGTACGCGAACTCGAACCACTGTCGTTAGTGAACTGCAGTAGCGAGTTTTGCCACATTACGCCTGCCTGTCGTTTGAAACAGGCGTTATCTCAAGCCGTGCAAAGTTTTCTCAAGGAGCTGGATAACTACACACTGGCCGATTTGGTTGAACACAATCAACCGCTATACAAATTATTGCTGGTGGAGTGACGAATATCTTCACCAGAGATGACAACGGAGGAACCGAGATGTCACAAGATCCTTTCCAGCAGCGCGAAGCTGAAAAATATACGAATCCTATCCCTAGCCGGGAATTTATCCTCGAACATTTAACAAAACGCGAAAAACCGGCTAACCGTGAAGAACTGGCCGCTGAGCTGAATATTGAAGGCGAAGAGCAAATCGAAGCGCTTCGCCGCCGCCTGCGCGCGATGGAGCGCGACGGTCAACTGGTCTTCACCCGCCGCCAGTGCTACGCGCTACCGGAACGTCTGGACCTGCTGAAAGGCATGGTTATTGGCCACCGCGATGGTTACGGCTTCCTGCGCGTCGAAGGACGTAAGGACGACCTGTACCTGTCCAGTGAGCAGATGAAGATGTGCATGCACGGTGATGAAGTGCTGGCGCAGCCGCTGGGCGCGGACCGTAAAGGTCGTCGCGAAGCGCGCATCGTTCGCGTGCTGGTACCGCGTAACGCACAGATTGTTGGCCGCTACTTTACCGACGCAGGCGTCGGCTTTGTGGTCCCGGACGACAGCCGTCTAAGCTTTGATATCCTTATCCCGCCAGAGTCGCTAATGGGCGCGCGTATGGGCTTTGTGGTGGTGGTCGAACTGACCCAGCGCCCAACCCGTCGCACCAAAGCGATCGGTAAAATCGTCGAAGTGCTTGGCGATAACATGGGGACCGGCGTGGCCGTTGAGATGGCGCTGCGTACCCATGAAATTCCCTATGTCTGGCCGCCAGCGGTAGAAGCGCAGGTCGCGGGATTAAAAGAAGAAGTGCCGGAAGAGGCCAAGATTGGCCGCGTCGATCTGCGTGATTTACCGCTGGTCACCATCGACGGTGAAGACGCCCGCGACTTTGATGATGCGGTCTACTGTGAGAAAAAACGCGGCGGCGGCTGGCGCCTGTGGGTGGCGATTGCTGACGTGAGCTACTACGTCCGTCCACCGACACCGCTGGATAACGAAGCCCGTAGCCGCGGGACCTCCGTCTACTTCCCTACGCAGGTCGTCCCGATGCTGCCGGAAGTGCTCTCCAACGGCCTGTGCTCGCTGAACCCGCAGGTTGACCGCTTATGTATGGTCTGTGAAATGACCGTCTCAAACAAAGGGCGTTTAACCGGCTTTAAATTCTATGAAGCGGTGATGAGCTCGCATGCGCGTCTGACTTATACCAAAGTCTGGCACATGCTGCAGGGCGATCAGGAACTGCGCGAACAGTACGCGCCGCTGGTCAAACACATTGAAGAGCTGCATAACCTCTATAAAGTGCTGGATCAGGCTCGTGCTGAACGTGGCGGTATCTCCTTTGAAAGTGAAGAAGCGAAGTTTATCTTCAACGCCGATCGCCGCATCGAGCGTATTGAACAGACTCAGCGTAACGACGCGCACAAGCTGATTGAAGAGTGCATGATCCTGGCCAACATCTCGGCGGCGCGTTTCGTTGAGAAAGCTAAAGAGCCTGCGCTGTTCCGTATTCACGATAAGCCAACGACCGAAGCGATCACCGCGTTCCGTTCCGTGCTTTCTGAGTTGGGCCTGGAACTGCCGGGCGGCAACAAGCCGGAGCCGCGCGACTACGCCGAGCTGCTGGAATCCGTCGCCGACAGGCCGGATGCCGAAATGCTGCAAACCATGCTGCTGCGCTCGATGAAGCAGGCGATTTACGATCCGGAAAACCGCGGTCACTTCGGCCTGGCGCTGCAATCCTATGCGCACTTTACTTCGCCGATTCGTCGTTATCCTGACCTGTCGCTGCACCGCGCCATCAAGTATCTGCTGGCAAAAGAGCAGGGGCATAAAGGCAACAGCACCGAGACCGGCGGTTACCATTATTCCATGGAAGAGATGCTGCAACTGGGCCAGCACTGTTCGATGACCGAACGCCGCGCTGATGAAGCGACCCGTGACGTTTCCGACTGGCTGAAATGCGACTTTATGCAGGATCAGGTGGGCAATGTCTTTAACGGCGTGATCGCCAGCGTCACCGGCTTTGGCTTCTTCGTCCGTCTGGATGAGCTGTTTATCGATGGCCTGGTGCATGTCTCCTCGCTCGATAACGACTACTATCGCTTTGACCAGGTTGGCCAGCGTTTGATCGGTGAATCCGGCGGCCAGACCTATCGCCTTGGCGACCGCGTGGAAGTTCGCGTCGAAGCGGTGAATATGGACGAACGTAAGATCGACTTCTCGCTGATCTCCAGCGAGCGCGGCCCGCGCAACGTTGGCAAAACCGCGCGTGAAAAATCGAAGAAGGAAGCGGGTGGCAAACCGGGCGGTAAACGTCGTCAGGTTGGCAAGCGCGTGAACTTTGAACCGGATAGCGCCTTCCGCGGCGAGAAGAAAGGTAAGGCGAAAGCCAAACCGGCTTCTGGCGAGAAAGGCGCGGCGAAGAAAGCGAAAAAACCGTCGACCAAGACGCAGAAAATCGCGGCGGCAACCAAAGCTAAGCGCGCAGCGAAGAAGAAAACGACGGAATAATCCTGCCGATCCCTCTCTCCTGTGGAGAGGGGGATTTCACCGGAGAGCGAGCAGGGAGGTGGCCGGTGAGTCACTATCTTGAGATACCCCGCCTGGACCGCGAGTTTCCTTTTCGGCGCTTTGTGCATGAAGGGGAGGTGCTGGCTTATCCTCATTGGCATAAGATGGTGGAGATCATCTATGTCACCCGCGGCGTGCTGCATCTTGGCGTCAACGACGTTCCCATTGTGATGCGCGCAGGCGAAATTCAGTTTATTAATGCTGGGGAAACCCACTACTTTCTGGCCTCTCCGAACAGTGAACGGCTGGTGGTTCAGTTCGATTTCTTTCTCTTCCACGACGATGAGGCGTTGCAGATTAACGGTCAGCCGGGGCTGCGACAGATCTTTTCAACCATGCTGACCAACAGCCGCCAGTGGCCCGAGCATGTGACCGCAGCGATGCAGCGTCTACTGCTCAATATTCACGAGGAAGATGAACAGAAGGCGGTTGGCTATAAATACCTGATCAAAGCCCGCCTGCTGGAGGTGATTGCCCTCATCTATCGTGATATTCCGCTCAACGCGCACAGCCCGGCGCGTCCGCTGGACGCCACCGTCGCCTTTAAGTCAGAGAAAACCCTCGCCCGGCTGGATAAAATCTTCTCCTATGTGGAGAACCATTATCATGAATCTCTCACTCTGGATGATATTTCAGAGTATATGGGATTCAATGCCGCCTATTTTACCCGTTTCTTTAAAAGCAACACCGGCACGACGTTCGTCCGCTTTTTGCAGAATTACCGGCTGAATAAAGCGAAGTGGCTGCTGTTAAATGAAGATATTCCGATCTCTGAAGTGGCTGAGCGGGTAGGATTTAACTGCGTAAAAACGTTTCATCATGTGTTTAAACAGGATGCCGGCATGGCGCCGCGAAAATATAAAAAGTCAATATCCGGGATAAAATGAGTTAAAGCCAGGACGAAATACCCGCTGTGGTTTTGTACCATGACCGTGTGCTGCAATTAAACGGAGAGTCATGGGATGATTAGAGTGGGTATTATTGGCTGCGGTGGTATTGCTAACGCAAAACATATGCCGGCGCTTGCGCAGCTTCCAGATGTTGAAATGGTCGCTTTTTGCGATATTAAAATTGAACGGGCGCAAAAGGCGCTGCTTGAATACGGCGCGGCGGGCGCGCGGGCGTATTCCAATTTCCACACCCTGCTCGCGCATGAAAATATTGATGTCATTCATGTTTGTACGCCGAATATTTCCCACGCAGTTATTTCAATTGCGGCGCTGGAAGCGGGTAAGCATGTGATGTGTGAAAAACCGATGGCCAAAACCAGCGCTGAGGCGCAGGCAATGGTCGACGCCGCGCAGCGGACGGGTAAAAAGCTCACTATTGGCTACCAGAATCGCTTTCGCAAAGATTCCCGCTATCTGCACCAGGTGTGCGAAAACGGCGACCTCGGCGAGATCTATTATGCTAAAGCGAAGGCCATACGTCGGCGCGCGGTGCCGACGTGGGGCGTATTCCTTGATGAAGAAGCACAGGGCGGCGGCCCGCTGATCGACATTGGCACCCATGCGCTGGACTTAACCCTGTGGATGATGGGCAACTATCGGCCTCGATACGTCGTGGGCAACACCTACCATAAATTATCGTCCATGAAAGACGCGGCAAACGCCTGGGGGCCGTGGGATCCTGAGCGGTTCACCGTTGAAGATTCTGCGTTCGGCTTTATCACGATGGAGGACGGCGCGACCATCATTCTCGAGTCAAGCTGGGCGCTCAATACCCTGGATATCGGCGAAGCGAAAACCGCGCTATCGGGGACGAAGGGCGGCGCGGATATGCTCGATGGGCTACGGATTAACGGCGAAGCCTACGGCGCCACCTATGAACAGCGGATCCAGCTTGGCGCGGATGGCGTTGATTTTTATGACGCTACCGACGATGACCCGGCGCTGCTGGAGGCAAAAGCCTGGATCGCCGCCTTGCGTGACGATACTCCGCTGGTGGTGACGCCGCAGCAGGCGCTGGTGGTGACACAAATTCTTGAAGCCATCTATCAATCTGCCGCCACGGGGCAGCCGGTCTATTTTTCCTGAAGAGGATAATCTGATGATTCGCGTTACGGTATGGAATGAGCATCGCCATGAGCAGCAGGACCCGGCCATCGCCGCTGTATATCCGCAGGGGATTCACGGGCAAATCGCCTCTTTCCTGCAAACGGCGGGGTTTATCACCCGAACGGCCACGCTGGATGAACCGGAGCATGGTTTAACCCAAGCGGTGCTGAATGAAACGGATGTTTTAATCTGGTGGGGGCATATCGCCCATCACGAGGTTGCCGATAGCGTAGTGGAACGCATTCAGCAGCGGGTGCTGAAAGGCATGGGATTGATTGTGCTGCACTCCGGGCATATGTCGAAAATATTTAAGAAGCTAATGGGAACCAGCTGCGATCTTAAATGGCGTGAAGCTGAAGAGCAGGAACGTATTTTCGTTATCGATCCTACGCATGATATTGTAAAAGGCATTCCCGAAAGCTTTGTGCTGGAAAAAGAAGAAATGTACGGCGAGCATTTTGATATTCCTGCGCCTGATGAAACGCTGCTTTTAAGTTGGTTTGCCGGCGGTAATGTTTTCCGCAGCGGCATTACCTATAAACGAGGAAATGGCCGGATATTTTATTTTCAACCGGGTCATGAAAGCTACCCTACCTATTACCATCCTCATATACAGACGATTATATGCAACGGCGTAACCTACTGTGCGCCGCGTGGAAATAGCTATCCCGTTTATGGTAATGAAAAAAATATTTATCCAATTACAGGAGCGGTCAAATGAAACTTGGCGTGTTTACTCCACTCTTTGCCGATCTTTCTCTTGAGGCGATGCTGGATAAAGTTCAGCAGGCGGGCCTGGATGCAGTTGAAATTGGCACCGGCGGCTGCCCGGGAAATCATCACTGCCCGATTGATGAACTGCTGGCCAGCGAAGCGAGTCGGGCATCCTATCTCGCGCAGTTCGCGTCACGCGGGATCGTGATTAGCGCCCTGAGCTGTCACGATAATCCTATTTCACCGGTTAAAGCCGAGCGCGAAGCGGCGGATAGTTTGCTGCGTAAAACCATCAAGCTGGCGGCGCTGTTAGGTGTGCCCGTGGTGAATACCTTTTCCGGCACGGCGGGCAACGATGATCAGGCCACTGCGCCAAACTGGCCGGTGGTAGCCTGGCCCACGGTGTACAGCGATATTAAAACCTGGCAGTGGGAGACCAAGCTGATCCCTTACTGGCGGGAGATAGGCCAGCTGGCGCAGGCGCACGGGGTGAAAATAGGTATTGAGCTGCACGGCGGCTTTCTCTGCCATACGCCCTATACCCTGCTGAAACTGCGTGAGGCAACCTGCGATGCGATTGGCGCCAACCTCGATCCCAGCCATCTGTGGTGGCAGGGGATCGATCCGGTGGCGGCCATCCGCATTCTCGGAGAACAGGGAGCAATTCACCATTTCCATGCCAAAGACACCTGGTTGGATCAGGACAATATCAACATGTACGGGCTAACGGATATGCAGCCTTATGGCGCGATCCGTACCCGCGCCTGGAACTTCCGTACCGTAGGCTATGGCCACAGTATCCAGCAGTGGGCGGATATCATGAGCGCGCTGCGTACCTGGGGATATGACTATGTGGTGAGTATTGAACACGAAGATCCGCTGATGTCGGTGGAAGAAGGCTTTATGCGCGCGGTGACCAACCTGCAATCAATCCTGATTCGCGAGCAGCCGCTCACTATGTGGTGGGTATAAGTATGGGCAACGATAGATTACAGATGGCGATCGTCGGCTATGGCGGGATGGGCGCGTATCACGTGCATCTGGCCCACGCCAGCGATCGCATACGAGTAAAGGGTGTCTTTGATATTGACGATGGCCGCCTGCGGCTGGCGAGTGAAAACGGGTTGGTCGCCTATCCGAGTTTTACCGCACTGCTGGCCGATCGGGAGGTGGCGATCGTGCTGATCGCCACGCCAAACGACGTCCATAAAACGCTGGCAATCCGCGCGCTGGAAGCCGGTAAACACGTCATTTGCGAAAAGCCGGTGGCGCTGACGGTAGACGAGTTTAAAGCGATGATGGCGGTGGCCGACGAAATGGGCCGCATGTTAATCGTTCACCAGAATCGCCGTTGGGATGAAGACTTCCTGACCGTGCGCCGTCTGTGGCAGGAAAAGCGCATCGGCGATATTTTTCACGTCGAGTCGCGGGTGCAGGGGGCGAACGGTATTCCGGGCGACTGGCGTCACTGCCCGGCGCAGGGGGGCGGTATGCTGCTGGACTGGGGCGTTCACCTCCTCGACCAGCTCCTGTTGCTCGACGATAGCGAGATTGACCATGTGTATGCTTCCCTCAGCTATGTGCTGGGTCACGAGGTTGATGATGGCTTTACCGCGCATATTGCGTTTAAAAGCGGGTTAACGGCGCATATTGAAGTGGGCACCACTAACTTTATCAAGCTGCCACGCTGGTATGTGAAGGGAACGGAAGGCAGCGCGCTGATTGCCGACTGGGATCTCAGCGGCGGCGTGGTGACGCGCGTACGCGAGAGCGTGACGCCGGAACCCGTGCCGATTCAGGCCGGGGTCGGGCTGACTAAAACGATGGCGCCGCCCAATGAGGACGCCGTCGCCGAGCACCCGCTACCTGCGCCGCTGCATCCGCAAACCAGTTTCTACAACAACGTGGCGCAGGCGATCCTCGAGGGGGAAGCGCCGATGGTGAAAAACGACGAAGTACTGCGGGTGATGAATCTGATGGCGGCGATTGTTACCGCCTCCCGCGAGAGGCGCGTGGTCGAACACGTTGATAGCGTGAGATAATCCTGCGTTTAACCCGCCTTCGCCCGTGGAGCATTCGCTCTGCGGGCGTTGTCGGTTATAATAGCCGTAACGACATGGGTATTGCCCATATAATCCGGCGCATTCCCGCCTCAAACGAGTACTTTTAATGAGTGAAATGATTTACGGCATCCACGCCGTGCAGGCTCTGCTGGAGCGCGCGCCTGAACGTTTTCAGGAAGTTTTTATTCTGAAAGGTCGCGACGACAAACGTCTGATGCCGCTGATCCACGCGCTGGAAGCGCAAGGGGTGGTGATTCAACTGGCGAACCGTCAGTACCTTGATGAGAAAAGCGAGGGTGCGGTGCACCAGGGGATCATTGCGCGCGTGAAGCCGGGTCGCCAGTATCAGGAAAACGATCTGCCGGATCTGCTCGCTACGCTTGATAACCCATTCCTGCTGATTCTCGACGGCGTAACCGATCCGCACAACCTCGGCGCCTGCCTGCGTAGCGCCGATGCGGCGGGTGTGCACGCGGTGATCGTACCGAAAGATCGCTCCGCCCAGCTGAACGCGACGGCGAAAAAAGTGGCCTGCGGCGCGGCGGAAAGCGTGCCGCTGATCCGCGTGACCAACCTGGCGCGTACCATGCGTATGCTGCAGGAAGAGAACGTCTGGATTGTGGGCACCGCCGGTGAAGCGACCCACACGCTGTACCAGAGCAAAATGACCGGCTCGATGGCGCTGGTGATGGGCGCGGAAGGTGAAGGTATGCGCCGTCTGACCCGTGAGCACTGCGACGAGCTGATCAGCATCCCGATGGCGGGCACCGTCTCTTCGCTGAACGTCTCCGTGGCGACCGGTATCTGTCTGTTCGAAGCGGTACGCCAGCGCAGCTAACGCGCAACCTCTACAGTTTGATCCTGGCCACCCTTTTGGGTGGCTTTTTATTGTGTCTCCCCCTTAACCGTCCATACTTAATCTGTTGCCTATTGACGGAGGGAGACACAATGCACTGGCAAACTCACACCGTTTTCAATCAACCTATCCCCTTAAATAACAGTAATCTGTTCCTTTCCGACGCCGCACTTCGCGATGCGATAACCCGCCACGGCGCCAACTGGGACAGCGAGCTGCTGGCCAGTATTGGTCAACAACTCGGCACTGCCGAATCGCTGGAGCTGGGGCGGCTGGCTAACGCCCATCCCCCGGAACTGTTGCGCTACGATCCGCAGGGCCAGCGGCTGGACGATGTGCGCTTTCACCCGGCCTGGCACCTGTTGATGCAGGGGCTGTGCGCCAACCGTGTGCATAACCTTCCCTGGGAAGAAGATGCGCGCAGCGGCGCGTTTGTGGCTCGCGCCGCGCGCTTTATGCTGCATGCGCAGGTTGAAGCCGGCACGCTGTGCCCTATCACCATGACTTTCGCCGCCACGCCGCTGTTACAGCAAGCGTTGCCGCCGCTGTTTGCCGACTGGCGCACTCCCTTGCTGAGCGACCGCTACGATCCACATCAGCAGCCCGGCGCGCAAAAACGGGGCCTGCTGATTGGTATGGGGATGACCGAAAAGCAGGGTGGTTCAGACGTGCTGAGTAACAGCACGCGAGCAGAAAGGCTGGAGGATGGCAGCTATCAACTTACCGGACATAAATGGTTTTTCTCGGTACCACAGAGCGATGCGCATCTGGTCCTGGCGCAGGCCGATGGCGGACTGACCTGCTTCTTTGTGCCGCGACTGCTACCTGACGGTACGCGCAACGCCATTCGCCTTGAGCGGTTGAAAGACAAGCTGGGCAACCGTGCGAATGCCAGCAGCGAGGCGGAGTTTCAGCAGGCGCTTGGCTGGACGTTGGGTGAAGAGGGCGAAGGGATTCGTCAGATACTCAAAATGGGCGGCCTGACCCGTTTTGACTGCGCGCTGGGCAGCCACAGCCTGATGCGCCGCGCCCTCTCGGTGGCGCTGTACCATGCCTTCCAGCGCCAGGCGTTCGGGCATAACCTGGTTGACCTGCCGCTGATGCGTCAGGTGTTGGGTAAGATGGCGCTCCAGTTGGAGGGGCAGACGGCGTTCCTGTTCCGCCTGGCCAGCGCCTGGGAGCAGCCACACGACGCGCTATGGGCGCGACTCTTCACGCCCGCCGCCAAGTTCGCCATCTGCAAGGCGGGTATTCCGTTCGTGGCTGAGGCGATGGAGGTGCTGGGCGGGATAGGCTACTGCGAAGAGAGCGAACTGCCACGCCTGTATCGCGAGATGCCGGTGAACAGTATCTGGGAAGGCTCCGGCAATATCATGTGTCTCGATGTGCTGCGCGTGCTGATGAAACAGCCGGATGCGCTTGCGCTGCTGGCCGCTGAGTGTGCGGAAGTGAAAGGCCTGGATCGCCATTTCGATCGCCACTGGCGTCAGCTTCAGCAGCGGCTTCGCAAGCCTTCACAAGCGCAGGGCCGTGAGATTACCGGCCAGCTCTATCTGCTGGGCGTGGGGGCGCAGATGCTGCGTTACGCTTCTCCGCCGTTGGCGCAGGCCTGGTGTCGAATGATGCTCGATCCGCGCGGTGGCGTGCTGCTGCCTGAACAGGTGATAAGCGAAGTATTACATCGGGCTACGGGCAGGGGAAGGTAGTGCATGAGGGGGGGGGGAAGAAGCGTGGTGGATGAACGCTTCTTCCTCTAGCGGCTGGTCTCAGGCATAGATAATCGCCTGTGCACGCCAGTTATCTTGCTGGGGTTCTTCGTACATTTGAACAATACGATACCAGGAGGCGCCCTGTTCATCCGCCTTGCGGGCGATAACCAGTTCGACGTCTTCCAGACTCCCGGCGACATTGTTTACTGAAATCAGTCCGATCTCATTGAGCCCGGTGACACAATCGGCGCTGGCGAACTCTGCAGATTGCGCTGCAGCAGCGTGCGTGCCGCCTGACAAAAGCAGGGTAGATAAGGTAATTGATTGTTTCATCGTCAGCTCCATTTCACATAACCCACCAGGGCAGTCCATAGAGACGCATGTCCTGTACTCCGACAGAGGCGTCATTGTGCATCAAGGAAACGTGAAACGGTGCAAACCTACGTAAAGCTACTCAAGGTTACTTACGGTAAAGGATTGCCTGTGAATACCACTGCCCGGGCACGACGGTATCGTCTATCATCACGATTACGTAGTAATCCGCTTTTTGCGCGGTGGCTTTCGCCCTGATCGTCTCTTCAACGTCCATCGGCGAGCCATAAATCAGCGCGCTAACCGTACCCATGCGCTGCAAACCTTCCGTCTGGTTGCGACGAATCTCCTGCGGGTGGTCGGTTACCGGAGGCGGCGCTTCAGGCGTGCCTTCCAGCAGGGTACAACCGCTCAGCAAGAGCGCCAACAACAGTGGGATTAACCGTTTTATCGTCATTTCCCGTTTCCTGATAGCCATAGTGTAGTGGGGAAAAATTTCCCTTTTGGGTTAATGTTCCTGATTTGTTAACCATAGCGCTATTTTCGAATGAAAATAACACGAAACCGTAACCGGGTTCTCAATGTTATCAATCAAGCGTATTGTCGTTATATTACTGAATCCATTTTCGTCTGCTATATCAGCATAGCTAAAGGAGAGGCCCGATGGTTGAACTGGAAACTCGCACGTTAGCAGGGCAGCAAGTTCTGCATGCCTGGCCTAAAGGAGGCGCGGAAAAGGCGCTGCCAACCATTGTGTTTTATCATGGCTTTACCTCTTCTAACCTGGTTTATAGCTATTTTGCCGTGGCCCTGGCGCAGGGTGGTTTTCGGGTAGTGATGCCGAACGCGGCAGAGCACGGCGAGCGTTTTAACGGCGATGGCGCCGAGCGCCTGCAGCATTTCTGGCAGATTCTGCTACAGAATTTCACCGAGTTTCCGGCGCTGCGCGACGCGCTGCTGGCAAGCGGAATGGTGAGTGAAGGGCGGTTGGGGGTGGCTGGCGCATCGATGGGCGGCATGACCGCACTGGGGCTGATGACGCATCACCCGGAGCTGAAGTGTGTCGCCAGCCTGATGGGATCGGGCTATTTCACCGAGCTTTCCACTACGCTGTTTCCACCTCAGCCACAGCAGCGGGAACGCCTGATGGCTCCGCTGGCAAAATGGGACGTGGGCCATCAGCTGGCGCGCCTGTCGGATAGGCCACTGCTGCTATGGCACGGTGAAGAAGATGATGTGGTGCCCGCCGGAGAAACCTTCCGCCTACAGCAGGCACTGCACGACGCCGGGCTGGATACGCATCTCACCTGCCTCTGGCAAGCAGGCGTTCGCCACCGCATTACGCCAGAGGCGCTGGACGACACGGTGGCGTTTTTCCGCCAGCATCTTTAAACACGGATCACCTGCACGCCCTGCTCTTCCAGCTTTTTGAGGAGCACCGGGTCGGCCTGTTTTCCGGTGATGGGCAAATTATCGCCGTTAGCGATACAGCGCGGCGCTGGCGTGGATCAAACCGTCGCTACCCGGTTCATGCACCAGGATAGGCTGGAAGTATTTTGCTCCCTGAGCATCGCTCTCCTGACTGAGCGCCTGCTCGGCCTCTTGCTCAGTGGCGATATTATGATTGATATAGATAACCCCCAGGCTGTGAACATCGTCCATGTTACGCGCCTGACGGCCATCGATCTTAATGGCGGCCTGTGCGCTGGCGCTAACCAGTAGCGTAGCGATAATGGCAATAATGATGTTTTTCATACTCGACTCCTGACTCACGGCCCTGACGGTTACTCGGCTCTCCTGTGGTGGTGGGGGGCTTCTGATTTAAGTGTAATCACTCTTTGGCGGATGTATCGCGACCATTTCTGATGCTGTCGTTCAAAAAAATACATCATCCGTTACTGTTCAATTTTAAATCATCTACTTAGATCAACTTCACGCTTTGTGCGAACTTTTTGCGCAATTAGCTTGAGTTTCAGGGGGCAGGCAAGTATTATGACGCGTCAATTTTTCAGCCGCCCTTTAACACGTTCCTTGCCTCCATGGGCCGCGGCTGACCCAGACAGGAGGCTGAATAATCCGTAAGGAGCAATTCGATGCGTCATTACGAAATCGTTTTTATGGTCCATCCTGACCAGAGCGAACAGGTTCCGGGTATGATCGAGCGCTACACTGGTGCAATCACTGCAGCAGAAGGCACGATCCACCGTCTGGAAGACTGGGGCCGCCGTCAGCTGGCTTACCCGATCAACAAACTGCACAAAGCTCACTACGTTCTGCTGAACGTTGAAGCGCCGCAGGAAGTGATCGATGAGCTGGAAACTACCTTCCGCTTCAACGATGCCGTTATCCGCAGCATGGTTATGCGTACCAAACACGCAGTTACCGAAGCATCTCCGATGGTTAAAGCGAAAGACGAGCGCCGTGAGCGTCGCGAAGATTTCGCCAACGAAACCGCAGATGATTCTGAAGCTGGGGATTCTGAAGAGTAATCCTGATGACCAACCGTCTGGAGCTGTCCGGCATTATTTGCAGGACTCCACTTCGTAAGGTCAGCCCGTCAGGAATTCCTCACTGCCAGTTCGTGCTTGAGCATCGTTCAGTGCAGGAGGAAGCCGGTTTTCACCGGCAGGCATGGTGTCAAATGCCCGTTATTATTAGCGGTCACGAAAACCAGGCCATTACTCACAGTATAACGGTCGGTAGCGCAGTAACCGTTCGAGGGTTCATCTCTTGCCATAAGGCAAAGAACGGCTTGAGCAAAATGGTTCTGCATGCCGAGCAGATTGAATTGATAGATTCTGGAGACTAGCCATATGGCACGT
>ERZ1026892.236-NODE-236-length-27326-cov-12.430897_pt1 | contig 27326 bp, 25 predicted proteins | sample MGYA00380176_ERZ1026892 | MGnify/ENA primary metagenome ERZ1026892 (study PRJEB33269, sample SAMEA4719812) | human gut metagenome | biome: human-associated habitat; feature: organic feature; material: feces | place: Cameroon | collected 2013-10 ... | reverse complement strand
ACGGCAAGCTGTCGCGTCAGGATCTGGAACAGCTCCAGGCCGGTGCCCGCGTCGATGTGGTTGACGTGAAGCGTAATCCAATGGACTTCGTGCTGTGGAAGATGTCCAAAGAAGGCGAGCCGAGCTGGCCTTCCCCGTGGGGCGAAGGCCGTCCGGGCTGGCATATTGAATGTTCCGCGATGAACTGCAAGCAGTTGGGCAACCATTTCGATATTCACGGCGGCGGTTCGGATCTGATGTTCCCGCACCATGAAAACGAAATCGCCCAGTCTACCTGCGCGCACGACGGCGAGTACGTGAACTACTGGATGCACTCCGGCATGGTGATGGTTGACCGCGAAAAGATGTCAAAATCGCTGGGTAACTTCTTTACCGTGCGCGATGTGCTGAAGTACTACGACGCCGAAACCATCCGTTACTTCCTGATGTCCGGCCACTACCGTAGCCAGCTGAACTACAGCGAAGAGAACCTCAAGCAGGCGCGTTCCGCGCTGGAGCGTCTGTACACCGCGCTGCGAGGTACCGACAAATCCGTCCCGGCGGCGGGTGGCGAAGCGTTCGAAGCGCGCTTTATTGAAGCGATGGACGACGATTTCAATACCCCGGAAGCTTACTCCGTGCTGTTCGATATGGCGCGTGAAGTGAACCGCCTGAAGGCTGAAGATATGCAGGCTGCGAACGCGCTGGCGTCGCATATGCGTAAGCTTTCTGCCGTGCTGGGCCTGCTGGAGCAGGAGCCGGAAGCCTTCCTGCAAAGCGGTGCGCAGGCGGATGACGGTGAAGTAGCGGAAATTGAAGCGTTAATCCAGCAGCGTCTGGACGCGCGTAAGGCGAAAGACTGGGCGGCGGCCGACGCCGCGCGTGACCGTCTCAACGAGATGGGTATCGTGCTGGAAGACGGCCCGCAGGGCACGACCTGGCGCCGTAAGTAAGCGTTATCCCCTCTCTCCGCTGGGGAGAGGGGATTTCCGCCTCTGTAATCCTTCCATAAACGCCCTCATCAGCGCGTTGTATAGCCCACTGCTGCGTTTTTAAAACTACCGTCTCCGCCACCATAGCCAGGTCATAATGACGACCCCCGGCAGCCACACCCAGAGAAGCTCAGAGATAATCACCTGATGCCCGTAAGGCGTGTCGTAGCGAGACAGCGCAAACGGCGCGACCTTAATCACCTGCCACGGTGCGAAAAAACGTTCATCTGACCACGGCCACAGCCATCCAACGCCTTTACCGCCGGTGGTAATAGAATCCAGCAGGCTGTGAGACAGCAGCGAAACGGTGAGAAAAAGCCAGCAGCGCATCAGTCCGGCGCCGAACCATCGTCGGCCAACCAGTACGCAGATCAACGGTACGACAAAGGCGAAAAGCAACGAGTGGGTAAAGCCTCGATGCCCAAAAATATTGCCGTAGGCGATACCGAATTTGAAAGCGAGCACGTCGGCGTCGGGCAGCATCGCTAGCGCCATACCCGCAAACAGCAAACGTGGAGGAATAACGCGAGCGCCTAATCCTAAACCAAGGCACAGCGGAACGGCGGCGTGGGTGACGATTGTTGGCATCGGGAGTCCATGTTAGCAGAGGAAATACAGAGTATTACCGCTGAACTGGGAAGATGCAGTAGGGCGTTAGTCCGAATTTTGCGGGGGATAAAACCCGGCGTCGACTGGCGAAGCCGGGTAGCTGGCAGGGTTAAGCGGTAACGGTGATGCTCTGGCCTTCAAAACTGACGGTTTGACCCGCGACAATTTTGCAGCGTTTGCGGGTTTCCACCGCGCCGTCCACTTTGACCAGACCGTCGGCGATGGCGATTTTCGCCTGCGCGCCGCTTTCGCTCCAGCCTTCCAGCTTCAGTAAGTCACAGAGTTCCACATGCGGATGCTTACCCAAAGAAAATGTTGCCATCTTATGCCTTCTCCACGTCGTGATACTCTTCACACGCCTGTAAGGTGTTTTCAATCAGGGTGGCCACGGTCATAGGACCGACGCCGCCCGGTACTGGGGTGATGTAGGAAGCGCGCGCGGCGGCTTCTTCAAACACCACATCGCCGACGACTTTACCGCTTTCGAGGCGATTAATCCCGACATCAATGACGATAGCGCCTTCTTTAATCCACTCGCCAGGAATAAAGCCCGGTTTACCGACCGCAACGATCAGCAGATCGGCGTGCTCTACGTGGTGACGCAGATTTTTGGTAAAGCGGTGGGTGACGGTGGTGGTGCAGCCGGCCAGCAGCAGCTCCATGCTCATCGGGCGGCCCACGATGTTGGACGCGCCAATCACCACGGCGTTCAGGCCATAGGTGTCGATATGGTAGCGCTCCAGCAGGGTAACGATACCGCGCGGGGTACACGGACGCAGGCGCGGCGCACGCTGACACAGACGGCCCACGTTGTACGGATGGAAGCCGTCGACGTCTTTGTCCGGGGCGATGCGCTCAAGAACCTTAACGTTATCAATACCCGCCGGCAGCGGAAGCTGCACCAGAATACCGTCGATGGTGGTATCGGCGTTCAATGTGTCAATCAGCGTCAGCAGTTCGGCTTCAGACGTGGTTTCCGGCAGATCGTAGGAGCGGGAGACGAAGCCCACCTCTTCGCAGGCTTTGCGCTTGCTGCCGACATAAATTTGTGAGGCCGGGTTGCTGCCAACCAGCACAACGGCAAGCCCAGGGGCGCGTTTTCCTGCTGCAACGCGCGCCTTCACTTTTTCCGCAACCTCAGAGCGCACCTGCTGCGCAATCGTTTTACCGTCAATAATCTTTGCTGCCATCAGGGAAAATATTCCATCTGTCATTCACGAAGGGGGGATGCACATATTTTGTCAGATGCGAGGCTTGCTGTCAGGTTTCGTTTGCGAGTTTTCATCGGAAAGTGTTTTTGCCGAAGAGTTGAGCGATAGTTGGTCGCACTTTATCCATCATTGCGCACCGCGCAGGTTTCGCAAGGAAATGGATTGACTCACCTGTCAGTGACCGTATAATTCCACGCGTTTCACCCCACCATGAAGTTTTGACTTCCCCAGTGCGCCCTTAGCTCAGTTGGATAGAGCAACGACCTTCTAAGTCGTGGGTCACAGGTTCGAATCCTGTAGGGCGTACCATTTTCCAGTTTCCTCTTCCCTTAGTACTCTTAACAAGAGTGCGAATCTGCTCACATATCGATCGCTACCCGTTTGGCTCAAACGAAAAAAGCTAATTATACTGTATGAAATCACAGTATATTAGCGGAGGCGGTATGGAATACGAAGTTAAGCAGATTGCAGCGCGTAAAATTGCCGGTTTTCATATGGTTGGTCCGTGGGAACAGACGGTTAAGCAGGGTTTTGAGCAGCTGATGATGTGGGTTGATGGCCAGCAGATTCCCGCTCGGGAGTGGCTGGCCGTTTACTACGATAATCCGGATGAAGTCCCGGCGGAGAAGCTGCGCTGTGACACCGTGGTATCCGTCGATGACGACTTTGTTATCCCGCCGAACAGCGAGGGGGTCATGATGGCGGAAGTCGCTGGGGGGCTGTACGCCGTCGCCCGTGCGCGGGTTATCGATCACGATTTCTCCACGCCATGGTATCAGTTCTTTGATAGCGTCCTGAAAGATGAAACCCACCGCCTGGCTGCGAAACCATGCTTTGAAATCTACCGTAATAACGGTGCGGAAGACGGCTACTGGGATATTGAAATGTTTGTGGCCCTTGAGCCAAAGGGGTAATGCAAAAACGCCGTGCCGTGTGCTGCTGACTGGCGGCACGCCGGCCCGGCGGTTAATGCTCTCGTCGCCGATCGACGATAATCACCAGCCCAATTCCGGAGAGGGTGATGACGATAGCCAACAGCATCCTCAGGCCCAACGGTTCGCCCATAAAAATCAATCCACCCAGCGCGGCAAGGCAGGGAACGCTCAGTTGAAGCGTGCTGGCGGTGGTTGGGCTAAGCCGTGGCAGCAGGGAGTACCAAAGCAGATACGCGCCGCCGGACATCAGCGCCCCGGAAGTGACTGCCAGCACCAGGCCAACGGTATCGGCGCGGATGTGCATACCGCTGAGCACAAACACCACCAGCGCTATCGGCACCGCCAGCGCAAAGTTGCCCGCCGTGGCCGCTGCCGCGTTTTTCACCTTTTTGCCGGTAATACAGTAGGCGGCCCAGGCCGCGCCGGAGGCCATCATCAGCAGCGCTGCGCCGCCGGAAGGATGTCCCGCTCCCGGTAATAACAGCAACGCCAGCCCGGTCACCGCGGCCAGCATACCGACGCTTTTTAGCCACGTCAGGCGCTCGCCGCGTATCAGCCCCCAGCCGGTCATCACGCATTGAACCGTTCCGAACAGCAGCAGCGCGCCGGCTGCGGTGGTTAAAGACAGGTAGGCAAGGGAAAAGGCAAAGACGTAAATGGCCAGCAGCGCCGCGTTCAGCACATTGAATTCCGGCCTCGTTTTGATGGCGGGTAACCTCAGGAGTATCAGCAGCGCCACCGCACCGCTCAGCAAGCGGATGCTGCTGAAAGAGACGGCATCCATATGCATCCCCTTCAGCGCTAGCCGACAGAGCAGCGAGTTGGCGGCGAACGCGGCCATAGTCAGCAGGATTTTAAGCAGCACGAAAGATTCCTCGAAACGCGGTCAGCGAATTATGCCGCAAGCCGTGGCATGCCGGGTCATCGTTTTGTGCTCCGCGGATAAGGCAACGTCTTCCGTGGCATTGACTTCACACTGTCGGTGCATGCGCTGAAAGTCCCGGGCCGTGATGAGCGCTAACCCATTGTAATAATAAGGTTATAACATCAGAAGCGCGTGCTTTCAGGGGCTTTTGGCGACGGTATTCCCGCGACTGACAGCCTTGCGACAAGCCGCGCTAAGTGTTAAAAGGTGCCCCTTCCTATAAAAGCTACAGGGGTTAGACGTGAAAAACGCGTCCTCAGCATCCAGCCAGAATCAACCGGATGCTTCGTCGGAGCAGGGGCCGACGCTTCACCGCGGGTTACAAAACCGTCATATTCAACTCATCGCGCTCGGGGGGGCCATTGGCACCGGCCTGTTTCTTGGCATCGGCCCGGCTATCCAAATGGCTGGCCCTGCGGTGGTGCTGGGTTATGCCATTGCCGGGATCATTGCGTTTCTGATCATGCGCCAGCTTGGCGAGATGGTGGTGGAAGAGCCGGTATCCGGTTCATTTGCCCATTTTGCTTATAAATACTGGGGGCCGTTCGCCGGTTTTCTTTCCGGCTGGAACTATTGGGTCATGTTCGTGCTGGTGGGAATGGCCGAGCTAACCGCCGCCGGAATTTATATGCAGTATTGGCTTCCACACGTGCCGACCTGGATTTGGGCCGCGGGCTTCTTCATTTTGATTAACGCCGTCAACCTGGTGAACGTGCGCCTGTATGGTGAAACCGAGTTCTGGTTCGCACTGATTAAGGTGCTGGCGATTATCGGCATGATCGGTTTTGGCATCTGGATGCTGTCGACGGGGCGTGGCGGTGAGCATGCGAGCATCGACAACCTCTGGCGTGATGGAGGCTTCCTTGCCACGGGCTGGAAGGGGCTGATTTTGTCGCTGGCGGTGATTATGTTCTCCTTCGGTGGGCTGGAGCTCATTGGCATTACGGCGGCGGAAGCACGCAGCCCGGAAACCACCATCCCGAAAGCGGTTAACCAGGTGGTGTACCGTATCCTGCTGTTCTATATCGGTTCGCTGATTGTGTTGCTGGCGCTCTATCCGTGGCAAGGGATCAAATCAGACAGTAGCCCATTTGTGATGATTTTCCACAATCTGGACAGTAACATGGTGGCATCTGCGCTGAACTTTGTCATTCTGGTGGCTTCGCTGTCGGTTTATAACAGCGGCGTGTACTCAAACAGCCGCATGCTGTTTGGCCTCTCCGTGCAGGGCAATGCGCCGCGCTTCCTGACCAAAGTAAGCCGTCGCGGCGTGCCGGTGAATTCGCTGCTGCTCTCAGGCGCGATCACCTCGCTGGTGGTGCTGGTGAACTATCTGCTGCCGCAGAAAGCGTTTGGCCTACTGATGGCGTTGGTGGTGGCCACGCTGCTGCTGAACTGGATCATGATCTGCATGGCGCACCTCAAGTTCCGCGCCGCCATGCGCCGCAAGGGGCGTGAGTCGAAATTCAAAGCGCTGTTTGCGCCTGCCTGCAACTACATTTGCATCGCGTTTTTGCTGATGATCCTTGGTCTGATGTGTACCATGGACGGCATGCGATTGTCGGCGATTCTGCTGCCGGTGTGGGTGCTGTTCCTGTTTGTTGCCTTCAAAACGCTGCGCCGTAAAGCCTGATAATATCGCCCGGAGGAGGCCAGAGATGCCTCCTTCGGTGTTTCCCCCTCGTCGCTGCGAAGTATTTCCTCCCTCGTTGTTATCGAGAGCGCTCTGCGCGATCTTGATTTTGTAATCGATTAATTTTTATAAGAAATTATCAACAATGGCGCTGGGTCAGCGTCGAACAATAACCCCGTGGCCGGTACGCCGGGCACGCTTTTTGTGGTAGCCTGCACGCAAAGCGTTAACTGCAGGGAACGGCGTTGTATGTCAATTCAGAAAATCGCCCAGTTGGCGGGGGTGTCGGTGGCGACCGTGTCGCGCGTGCTTAACAACAGCGATACCGTAAAAGCCAAAAACCGCGAACGGGTGCTTCAGGCGATTAAAGAGAGTAACTATCAGCCTAACCTGCTGGCGCGTCAGCTGCGAACGGCGCGAAGCTCCATGATTCTGGTGATGGTATCGAATATCGCCAACCCGTTTTGCGCCGAAGTGGTGAAAGGAATTGAAGAGGCCGCGGAAAAAAACGGCTATCGGATTTTACTGTGCAACTCCGGCTCGGATATTGAACGCTCTAAATCAGGCCTGCGACTGCTAACCGGAAAAATGGTCGACGGTATTATCACCATGGACGCCTTCAGTAAGCTGCCGGAGTTAACCACGGTGATCGGTGATGCGCCATGGGTGCAATGTGCGGAATATGCTGATGCGGGCGCGGTCTCCTGCGTGGGGATTAACGATGTCGATGCCGCGGAGCATGCGGTGAGCTATCTCGCGGCGCTGGGGCGTGAGCGGATTGCGTTGATTAACCACGACTTGAGCTACAAGTACGCCCGACTGCGCGAGCAGGGGTACAAAAATGTCCTGCAATCTCAAGGGCTGGCGTTTCACGCTGTCGAGTATGCCAGTGAGCTGAGCGCGGCGGCGGGGAAATTGGCGATGCAAACGTTGCTGGCGATGAACCCGCGCCCGGACGCGGTGTTTGCGGTTTCTGACTCGCTGGCCGCCGGGGCTATTCGCGCCATTGAACAGGCGGGGCTTAATGTACCGGAAGAGATTGCGGTTGTGGGGTTTGACGGCACGGAACTTGCCGAAATGGTATCGCCGCAGCTGACGACCGTCCAGCAGCCGTCGCGGGAGATCGGCGCCAGAGCGGTCGAACTGCTGCTCAATAAAATCGATAACCCGGACGTGCCGCCGGAGCGGGTGATGCTGGACTGGCGCTTTATTTCACGCGCCAGCGCCTGATTATTGCTGTCCCATCGCGCCCGCCAGGGCGCGAATATCATTCCCGGTCGGTGATTGATGAATACGTAAACCAAATTCCTCGACCACGGCAAAGATATGGTCGAAAATATCAGCCTGAATATTTTCATATTCAGCCCATACGACCGTATTGGTAAAGGCGTATATCTCAATCGGCAGACCGTTATTATCCGGCGCAAGCTGGCGTACCATCAGCGTCATATCTTTGCGAATTCGCGGATGGTTGCGAAGATATTCGTTGAGGTAAGCGCGGAAGGTGCCAATATTGGTCATCTTACGCAGATTCAGCACCGAGCCGTCGCCACCGTGCTCCTGATTCCACAGATTAATTTCCTGATGACGCGAGTCCATATACGGTTTCAGCAGCTTCGCCTGAATTAACCGCTGCTGCTCTTGCTCATCAAGAAAATGCACGCTGGTGGTATCAACGTTGATGCTGCGCTTAATTCTTCGGCCACCCGACGCGGACATTCCACTCCAGTTTTTAAACGAGTCAGACACCAGCGACCAGGTCGGAATGGTGGTAATGGTATTATCCCAGTTACGCACTTTGACGGTGGTTAAACCAATATCGGTCACCGCGCCGTCGGCGCCGTATTTCGGCATTTCCAGCCAGTCGCCGAGTTTCAGCATGTCGTTTGCCGAGAGCTGAATTCCTGCCACCAGGCCGAGAATCGGGTCTTTAAACACCAGCATCAACACCGCGGCCATCGCGCCCAGGCCACTTATCAGAATAGCCGGCGATTGCCCCAGCAGCAGAGAGATCATCAGAATGCCAATCAGAATGGCGCTGACCAGCTTCACCCCCTGGAATATCCCTTTGAGCGGCAGCTGCGAAGAGAAAGATAGCTTCTGCGAGAGGTTGAAAATAACGTCCAGCAGCGAGAAGAACGACAGCAGGGCGTAGAGCATGACCCATAGCTGTGCGCCTGTGGTTAATATCTGCGCGGCATCACTGCCTTTTTGCAACCACAGTACGGCCTGCACGTTGACAATAATCCCCTGTAGGGTAAACGCCAAACGGTGGAAGAGTTTATTCTGCGTGATAATTTGCAGCCACAAATGGCTGCTGGCCTGCGCCCGTTTTTCGAAAGCGCGCAGCACCACCCGATGTAGAATCAGATGAACAATGATGGCAGTGAGAAAAATAATACCAAATATGATGATCAGCGAATTGGTATGGTTTATTTCAATGCCCATCTCTTCGATCTGTGAAATCAGTTCCTGCATAACGTCTCCTGTATAGCCAGCTAATTATAATGGCTGCGCTGGCTATATTATGCAAACAGCTATACAGGAACTTAAGGTTATGACGTCGCGATCGCCGGGCTGCGGTTTAAGTGGTGGCGGAGGCTAACGGCAATAATGGCCAGCAGCAGCATCATCACCGCTTCTACGCCGAGGAAGCCGGTCATCGCTGCGGTATAGTTTCCATGATGCCCGCGCGTCAGCGCCAGCAGCAGTGAACCAAACACCGCCGGGCCAAGGCCCAACGTGGCCTGCTGTAGCGTGCTGAGCAGCGCGCTGCCCGCGCCCGCATCGTTGGCGGTAATATCACGCATCCCTACCCGGTAGAAGCAGTTGACGATCAGCGCCTGGCCATAGCCAATCAGCGCCGTCGAGGGCACCAGCGTGAGGGTAGACGTCGCCTGACCGAAGTGGTGGAAAGTCTCCATTAACAGCAGCAGGCCGCTAATTTGCACGATCAGGCCAGCCACCAGAATGCGTCCCATGCTGTGGCGGGCGATCAGCTTCGGCGCATACATCGCTGAAAGGAAATAGGCGACGCCCAGCGCCACAAAACTGTTGCCTGACTGCCACGGGGCCATGCCGAGACCGGACTGGAGAGTGAGCGCCATGCAGAACATAAAGCCTGACCAGGCGCTGAAAAACAGCAGCGCAATGACCATGCCGAAGCGAATACTGGCAAATTTAAGCAGTCGAGGCGGCAGCAGCGGGTGTTCACCGCGCTGCTCTTTACCCAGCGCGCTGGCCCGCATCCACAGCAACAGTGGGATAATCGCCAGCAACATCAGACGCATCGACCACGGCCAGTGTAGTTCTGGCCCCAGCGCCATCGGGAACAGCAGGCAACAAAGAATCAGGCCCAGGCTAAACGTGCCCTGCCAGTCAATACGTGCGTGCTCATCGCGACGGGTTTCCGGCACGTAGCGGCGGCTGTAGGCCAGCACCAGCAGGCCAATTGGCACGTTGATGAAAAAGGCGTTACGCCAGCCCAGACCGGCGATATCCGCCGACACCAGCCAGCCGCCGAACATCTGTCCGACGATAAACGAGATGCCGCCAATGCCGCCATACAGGCTGATCGCTCGGGCGTGGGCCGTTCCTTTAAGCGTAACGTGCAGTGTGGCGAGGATTTGCGGGACGATCAGCGCCGCGCCTGCGCCCTGTAGAGTGCGTGCGGCCAACAGTGCGGTGATCGAGTTGGCCAAACCGCACAGCAGCGAAGCGAGGCTGAAAATCGCCACGCCCCACATAAACAGCCGACGGCGACCGTAGTTGTCGCCAAGCTTGCTACCCATGGCCAGGCAAACGGCAAACGCCACGCCGTACAGCGCGACGATAAGCTCCAGCTGGGTCGGGCTGGCGTGCAGCGACGCGGTGATTGAGTCGAGGGCGACATTGGTGATCGAGGTATCGATCTGGGGCAACATCAGGCCGGTCAGCAGCAGGAAAAGCCCCGCGCGACCGGGAGAAACAGCAGACGTTTTCATGGTGACTCCATTGCGTCATTCAGCGATTGGACGTAGCATCGCTGATTCAATAAACGGGTACCAGTTCCTGGTTATACTGGTACTGGCACTACCATGCTGGAGATACCATGAGCCTCATCAGCCACAGTGAAATGGACGTATTGCCGTCACGGCAGGACGATAGCCGTAAGCAGCTGGGTGCATTTCTTCGGGCGCGACGGGAAAGTCTCGATCCACAGCGGTTGGGGTTACCGCGCAGCGGGCGGCGGCGCACGCCGGGCCTGCGTCGCGAAGAAGTGGCGATGCTGGCGGACGTTGGCGTGACCTGGTATACCTGGCTTGAGCAGGGGCGCGAGGTTAATCCGTCGGCGGCGGTAATGCAAGCGGTCGCCGAAGCGCTCCAGTGCAGTGCGCTTGAGACCCGTCATCTGTTTGTGCTGGCGGGGCTGACTCCGCTGGAATCGGCTAACGTTCCTCCGTGCGAAGGGATAAGTCCCGGCACGCGGCGTATGCTGGACAGTTTGCTGCCGCAGCCGGCCAGTATTCAGAAGCCTGATTTCGATATTGTGGCGTGGAATGACGCGTTTTGTCGGCTGATGGGCGTCGATTTTTCGACCATTCCGGAAGACGATCGAAATTGTATCTACCTGTATCTGACTCACCCCGGCTGGCGTAGCCGTCTGGCCAATCGCGATGCGCTGCCGACGTTTGTCTCCTATTTCCGCGCCGCGATGGCGGAACATCGTGGCGATCCGGCATGGGAGAATAAGCTGGCGCGTTTCTTTGCCGCCTCCAGCGAATTTGAGGCGCTATGGCACCAGCGTTACGACGTTCGCGGCGTCGAAAACCAGATTAAAAACTTCCAGCATCCTGAGTTTGGTCATTTCCAGCTGCAGCAGATGTACTGGTACTCCGCGCCGCGCAACGGCTCGCGTCTGCTGGTTTATTTACCGGTGGATGAGGTCGGGGAAGGGGTGTTGGCAAGGTTGTAGTTTAGAGCAAATCCCGGCGGCGCTTCGCTTGGCCGGGCTACAAAATTCGAGTAGCCAAGCGAAGCGCCGTCGGGAAAGCACAGAAGCTCAATCAGATCTCAGTAATCACCACGTCTTCCGGCAGACGAGATTTTGGCAGCGCTTTGTTGAAGTCTTCCACGCTGTGGTGGCCAACCGGCACCACGACCAGGCTGGTGTAGCCTTTCTCTTTCAGGCCAAATTCGGCATCCAGAATCCCGGCGTCGAAGCCTTCAATCGGTACCGCGTCCAGACCCATGGCGCCCATGGCCAGCAGGAAGTTGCCGACGTTCAGGTAGGTTTGGTTCGCTGCCCACTGCGCGTCATCGTGACGCTCTTTACGGTGCAGGTCGGCGAAGAAGGTGCGGCCTTTGTGGTTAGCGGCTTTGGCTTCCGGCGTGGCGAAACGGCCATCGGCGTCTTCTTGATCGACCACTTTTTCCAGCCAGGCATCATCAATTGCGGTTTTTGCGCAGAACACTACGACGTGGGAAGCATCCAGCATTTTGCGTTCGTTGAACACGTAGCCGCCAGCGGCGGATTTCGCGACGCGCGCTTTTCCTTCGTCGGTGCTGGCGACGATAAAGTGCCACGGCTGAGAGTTGGTGCTGGATGGGCTATAGCGCAGCAGGGTTTTCAGATTGGCAGCCTGCTCGGCGGTCAGCTTTTTGCTGGCATCAAAGGCTTTGGTGGAATAGCGCGCTTTAGCAACGGAAACAATGTCCATACATACTCCTGAATGATAAAAGGCACCGCAAATCGGTGCGTTGTATCACAGCAGGGTACCGTGCGATTTAACAAATGAGAAGGGTGGAAAATGCGATAACACTTATCGCATTTAACGCAAAATCAAACGGGACGCACGCGCTGTTGAACGCGTTTTGGCAGCTTGTTCACCACCAGATTCCACGAATCTTCAATCAGGCTGTTGAGCAGATCAACCGTGATTTCATCGCCAGGGTAGACCGAAATCCAGTGTTTTTTGTTCATGTGGTAGCCCGGCTTAATGTGCGGGTAGATGGCCTGATGCAGCAGCGATTGCTCCGGGTCAACCTTCAGATTGACGATGTGCTCGCCGCGCAGCGACATCTTGATCATAAAGATTTTCCCCTCAACCGTGAACACATCGTACTCGGGGCCAAAAGGCCAGGCCGGTTCAGAAAAGGGGAGCGTTAGCGCAAATTCCTGCGCTTTTTCATGCAGCGTTTTACCGTCCATTATTCATCCTCTGACAGCGCTCGCCACATGGCTTCAAAGCCGAGCGCCTTAAGTTTATCTGCACGTTCGGGTTCGCGGCTGGCGAACTCAATGGTGGTCTCTGCAAGCGACAGGAACAGCGCATCGCCAAAGGCACGGAAATCATCAGACATAAATACCGGGCGCATGGAACGCTGGCAGAGTTTATTGAGCTCCGGAAATAGCGCTCTGGCCTGCAGTATCGTTTCGTTGGTGATTTTTCCACTGACGGCCATGCGCCGAATGGCTTGATGCCCAATAGGGTGGAGAATGCCCCAGTCGATGTAGCTGTTCCAGATGCTGTGGGTGAAGGCTTTTGGTGATTCTGTGTCGGTCAGGCATGCCAGCATGGTCTGGCATAAGTCCGTTTTCAGGTGCAGATAAAGCGCATTAAGCAGATCGTCTTTGGTGGCGAAATAACGAAACAGGGTACCTTCCGCTACGCCCGCGCTGCGCGCAATCAACGCTGTTGATGCGCCGATGCCGGATTGGGCAATGGCGCAGGTGGCCGCTTCCAGTAACGCTTGTTTTTTATCTTCACTCTTCGGACGAGCCACTACACTTTACCTCTCTGACGGTTAAAAAGGTGATTGAAACATGTCGAACCCAGGGACTTCAACGCCGATTGTCAAAATTTGAAAATTGCTTGACGATTTTTTCCCCGCCTTTCTATAATGAGTGCCTACTCACTCATAATCAACTTTTTTTGTGTGGCTTCCTGGATGAGGCCGATCACGGGTCAGGAAATGAAACCGTTCATCATCAGTGTGGTTGCCATCATGCTTATCGCCAGTGCAGCAAGCTTGCCTTTTGTTCTGAATGCCGGTTTCGGCCAGCCGCCGCAAGGGGCGGAAAAGAGTCTGATTGAGCGTTCGCCAAACTACCGCGACGGGGCGTTTCACAACACCTTGCCGACGCCGGGGTTTACCGGCGACAAGAACATGCTGATGGCGTGGTGGGAGTTTTTAACCGCGAAGCGGGAGAACGCGCGCCCTGAGCAGCCGCTGCCGCTGGTACCGACCGATCTCGCCAGCCTGCCGAGCGAGCAGGAGACGATGATCTGGCTGGGGCATTCATCCTGGTATCTGCAGCTCGCGGGCAAACGAATTCTGATTGATCCGGTATTCAGCAGCTACGCCGCGCCGTTTTCGTTTCTGAATAAAGCGTTTGACGGCCACTATCCGTGGCGTGCCGAGACGATGCCGGAGATCGATCTGCTGATTATCTCTCACGACCACTACGACCATCTGGACTACGCCACGATTAAGGCGCTCATGCCGAAGGTTAAGCGTGCCGTGGTGCCGTTAGGCGTGGGGTCACACCTGCGGTATTGGGGCATGGCGAGTGAGGTGATTACCGAGGCCGACTGGCAGCAGAGCGTTGCCATCAGCGATGCGCTGACCGTCCACGTGCTGCCCGCGCGCCACTTCTCTGGTCGTGGCCTTAAGCGAAACCAGACCTTGTGGGCCAGCTTTATGTTCGTGACGCCGGAGCAAAAGATTTATTACAGCGGCGACAGCGGCTACGGCCCGCACTTCAAGGCGATTGGTGAACAGTTCGGCAAGGTGGACGTCGCCATTCTGGAAGATGGTCAGTACGACCAGGATTGGCGCTATATCCACATGATGCCGGAACAGACCGCCCAGGCCGCGGTGGACCTGAATGCACAGCGGGTGCTGCCAGGGCACGCCGGACGTTTCGTGCTGGCGAAGCATACCTGGGATGATCCGTACAAGCGGCTGGCGCAGGCCAGCAAAGATAAAGCGTATCGGTTGTTAACGCCGATGCAGGGCGAGCCGGTTTGGCTGGCGAATCCAACACAAACATTTCGTGCCTGGTGGGAATAAACACCGGCTGTCATAAAACGAGGGGAGGGGTGTATGACTGAATTAGCCACTCAGGTGATTGACACACTGGTCGAATGGATTGACGAAAATCTGCATCAGCCATTGCGCATCGATGAGATAGCCCGCCGGGCGGGGTATTCGAAATGGCATCTGCAGCGTCTGTTTTTACAGCATAAAGGGGAGAGCCTTGGGCGCTACATCCGCCAACGTAAGCTGAATCTGGCGGCGGATGAATTGTGTACGACCGATCAAAAGGTCTATGACATCTGCCTGAAGTACGGGTTTGATTCCCAGCAGACCTTTACCCGTATTTTCACCCGCACGTTTAACCAGTCGCCGGGTGCCTATCGCAAAGTCCATCATCGCCCACGGACGCATTGATATTGCTCCGAGGAAGGCGTAAAGCCGCCCTCGGGGCTACCACAAGTAGGCCGGATAAGGCGTTAGCCGCCATCCGGCACCGTACGCTCATCTGCCTGATGGCGCTTTGTTTATCCGGCCCACAGAAGCGCGGGCTTAAGATCAATCCGCCAGCGAAAACCAGCGTCGCCACACGAAGCGAAGCACCAGATACTCAATCGTCCCCAGGGCAAGGAACCACACGCAGAACAGCACGGTGTAAAACTGGTTCAGGTCCATAAAGTGGAAGGTATCCACCAGCTTTTGCGCCAGCGTTAAACCCAGCGACGGTGCTGGAAGCAGCAGGCAGGAAAGGAACGCCATGAGCAAAATACCCGCGGCGGTCATCAGGGATTCAAGAGGATGCTTCATGCAGTGTTAATCTTTGGTTAAAAATATTATTTTCCGGTAATTTTTACAGGAACGCAATGTTTCTATGTTAATAAACCCTTTTTGAATATTTGAAGTAAATAATGAAGCCTACGAATATATTCGCAGAAAAGGTCGTTAAATAACGATTTGGTTTAAATTAAATGATGTAATCGTAAATTAACGTCATGCTCACGATAATATTTTTACAAAAGTATAGGTACTGTATCCCACCAGCGTCGCAATCACGATAGCCAGTGCGATGTATAGCGCCAGACGGCGTCCTCTGTAGATTCCGAACATAATGACCTCGTTTAGATGGGGTTTAGGAATATTTTGTAATATTAACATCAGTAAATCAACTGAATGTCGTTTTGAAATTTAAAAAGCGAAAATATTGTGAGTTAAATAATATTTCTTCGCCTTAAGAAAATATCCAACGATGTCGCCTTGGCCAGAAATGATTTCAGGCTTTCCGTTTGCAGGAATTTAAAAGGAAAATTTATCGTGTCGAAAATGATGAACCCTAAAAATGTGCCGCACGCGGGTTACGACCCGCAAGAGCACGCCTACCAGCAGTCTACCGAGCGCGTGTTGTCCCAGCTCAACAGTCAGTCTGAAGGTCTGAGCGTGGCGGATGCGGCAGAGCGCCTGAACACCTATGGCCCGAATGCGCTGCCGGAGAAAAAAGGCAAGCCTGCGTGGCTGCGCTTCCTCGCCCACTTTAACGATGTCCTGATCTACGTCCTGCTGGCTGCGGCGGCGCTGACTGCCGTGATGGGCCACTGGGTCGATACTTTTGTTATTCTCGGCGTCACGGTGATCAATGCTCTGATTGGTCACATTCAGGAAAGTAATGCAGAAAAGTCGCTGAAAAGCATTCGCAATATGCTCTCCAGCGACGCGCAGGTCATTCGCGACGGTAGCCATAAAACGGTCGCCACCACCGAACTGGTGCCGGGCGATATCGTGGTGCTGCGCGCGGGCGACCGTATTCCGGCGGACATGCGTCTGATTGAAGCGCATAACCTGCGCGTCGAAGAGGCCATCCTGACCGGCGAGTCTACCGTGGTGGATAAGCACACCGACGTGCTGCACGGCGAATTGCCGCTGGGCGACCGTACCAACATGGTGTTCTCCGGCACCACCGTGAGCGCGGGGGGCGGGACTGGCGTGGTGGTGGGCACCGGTCAGGAGACCGAACTCGGCCACATCAACCAGATGATGGCGGGGATTGAAAAACACCGCACGCCGCTGCTGGTGCAGATGGACAAGCTGGGCAAAGCCATTTTCGCCATCATCCTGGCCATGATGGTCGCGCTGTTCGTCTTTAGCATGCTGCTGCGCGATATTCCGCTGGGCGAGCTGCTGCTGTCGTTGATTAGCCTCGCGGTTGCCGCCGTTCCGGAAGGCCTGCCGGCGATTATCTCGATTATTTTGTCTCTGGGCGTCCAGGCGATGGCGCGCAAGCGGGCGATTATCCGCAAGCTGCCTACCGTGGAAACGCTGGGGGCGATGACCGTGGTCTGCTCGGATAAAACCGGCACCCTGACCATGAATGAAATGACCGTGAAGGCGGTGATTACCGCCGACAGCTGCTACCGCGTCGACGGCGACAGCTACGAGCCTCACGGTAATATCTACCTTGAAGGCAGCAACGAGCCGGTGAAAGTGCAGCCGCGCACCGTGCTGGAAAAGTACCTGCGAACTATCGATCTGTGTAACGATAGCCAGCTGGTGAAAGACGCGCTGGGCCACTGGGGCATTACCGGCGGTCCGACCGAAGGCGCGCTGAAGGTGCTGGCGGCGAAAGTCAGCCTGGAGCCGGTGCGTACGCAGCTGATCGCCAAGATCCCGTTTGACTCGCAGTACAAGTACATGGCGACCCACTTCCAGCTGGCGGACGAAGAGATTGTAATGGTAACCGGTGCGCCGGACGTCCTCTTTGCCCTGTGTCAGCAGCAGCAGACCGCGCGCGGCGTGGAGCCGTTCGAGCGTAGCTACTGGGAAGCAGAAATGGCGCGTTTTGCCAGCCAGGGTCTGCGTATGGTGGCGGCGGCAACCAAGCCCGCTAACGTTGGGCAGAAAACGCTCGACCACAGCGACCTGCAGAACGGCCTGGTATTCCTCGGTATTGCCGGGATGATGGACCCGCCGCGCCCGGAGGCGGTCGATGCGATCCACACCTGCCAGAACGCGGGGATCCGCGTGAAGATGATCACCGGCGATCACCCACAAACGGCCATGAGCATTGGCCAGATGCTGGGGATCCGCAACAGCAGCGAAGCGATGACCGGCTACCAGCTGGAGCATATGGATGACGCCGAACTGGCGAAAGCAGCGGTCGAATACGACATTTTCGCCCGCACCAGTCCGGAGCATAAGCTGCGTCTGGTTAAAGCGTTGCAGGAAAGCGGTGAGATTGTCGGGATGACCGGCGACGGCGTCAACGACGCTCCGGCGCTGCGTCAGGCGGATGTTGGTATCGCCATGGGTATCAAAGGGACCGAAGTGACCAAAGAAGCCGCCGACATGGTGCTGACCGATGACAACTTTGCCACCATCGCCAGTTCGGTCAAAGAGGGGCGTCGCGTTTACGACAACCTGAAGAAAACGATTCTGTTCATCATGCCAACCAACCTGGCGCAGGGGCTGCTGATTATTATCGCGCTGCTGGCGGGGAATATGATTCCGCTGACGCCGGTGCTGATTTTGTGGATGAACATGGCGACTTCCGCCACGCTCTCCTTCGGCCTCGCGTTTGAAGCCGCCGAGCGTAACGTGATGAACCGCCCGCCGCGTAAAACCGGTCAGCATGTGATGGACGCGTTTGCCGTTTGGCGCGTCGCCTTCGTCGGCTTGATGATTGCCATCGCTGCCTTCATTCTTGAGGCATGGCTGGCGCCGCGAGGCCACAGCGCAGAGTTTATCCGCACCGTGCTGCTGCAGATGCTGGTGACCGCGCAGTGGGTCTACATGATTAACTGCCGCAGCAATGGTTTCTCCCTGAACCGCGGGCTGCTGAAGAACAAAGGCATCTGGCTGGTGACCGGCGTGTTGCTTCTGCTACAGCTGGCGATTATCTACCTGCCGCTGATGCAGACGCTGTTCGGCACCGAAGCGCTGCCGCTGCGCTACTGGGGCATCACCCTGGCCATTGGCGCCGCGATGTTCCTGGTGGTGGAAGGTGAAAAGCGTCTGACCCGCCGTTTCCGCAAGACCACGTAGTCGTGATGACTTAGCCCCTCTCCGGCCGGAGAGGGGCGCTTGCCACGCAAGGATCCCCGACATGAAAAACACTTTCCGCCTCGCCTTGTTGGCCTGCGGGCTGGCCAGCTGCACGCTGGCGTTTGCTTCGGTGCCGGTACGTGTTGCCACCGTTGAACGCGCGCCGCATGCGGTTGAGCGCCAGCTGCCGGGCCGCGTTGAGGCTATTCACGCCGTTGAAATTCGCGCCCGTACCGAAGGCACCATCGTACAGCGCCACTTCCAGGACGGACAGGACGTTAAGCAAGGCGACCTGCTGTTCACGCTTGATGATGCTCAGCCGCGCGCCGCGCTGGCGCTGGCGCAGGCCGAGCTGAAAAGCGCGCAGGCCTCGTTGCGTCAGGCGCAGCAGCTTTTGACACGCTATCAGAGCCTCAAAACCAACCACTCCATCAGCCGTAACGATGTCGATACCGCGCAGATGCAGCGTGACGTCGCCGCCGCCGCCGTAGAACAGGCGAAGGCGCGAGTGACGGCGCAGCAAATTACGCTCGATTACACCCGCATTACTTCGCCAATCAGCGGCCGCGTCGGCCACAGCGCTTTTCACGTTGGCACGCTGGTGAGCGCCGCCAGCGGCGTGCTGGTGGATATTGTTCAGCTCGATCCTATCCGGGTCAGTTTTGCGCTCGACGAAGCGGCGTTTTACAGCAAAGCCGGGCAGCATGCGGATATCCGCGCGTTGAAGGGCGCGTGGCTAGCGCAGATTACCCTCGACGACAAACGCGAGGATGGCGGCGTGCTGACTTCGGTGGATAACCGTATTGACGCCCGCACCGCCAGCGTGGCGGTACGCGCCGAATTTGCCAACCCGCAACATCGGTTGCTGCCCGGCGGCAACGTCACCGTGATCCTGCGGCCGCAGACGCAGAGCGAGAGCGTGATGATCCCTGCGGCGGCGGTACAGCAGGATGCCAACGGCTATTTCAGCTGGGTGCTGACGGCAGAGAATACTGCCGGGCAGCGGCGTCTGGAGTTGGGCGGCCAGCAGGGACAGTCCTTCGCCGTGGCGAAGGGGCTTAACCCCGGCGAGCGCGTGGTCACCGATGGCGCGCAGCGTCTGACGGACGGCGCGGCCGTACAGCCGTTGAATTAAGGAGAACAGGATGCTGACGTTTTTTATCCGTCGCCCGCGTTTCGCGATGGTGATTGCTCTGCTGATGGTCTTTGGCGGTGCGGTCGCGCTGAAGCTCATTCCGGTGGAGCAGTACCCGCAAATCACGCCGCCCGTGGTGAACGTCAGCGCCAGCTGGCCGGGCGCCAGCGCGCAGGATGTGGCGGAAGCCATCGCCGCGCCGCTGGAGACACAGCTCAACGGCGTTGATCATATGCTCTATATGGAGTCGACCAGCGCTGATGACGGCGGCTATAGCCTGAACCTGACCTTTGCCGCGGGCACCGACCCCGATATGGCGGCCATTGATGTACAAAACCGCGTGGCACAGGCGGTGGCGCAGCTGCCGACGGAAGCGCAGCAGAACGGTGTACAGGTGCGCAAGCGCGCCAGTAACCTGCTGATGGGGGTGAGCCTCTATTCGCCGGAGGCGACCCTGTCGCCGCTGCAAATCAGCAACTACGCCAGCACCCAGGTGCGTGAAGCGCTGGCGCGTCTGCCCGGCGTCGGCCAGGTACAGATGTTCGGCGCGCGCGACTACAGCATGCGAATCTGGCTGCGGCCGGATCGCATGAACGCGCTGAACATCACCAGCGAAGATATCGCTCAGGCGCTGAACGAGCAGCATGTGCAGGGGGCGGCAGGGCAGATTGGTACTCCGCCGGTGTTTAACGGCCAGCAGCAAACGCTGACCATCAACGGTCTGGGTCGACTGAGCGATGCCGATGAGTTCCGCAACATTGTGGTGCGCAGCGGCGAGCAGGGGCAACTGGTGCGCCTTGCGGACGTCGCCAACATTGAGCTTGGCGCCCGTAGCTACAGCTCCAGCGCACAGCTTAACGGCGTGGACTCGGCCTATATGGGGATTTACCCGACGCCAACCGCCAATGCATTACAGGTGGCAAACGTGGTGCGTAGCGAATTAACGTGTCTGCAAAACCGCTTCCCGGCGGACCTGAAATGGGAGGTGAAGTTTGATACCACCCGGTTTGTCGCCGCGACCATCAAAGAGATTGGTACGTCGCTGGCGCTGACGCTGCTGGCGGTCGTCGCGGTGGTTTCGCTGTTTCTGCAAAGCCTGCGTGCGACGCTCATTGTCGCGCTGGCGATCCCCGTTTCGCTGATTGGCACCTTCGCGGTGCTTTACCTGCTAGGCTACAGCGCCAACACCCTGAGCCTGTTTGCCATTATTCTGGCGCTGACCATGGTGGTTGATGATGCCATCGTCGTGGTGGAAAGCGTGGAAGGACATATGGCCGAAGGGCTGGGGCGTAAAGAGGCGACCGCGCTGGCGCTGCGACAGATTGCCGGGCCGGTCATCGCCACCACGCTGGTGCTGCTGGCCGTATTTGTCCCGGTGGCGATGCTGCCGGGAATTGTCGGTGAATTGTATCGTCAGTTTGCGGTCACGCTCTCCACGGCGGTTACCTTGTCGAGCATTGTTGCGCTCACCTTGACGCCCGCGCTGTGCGCGCTATTGCTGCGCCCGCGTCTGAAGCAGCCCGTCCGCTTATTCCAGTGGTTTAACCTGGGGCTGAACACCACCCGCGATGGCTACGGTCGCCTGGTAGCATGGATGAACCGCCGTCCGCTGGTGGCGGTGGGGGCCACGTTAACCGCGGCGCTGCTGGTGGCGTTTAGTTTCTCGACCATGCCAAAGGGCTTCCTGCCGCAGGAAGATCAGGGCTACGTGTTTGCCAACGTGCAGTTACCGGAGTCGGCCTCGCTGGAGCGAACCGAAACGGTGATGGCGCAGGCTCGTGCGTTGCTGGGGGCGCATCCGGCGGTAGAGGATGTGATTCAGGTTTCCGGCTTTAGCATTCTCAGCGGCACCAGCGCCTCGAACGGCGGGTTTATCTCGCTGATGCTCAAAGACTGGTCGCAGCGCGCACCGCTGGATACGGTAATGGGCGAACTTCAGCGCCAGCTTCATGCGCTGCCGGAAGCCAATATTATGCTGTTTGCGCCGCCTACGCTGCCGGGCCTCGGCAGCGCCGCGGGCTTCGACCTGCGTATTCTGGCTCAGGGCGGGCAAACGCCCGCCGAGCTGGAGCAGGTGACGCGTCAGATCCTGATGAAGGCGAATCAGCATCCGCAGCTGAGTCGCGTATTCACCACCTGGAGTAGCAACGTCCCGCAGCTGACGTTAACCGTTGACCGTGACCAGGCCGCGCGTCTTGATGTGCCGGTCTCGCGTATTTTTAACAGTCTGCAAACCGCGTTCGGCGGCACGCGAGCCGGAGATTTCAGCATTAACAACCGCGTTTACCACGTGGTGCTGCAAAACGAGATGCAGTGGCGCGAGCGCGCCGAGCAAATTAGCGAGCTGTTTGTCCGCAGCAACCACGGCGAGCGGGTGCGCCTGAGTAACCTCGTGACCATCACGCCGACCGTAGGAGCGCCGTTTATCCAGCAGTTTAACCAGTTCCCATCGGTATCGGTGAGCGGTTCGGCGGCGGAAGGCGTCAGCAGCCGCACGGCGATGAGCGAAATGGAAACGCTGCTGGCGATGCATCTGCCGGAGGGATATGACTACGCCTGGAGCGGGTTGTCGTGGCAGGAGCAGCAGACCGGAAACCAGGCCATCTGGATTGTGCTGGCAGCGGTGGCGATGGCGTGGCTGTTCCTGGTAGCGCAGTACGAGAGCTGGACGCTACCGGCGAGCGTGATGCTGTCGGTACTGTTTGCCATCGGCGGCGCGCTGCTGTGGCTCTGGGCTGCCGGTTACGCCAACGATGTTTACGTGCAGATTGGCCTCGTACTATTGATAGCCCTCGCGGCGAAGAACGCGATTCTTATCGTCGAATTTGCCCGCGAGCGGCGGCAGTCCGGCTTGTCTATCGTCGAGGCGGCCCGCGAGGGGGCAACCCGCCGCTTCCGCGCAGTAATGATGACGGCGGTGTCGTTTATTATCGGCATCATGCCGATGATGTTTTCCACCGGTGCAGGGGCGCAGAGCCGACGGATCATCGGCACCACGGTGTTCAGCGGCATGCTGGTGGCGACGGTTATCGGCATTCTGTTTATCCCATCGCTGTACGCGCTGTTCCAGCGCTTGCGCGAGTGGGCGTATCGCCGGGCGGACTAGCCCATCTGCGCCAGTTGGCTGCGCAGCACATCCACCCCCGGCGCAATGGCGTCGGGGGTGATGGCGTGAAATCCCATGCGGAAGAAGTTATCCGGCGGCGCGGCGTCGAGAAAATGGCGCGCGCCGGGTTCAATCAATACGCCAGTATGCGCGGCACGCCAGGTCAACTGCTGGGTGCTGATATTGCCGGGCGTGCGCAGCCAGAAGGCGTTGGCATGTTCACTGCCGGGCAGCGGCCGGCATTCCGGAAGCAGGGTTGATAGCGCCGTGTTGAGCATGTCCCAACGCCGCGCGGAGTCATCGCGATAGCGCCGCAGGTGGGTTTCGTAATGACCCTGGGCAAGAAAATGCGCCATCTGATACTGAATGTTGGTGGGCGGATGGCGATACACCAGCCGACGCAGGGCGCGGGCCTCATCAATCAGATCCGGATCGGCGACCATAAAACCTAATCGCAGCCCCGGCGACAGCGCCTTCGACAGGCTGCTGACGTAAATGACTCGCCCGCTGCGATCGCTGGCCTTCAGCGCCGGCAGCGGGTTGGCCTGGAAGTTACTCTCTGAATCATAATCATCTTCAATAATCACCGCGTCGTGCTGCGTCGCGTGCGCCAGTAGTTGGCTGCGCCGCGCCTTGCTCATGGTGACGCCGGTGGGCACCTGATGTCCCGGCGTGACGTAGTAGTAGTCGCACGGCGTGTCGGTCAGCACGATACCTTCGGCATCGACGGCGTGCGGGACAATCTGGCTTTCGCCGAGTAAAAAGGTGTTAATCGCTTCGCGAAAACCGGGATTCTCGACGCCGACGCGAGTCTGGCGCGACATCAGCAGCCGGGTGAGCAGGTATAGCGCGTTCTGTGAGCCGAGGGTGATCAGTATTTCATCCGGTGCGGCAACGATGCCGCGCTTGGGCAGCACGCGGGTGCGAATTTGCTCAATCAGCATCGGCACGTCCTGGTCGATATGGTCCACGACCCACGCCGGGTCGCGCATCCCGCCGTGCAGCCAGTTGGCCGCTGAACGCCAGCTGGCGAGCGGAAACTGGCGGGTGTCCGGCTGGCCGTAGATAAAGGGGTAGCGGTAGTGCATCCAGCCGGCGGGTTTGAGGATCGACTCCTGCTGGCTGGGGGTGATATTCAGCCGTTTGCCCCATGATGGTGCATTGCCGGCGGCGCAGAGTGCAGGCGTCGGTGCGGAAAGGCGCGGCGTATGGTAGTCCGGATGCAGGTAATAACCGCTGCGCGGGCGGCTTATCAGGTAGCCTTCGTTGACCAGACTTTCGAACACCAGCGCGGTGGTATTACGGGAAACCTGTAGCTGTTGGGCCAGTTGCCGACACGAGGGCAGGGGCGTGTCGGCGGCAAAAATACCGCCGAGAATGGCGTTAACCAGCGACTCGCGAACCTGTTCCTGCAACCCGCGATGCGCCTCAAAATCCACATGCAATAAGTGCCGAATCATGCGCTACTCCCCCGATTATTCGCTTTCCTCCAGCGCAGCAATTTCTGTACCAGCCTGAAATCGTCTGCCACAAGCGCATGCGAAAACTGGCTCTATTCAGAATGCAAAAAGTCTCCTTACAGTAAAAACGTCGTCAGCCAGCGTCTGAAAATACCGCTGTCGGCACACATCTTGCAACGCTGGAATAAACGTATCTGGCATATTTGAGTAGGGGTCAATCGATGAAAAAAACGATGGGTTCGTATTATCTGGCCGCCATTATGGCGATGACCTTTTCTTTGCAGGTGGCCGCCGCCGATTTACCGGAAATTGAAAAATCCGGCACGTTAAAAGTGGCGACCGAGGATGACTACGCGCCGTTTAACTTTATGAATAACGGCAACGCCGATGGGTTTAATAAAGATATGTTGGCGGCGCTGCGTGAATACGCCAAATTTAACGTTACGCAAAGTATTTTGCCGTGGACCGGTTTATTAGCCGCGGTTTCTACCGGGCAATACGATATGGCGTTAACCGGCGCGGTGGTGACCGACGAACGCCTTAATGTGTTTAATTTCACGCCGCCATGGGCCTCAGCTCAACACTATTTTGTTAAACGCGCAGGTGATAATTCACTCAATACCATTGCCGATCTGAGCGGTAAAAAAGTAGGCCTCCAGGCAGGCAGCGCGTTATTAGCGCGTTTACCGGAATTGAAGGCGATGATTGAGAAAAGCGGCGGCAAGCTGGGGCCGGTGGTGGAATATCCCTCTTACCCGGAAGCCTACGCCGATTTAGCCAATAAGCGCCTTGATTACGTGATTAACGTGGTGATTTCGGTCAATGACCTGGTCAAAGCCAAACCGAAAGTGTTTGCGAAGGGACTGGCGGTTTCCGGCCCGGGGTATATGGCGTGGCCCATCCCGAAAAACTCTCCGGAGCTTTTGGCCTATATGACCAAATTTATCAACCATATGCGTGAGACCGGCAAGCTGGCCGAACTGCAGAAAAAATGGTTTGGCGAAACCTACGATGATTTGCCGACCGAACCGATTACCAGCGCCGCTCAGTTCCACAAACTTGCCGGACAGTAGATCGCCACCCGGCTAAGCCGCGCGACGCCGGGAGCGACACCCGATTCACTTCAGGAGGGCACCATGGATGCAATAGCATGGCAGTTATTGATTGAAGGCGCATGGACGACCCTCTGGATTTCCGCCATCGCCATCGCCTTTGGCGTGGCGATTGGGCTGGTGATTGCCTTTGTGCGCATGATGAAAATTCCGGTCATTGACCAGATACTGGTCATCTACATCAGCCTGGCGCGGGCGACGCCGCTGGTGACGCTGGTGCTGTTTCTGTTTTTATCACTGCCCACCGTTGGGATTAACCTTGATAAAACGGTTGCCGCCATCGTCGCGCTGACGCTGAACACCTCGGCGTTTAACGCGGAAATCTGGCGCAACGCTTTTCGCACCTTCCCGCGCGAACAGCGGGAAGCGGCGGAGTCGGTCGGCATGCGCCGCTGGGCCTATTTTCGCTACATCATGCTGCCGCAGATGTGGCTGGAGAGCCTGCCTGCGCTGGTCAACGAAATGTCTTTTTTAATCAAAGGCAGCCCGGCGATCGCGGTGATTGGCGTAGTCGATCTCACCCGCGTCACTAACCGTATCGCCTCCGTTACCTATGAACCGCTTTCCCCCATTCTGGCCGCCGGGCTGCTGTATGTGGTGATTATTGGCCTGCTGCTGAAGCTCCAGAGCCTGGCGGAACGTAAAGCAAAACGACTGGCGCGCTAAGCCCGGGAGGACTGATGAATCAATGGGCAATTATCTGGGCCGAGCACGACAAGTTTATTACCGGGCTACTGGCAACACTGCAGCTGTTTATTATCGCCGCCGTCTGCGGATTATTGATTGGTACCGTCCTGTGCTACGTCACGGAATACCAGAAGCGGGTACTGAACAACGTTATTATGGGCTTTGTAAACCTGATGAGGGCGATTCCATTCCTGATTCTGGCCTATTTGCTGTACTACGGATTACCGGAGCTGGGGTTGAGTCTTGACGCCTGGACGGCAGGGTTGGTGGCATTGATTATCTATCACGGCGCTTATTTCTTTGAGATTCTGCGTAGCCAGAGACGGGTATTTTCCCATGGCTATATTGAAGCCGCAGTGGTGCAAGGTTTCTCTCGCTACACCATCTTTCGCCGTATTGTGATGCCCAATATTTTCTCTTCCGCACTGCCGCTTCTGGGTAACCAGCTCATTATTTGTCTGAAAGATACCGCGTTTCTCAGCATTATTACCGTTCAGGAGATTACCGCTGCCGCGAATAGCGTGCAGGCGACCTATTTTATTCCGTTTAATGCCTTTATTGTGGCCATTGCGCTGTATTGGGCCATCAGTATCGTGCTGGAACTGCTGGTGAAACGGTTGACTGTTTATAGCGCAAAAAGAGGAATGAGCCATGTCTGATACCACGGCGGTCAGCGTCAAAAATGTCTCCAAGCAGTTTGATAACGTGGAGGTGCTGCGCGACATCAATCTGACGGTGGAAAAGGGGACGGTAGTCAGTATTCTCGGTTCGTCCGGTTCGGGTAAATCCACGCTGCTGCGCTGCATGAACTGGCTGGAACAGCCGGACCGCGGTGAAATTCATATCGGTGGCCAGCGCATCGGCGTGAACGACCAGACCGGGAAAGCGATGTCGCACCGCGATCTGTCGAAGATTCGCGAGCGGGTCGGGATGGTCTTCCAGAGCTTCAACCTGTGGCCGCATCTCACCGTGCAACAAAACGTGATGGAGGCGCTGCTGCACGTGAAGGGGATGAGGCGCGAGGAAGCGCGCGCGATTGCCGAGCAGCAGCTTAAAAAGGTAGGAATGGAGCATAAGGCGGATGCCTACCCCATCACGCTCTCCGGTGGGCAAAAGCAGCGTGTGGCCATCGCCCGTTCTCTGGCGATGTCGCCGGAGGTACTGCTGTTTGATGAACCCACTTCAGCGCTGGATCCGGAGCGTGTTAACGAAGTACTCAGCGTCATGAAGTCGCTGGCGGCGGAAGGCTACACCATGGTGGTGGTGACGCATGAAATGGAGTTTGCGCGTCAGGTATCGAATGAAGTGGTATTTCTGGAGAAGGGGATATTGATTGAGAAGGCGCCGCCGGAAGTTTTCTTTACTCAGGCAAAATCGGAGCGTGTGCGGCAGTTTTTGCAAAGCAGCCGCTAAACCCTCACCCCGGCCCTCTCCCTGTGTACGGTCCGGGGACATGGTAGACAGGTGTTCGGGGACATGGTGAACACTTTT
>ERZ1026892.231-NODE-231-length-27764-cov-12.190263_pt1 | contig 27764 bp, 25 predicted proteins | sample MGYA00380176_ERZ1026892 | MGnify/ENA primary metagenome ERZ1026892 (study PRJEB33269, sample SAMEA4719812) | human gut metagenome | biome: human-associated habitat; feature: organic feature; material: feces | place: Cameroon | collected 2013-10 ... | reverse complement strand
GAAACATGCAATTCGTCAAACGAGGCGTGGCGCTGGCGATGCTGACGGCACTGTCTTTAGTCAGCCTGCCTTCACAGGCTTATCAGCAAGATAAAACGTATAAAATCACCATTCTGCATACCAACGATCACCATGGGCACTTCTGGCGCAGTGAATACGGCGAGTACGGCCTGGCGGCGCAAAAAACGTTGGTCGACGGCATTCGTAAGGAAGTCGCGGCGGAGGGCGGCAGCGTGCTGCTGCTGTCGGGCGGCGATATTAATACCGGGGTACCCGAATCGGACCTGCAGGACGCCGAGCCAGACTTCCGCGGCATGAATCTGGTGGGCTACGACGCGATGGCTGTCGGCAACCATGAGTTTGATAACCCGCTGAGCGTGTTGCGTCAGCAGGAAAAATGGTCCAAATTCCCGTTCCTCTCCGCCAATATTTACCAGAAAAGTACCGGTGAACGCCTGTTTAAACCGTGGGCGATCTTTAAACGTCAGGATCTGAAAATTGCCGTTATCGGTTTAACCACCGATGACACCGCTAAAATTGGCAATCCGGAATACTTCACCGATATTGAATTCCGCAAGCCGGCGGAAGAAGCAAAGCTGGTGATTCAGGAACTTCAGCAGAAAGAGAAGCCTGACCTGATTCTGGCCGCGACCCACATGGGCCACTACGATAACGGCGAACACGGTTCAAACGCACCGGGTGATGTCGAGATGGCGCGCAGCCTGCCGACCGGCGCGTTAGCGATGATTGTGGGTGGTCACTCACAGGATCCGGTGTGCATGGCTTCGGAGAACAAAAAGCAGGTTGACTATGTGCCGGGCACCCCGTGCGCCCCGGATAAACAGAACGGTATCTGGATTGTGCAGGCCCATGAGTGGGGCAAATATGTGGGCCGCGCCGATTTCGAGTTCCGCAACGGCGAGCTGAAAATGGTGCACTATCAGTTGATCCCGGTGAACCTGAAGAAGAAAGTGACCTACGATAATGGGCAGAGTGAGCGCGTACTTTACACGCCACAAATTCCGGAAAACCCGCAGATGCTCTCGCTGCTGACGCCGTTCCAGAGTAAAGGCAAGGCGCAACTGGAAGTGAAAGTGGGCAGCGTGAACGGGCATCTGGAAGGCGACCGCAGCAAAGTTCGTTTCGTGCAGACCAATATGGGGCACCTGATTCTGGCGGCACAGATGGCGCGTACCGGCGCCGACTTTGGCGTGATGAGCGGCGGCGGCATTCGTGATTCCATTGAAGCGGGAAATATCACCTACAAGAGCGTGCTGAAGGTGCAGCCGTTTGGCAACGTGGTGGTGTACGCCGATATGAGCGGTAAAGAGGTGGTGGAGTATCTGACCGCCGTGGCGCAGATGAAGCCCGATTCCGGCGCTTATCCGCAGTTTGCCAACGTCAGCTTTGTGGCGAAGAACGGCCAGCTTCAGGACCTGAAAATCAAAGGCGAACCTGTCGACCCGGCGAAAACCTATCGTCTGGCGACGTTGAGCTTTAACGCTACCGGCGGTGACGGCTACCCGAAAATCGACAACAAACCAGGGTATGTGAATACCGGGTTTATCGATGCCGAGGTGCTCAAACAGTACATTGAGCAGAACTCGCCGCTGGATGTGAATGCTTACGAACCGAAAGGGGAAGTGAGCTGGCAGTAAGGTTTTGAGCGGTTCCCGGCGGCGCTTCGCTTGGCTACATGTAACAGAGTAGCCAAGCGAAGCGCCGCCGGGGAAACCGGCTGCACGATTAATCCCGTCGCGCAATATCCGCAAACGTCGCGCCAAGAATTTTCGCTAAATCACCCGCCGCCAGCTCAATATCGAGCCCGCGCTTGCCGCCTGAAACATAAATCGACGCAAATTCCTGCGACGGCGCATCAATCACCGTGGGCAGACGCTTTTTTTGCCCCAGTGGGCTAATGCCGCCGACCAGATAGCCGGTGACGCGCTGGGCCACCATCGGATCGGCCATATCGACTTTTTTCGCCCCTAAAGCCTTCGCGACCTTTTTTAAATCCAGCTGCCCGGCGACCGGCGTGACCGCTACGGCCAGCTGTTTCATATCGCCGTTCATCGCGACCAGCAGGGTTTTGTAAACCTGGTCAGCGTTCAGTCCTAATTTACGCACCACCTCATCACCAAAGTTCGTTTCATTCGGATCGTGATCGTAGGTATGAATGCTAAACGGGATCTTGTTCTTTTCGAGTAGCTTAACTGCGGGAGTCATAACGTTCCTTCTTACTACAGACAGGGTATGCAATCAGCATACGCCTTAAAACGAACTAAAAAATAGTACAATCTTGCGCAATAGGTATTGGCAGTTGCAGCAACTTTGAGCGACAATCGGAAGATCCGGAGTGATAACTTCGGGATAATAATAATGATGAAATTCCTCTTTGACGGGCCAATAGAGATATTGGCCATTTTTTTTATTTCAGCATCTCCGGAAGATTGCCTTCGCCATACAGATGTAGCGCCCCTACGGCGACCACATAGCGCCCCGGCGGCAGCGCCAGCAGCGCGTCGCGCCAGGCTTCATTACGTTTCACCATCAGCACATCATACAGCGACTGGCTAAAGGTATTGGGCAACGACGTCCTGCCGTTCGTCGGCGGCTGCTCGAGCCACCAGCCGATCATCACCTGTAACAGTCGCGCGTTGGTGTGCCAGTGCGCCAGCGTATCGTCAAGCAGCGCCATGCCGCCATCAGGTAACTGGCACAAAAGGCTGACCTGGCTGTCTGCGCCCTCCAGTTCCTGTATCGGCAGCGACGCCGCGCGCGCAGCCTGCAGCAGCTGATAATCAATGCCATAGTCCGGCCTTAACCCCAGCCGCTGCGCCTGGGTGGCTTGCAGCACCATCGCTATTTGCCATAACGGCTGATTATCAAAGCGGACCAGCGACATTCCCTGCTCGCTGATCCGTTTTTCCAGTTCGCTCAACTGTTCGGCACTCAGGCGCTCGGCTAGCGGCGGGTATTCCGGCAGATTGCTGAACGGCGTTTCGCTGCCGGAAATATCGGCTTCGACAATGAGCGCGTCGGCTTGACGCAGTTTCTTCATCAGCTTTGAAGGCAGGGGGGACATATCGCGCGTCCCCATATGAATGCTGCCGACCAGATGCAGGTGGCGACCACCGGGCAGCGACACGTCGAGCGCTGGCCAGCCGTATGGCGAGCCGCGCAGGGTTCGCCATAGACGTTGTAGTTGATTGAACAGACTCATCCGCGCTCCCTGGAAGGAAAATTCCATGCTAGCGCGATGTACCTGAGGGTGCAATGTAGCGAGGGGCGGATATTAATCCGACATACCGTACCCATCTCCACCCAGCTGCTCGATACGTGAAAGCGTCATCTTGTTCTGACACTCGTATATCCTAATGCGGGACTCGGTCGGAAGGGTTTTTGATTGGGCATCGCTGAGTTTACCGCACTGAGTGACTTTTGAAGCGACCCAGGCCTGCTGTTCTTTCTTCATCCCGGAACGAATGGAGTCCGGGAGCGCCGCCCATATTCTGTTAAGCTCAATGTCATTTTGTTTATATTTATCTTCGCTATACGAAACATCTAACTGATTCTGTTTCTCTATTAAACGATCTTTCTTAACGGCCAGTGCAGCCATATTATACATTGAGTCAGATAATGCACCGGTGCTATTCCAACCACTTACAATAATATCTTTATTATTGTCGGCGAACTGAATTTTATAGCTTATTTTTTTTCAGATGATTTTATTGTTAAGCATCTGGCTATTGCCCCGATTAATATATTCAAGGTTGTTCGGCAGTGCTTTCAGTAGCTCAAGCGTATTTGTCGGGATACCGAACGAGACTTTAGCGACACAGTTAGCTGTATTATTATCGCTTTGTTGCGTTTCAGTGAGCACATTCTCTAGCTGGATGGGAATGGCTTGTAGCTGCTTTTCATAATCAGCGAGCGGAATTTTGAAGAAAATGTCGGGTGTTTTGATATACCTATCCTGTAGCTGGCTTAGGGCATCGTTATACACCCATTCCTTAAATGCGGCTATCGAATTATCATTTCCGCATTTTAATTCAGGAGCTGAATCAAAAAGCCCTGCATAAGAGGAAAAAGATGCTGAGAGAACAACAAGCGCTAACGCTTTTCTTATCATAATAAAACATCCTTGTATTATTGGAGTGGTGAATAATTCAGGCGACCAACATCATTTAATAATACACGGGGTTTTATTTACATGGGATCTTTATTTGCAGGAAATACCGTGGTAATAGTATTCGCGCATTGAATAAAAAAGGCAGGCGGTATTATACCGTCTGCCTATAAAATCGCGTGAAAACCTACCGTTTCGGTTTAAATCGCAGCAATCGGTTGGCGTTGCTTACTACCGTAATAGATGAGAGCGCCATCGCCGCCCCGGCAACGACCGGGTTGAGCAGCGTACCGGTCAGCGGCCAGAGGATCCCCGCAGCAATCGGAATGCCCAGCGAGTTATAGACAAAGGCACCGAGCAGATTCTGCTTCATGTTGCGCAACGTGGCGCGGGAGATAGCCAGCGCATCGGCAACGCCCACCAGACTGTGGCGCATCAGCGTAATCGCCGCGGTTTCAATCGCCACATCGCTGCCGCCGCCCATCGCAATACCGACGTCGGCCTGCGCCAGCGCCGGGGCATCGTTGATACCGTCGCCGACCATCGCCACTTTTTGGCCCTGCGCCTGCAGGTCCTTAATCGCCTGCGCTTTACCATCCGGCAGTACGCCGGCAATCACTTCATCAATGTCCGCCTCTTTGGCAATGGCGTTAGCGGTTACCGGGTTATCACCGGTCAGCATCACCAGTCGATAGCCTTCTTTATGCAGTCGCTGCAAGGCGGCAACGCTGTCGCTACGCAGCGGATCGCGAATAGCGAACAGCGCGGCGGCTTGACCATCAATGGCGAGCAGTACCGGCGTCGCCCCTTGAGCCGCTTGCTGGGCGAGCTCGTCGTCCAGTTTGTGAGTATCAACCTGTTGTTCGTGCATCAACGCCTGGTTGCCCAGCAGCAGCGTGTGTCCTTCGGTTTCGCCGCTGACCCCCAGCCCACGTAGCGTACGGAACGCGGTGACCTGCGGCAGCGTGTTATCGGCGGCTTTCTCCAGGATAGCGCGTGCCAGAGGGTGGTTCGAACCTTGCTCCAGCGCGGCAGCCAGGCGCAGCGCGGTCGATTCACCGATTGCGCCGAGTGTTTTCACCGCAACGACCTGCGGTTTACCTTCGGTCAAGGTACCGGTTTTATCAAACACCAGCGTCGTCAGTTCGCTGGCGCGCTGTAGCGCGTCGGCATCGCGGACCAGCACGCCGTACTCTGCGGCGCGACCGACACCGGCAATAATCGACATCGGCGTTGCCAGACCCAGCGCACACGGACAGGCGATGATCAGCACCGTAGTGGCGATCACCAGGGTGTAGACAATCTGCGGCGCCGGGCCGAAGAAGTACCAGATGGCGGCGCTGAAAATGGCAATCGCCACCACCACCGGCACGAACACGGCGGAGATTCTATCCGCCAGCTGGCCGATTTCCGGCTTGCTGCTCTGCGCCTGGCGTACCATTTTGATAATACGCGACAGGGTGGTATGGCTACCCACGGCGCTTGCGCGGAATAAGACTGAGCCGTCCTGCACCACCGTACCGGCATGAATGCTGTCGCCGTCGCCTTTCTGCTGCGGAATCGGCTCGCCGGTCAGCATCGCTTCATCAAACCAGGCTTCGCCCTGGCTGATTTCGCCGTCGACGGGAACGCGGTCACCGGTGGCGAGGCGCAGGATCATACCCGGTTGTACATCGGCCAGCGGCACGGTTTTTTCACCGTCGTCGGTGACGACCCGCGCGGTGGGCGGCGTCAGGTCGAGCAATTTTTCCAGCGCCCGGGACGAACGCTGGCGCGCCCGCGCTTCCAGCATATGACCAAGGTTAATCAGACCGATAATCATGGCGCTGGCTTCGTAATAGAGGTGGCGGGCTTCCATCGGGAACCACTGCGGCCACAGGTTGACGCTCATCGAGTACAGCCAGGCGACGCCGGTACCGAGCGCCACGAGGGTATCCATCGTCGCGGTACGATTCTTCAGGCTTTTCCACGCGCTGGTGTAAAAATGACCGCCGGCAAACACCATCACCGCCAGAGTGACGAGGCCGATAACCAGCCACAGCGAGCGGTTATCGTCGGAAACCATCATGTTGTCGCCGATCATTCCCCAGACCATGACCGGCACACCAACCAGCAGGGCGACGATCGCCTGCCAGCGAAAACGTTTCATGGTCGCCAGCGCGGTTTCCTGCTGACGTTCGCGGCGTTTAATATCGTCTTCAATCGCTTCCGCGCCGTAGCCGGCTTTCTCTACGGCCTGGACTAAATCGCTGGCGGACGCATGACCCATCACCAGGGCCGTGCGCTCCGCCAGGTTTACCCGTGCCTGCACCACGCCCGGTACCGCCTGCAAGGCGTTTTGTACCCGGGAAACGCAGCTGGCGCAGCTCATACCGTTGATCAGCAGCTGTTGGCTGTCATCCAGTTCCTGTGCTGCCGGAAGCTCAGGGGCGGCCGCTGTCAGTGCTTCCGACGGGAGTGATGACTCTGCCAGCGGTTTAGCCTTTGGGTGGCTGAGCTCCGCGCCGTAACCGGCTTGTTTGATGGTGTCAATCAGCGCCTCGGCGCTCGCGCTGCCGGTAACGTGCGCCGCGTCGATGGTCACTTCCGCATGGTCAACGTCAGGACGCTGCTCCAGGCTCTCCTTCACGCGTTTGACGCAGTGGCCGCAGGACAGACCGTCCAGGGCCAGATCGATAGTTTGAGACATATTCCGCTCCTCAATTGATGGGTGACCAAATTCATCTTTTGGTCTACAGTGAGAAAGGTTAAACCTTCCAGCAAGGGGAAGGTCAAGGGGGAAACGTGAATATCAGTGATGTTGCCAAAAAAACCGGTTTGACCAGCAAAGCCATTCGCTTTTATGAAGAGAAGGGCCTGGTGACGCCGCCGCTGCGCAGCGAGAACGGCTACCGCAGCTACACGCAAAAGCATCTGGATGAGTTTACGCTGCTGCGCCAGGCGCGGCAGGTTGGGTTTAATCTGGAAGAGTGCGGCGAGCTGGTGAATCTGTTTAACGACCCGAAACGCCACAGCGCCGACGTCAAAGCCTATACGCTACAGAAAGTGGCGGATATTGAGCGCCACATCAGCGATCTGCAGGCGATGCGCGAGCAGCTGCTGTCACTGGCGGCATCCTGCCCGGGAGATGACAGCGCCGACTGCCCGATTATTGATAATCTTTCCGGCTGCTGCCATCGTAAAGCCCAGGTTTGACGACTAACGAGGAGGGGAGAGCCTGATACGCAGGACGATCCCTTCTACCGCAATCACCTCAACGTTGCTGCCCGCGGGCAGATCCTCGTCGGCGCGGACCGGCCACGAACTGTCGCCGACGCGCATATGGCCGCGTCCGTTGACCAGCGCGTTGTCTAAGGTAAACCGCTGCCCCAGCAGTTGCTGTCCGCGCTGGTTAAGCTGACTTTCCGCCGGGCGCTGCCTGTCGCCCCGACGGGTGAGCCACTTCCACCACAGCCAGGCCGCCAGCAGCGTCAGCACCGCAAACAGCGTCCCCTGCCATGCCCAGTCGACCGGCAGCACCCAGGTTATCAGCCCGGTTGCCGCCGCGGCCACGCCGCTCCACAGCAAATAGCCGCTACCGCCGAGCATTTCTGCCGCCAGCAGCAGCCCGCCGAGGCTCAGCCAGAAGAGGTGCGGGTGCGCCAGCACCAGCGCGATCATGATGATTTCCGGTCGCGGCTGCTGTCTTTAATCAGCTCGGCAACCCCGGCGATAGACCCCATCAGGCTGCTGGCATCCAGCGGCATCATCACTACTTTGCTATTATTCGCCGAGCCAATCTGCTGGAGGGCATCGGTGTATTTTTGCGCCACAAAGTAGTTAATCGCCTGAATATCCCCGGCGGCAATCGCTTCGGAGACCATTTTAGTGGCGCGCGCTTCCGCTTCTGCGGAACGCTCGCGGGCCTCTGCCTGCAGGAACGCGGACTGACGTTCACCCTCTGCAGTAAGAATCTGCGCCTGTTTTTCACCTTCGGCTTTGACGATCTGCGCCTGGCGGATCCCTTCAGCTTCCAGGATATAGGCTCGCTTGGTACGCTCGGCCTTCATCTGCGCGTTCATCGCGTCGATAAGCTCTGCCGGCGGGCGCACGTCGCGAATCTCAATGCGGGTGATTTTGATCCCCCACGGATTGGTGGCTTCGTCGACGATATGCAGCAGACGGGTGTTGATGTTATCGCGCTGGGACAGCATTTCGTCGAGCTCCATGGAACCGAGCACGGTACGAATGTTGGTCATCGTCAGGTTGATGATCGCCAGTTCCAGGTTGCTGACCTCGTACGCCGCTTTTGGCGCATCGATCACCTGAATAAAGCACACGGCGTCGATGGCGACGTTGGCGTTGTCTTTAGAGATAACTTCCTGCGATGGAATATCGAGAACCTGTTCCATCATATTGATTTTGCGGCCTATACGATCCATGAACGGCACGACAAGACTTAAACCGGGATGCAGCGTCTTGGTGTAGCGGCCAAAGCGTTCTACCGTCCACTGATAACCCTGCGGGACGATTTTGACCCCCGCGGCGACGACTACCAGTGCGACGAAGATGAGAATAGGAATAAACACCAGCATAAAACCTCCTGTTTTACTGTCCGTAACTGCAATAAGTATATCGGCTCTGGCGGTGAAATTCGCCCCCTGAAATTAATTGGCGTTACACTACAAGAGATAAAAGAAAAAACAGGGCAAAGAAAGGCAATGACGGAAAATAGCGCGATTTTACAGCTTACGCAGGTAAGCTTTCATATTGGTAAGAAAACGGTCCTTGAGAATATCAACCTTAGCGTAGCCCCCGGTGAATTTAAGCTGATCACCGGCCCGTCGGGCTGCGGTAAAAGCACCTTATTAAAAATCATCGCGTCGCTCCTTTCACCGAGCGACGGACACATTCTGTTTGCCGGGCAGGATATCAATACCCTGTCGCCGGAAGCCTATCGCCAGCAGGTTTCCTACTGCGCGCAGACGCCCGCGCTGTTCGGCGATACGGTTTACGACAACCTGATTTTCCCCTGGCAAATCCGTAATCAGCAGCCGGATCCCGATCGTTTTCTCGGCCAGCTGTCGCGCTTTGATCTGGCGGAAGATACGCTGTCAAAATCGATTAATGATCTGTCGGGCGGGGAAAAGCAGCGGGTTTCGCTGATTCGCAATCTACAATTTTTGCCCAGGGTTTTATTGCTCGATGAAATTACCAGCGCGCTGGATGAGCAAAACAAAAAGAATGTAAATGAGATTATTCATCAGTATGTACGCGAGCAAAACGTCGCCGTGCTGTGGGTCACCCACGATAAAGATGAAATTAGCCATGCGGATGAAGTGATTACGCTGCCATCCCATCAGGAGAGCGTCAGGGAGTCACGTCATGAATAACGAACATATTATTACGAACCAATCGCTGGCGCTGTCGATGGTGCTGGTGCTGGTGGCGATTGTGGTGAGCTACCGGGAAAAGCTGGCGCTGGAAAAAGACATCATCTGGAGTATCTGCCGGGCGGTGGTGCAGCTGATCATTGTCGGCTACGTGCTGAAGTATATTTTCAACGTTAACCATGCTGTGCTGACGCTGTGCATGGTGCTGTTTATCTGCTTCAACGCGGCGTACAACGCGCAAAAGCGCAGCAAATATATCGATAAAGCCTTTGTCTCCTCGTTTATCGCCATTACCACCGGCGCTGGGCTGACGCTGGCGGTGCTGGTTTTTTCCGGTTCGATTGCCTTTGTGCCAATGCAGGTGATCCCAATTTCCGGGATGATCGCCGGTAACGCGATGATTGCGGTGGGGCTGTGCTACAACAACCTCGGCCAGCGCTTTAGCGCCGAACAGCAGCAAATTCAGGAAAAACTGAGCCTGGGGGCGACGCCGAAAATGGCCTCCGCGCGATTGATTCGCGAAAGTATTCGCGCGTCGTTAATTCCGACCGTAGACTCGGCGAAAACCGTGGGTCTGGTGAGCTTACCGGGGATGATGTCGGGGCTGATTTTTGCCGGTATCGACCCGGTGAAGGCGATTAAGTATCAGATTATGGTCACCTTTATGCTGCTTTCGACCGCCAGCCTGTCGACCATTATTGCCTGCTATCTGACCTATCGGAAGTTTTATAACGCCCGTCACCAGCTGGTGGTGACGCAGTTGAAGAAGCGCGCGTAGCGCATAGTGAAACGTAGGCCTGATAAGCGTAGCGCCATCAGGCATGATGCGGAGCCATTGCCGGATGGCGGCGTGACCGCCTTATCCGGCCTACAAGATAACCTTCTCCGTTAGTACAGCAGCGAATACAACTGGCGGCGGTACTTCGAGGCCAGCGCGTCGCCGGTGCCCAGCGCAGCCAGAATTTCCTGCAGCATTTTGCGCGCCTGACCGTCCGCCGCGCCTAAATCTTTGCGCAGATGGCTGAACAGCAGCTCCAGCGCCTCTTCGTTTCGCCCAACCTGATGCAGCTGAAGCGCCAGCTTCGAGGCCAGCGCCGCGTCGTCCGGGTTCTGCTCAACCTGCTGTTGCAACTGCTGAATTTCCGGCGTATCCGCCGCCTGCTTCAACAGCTCAATCTGCGCGACCAGCCCCTGATAGCGGGTATCCTGATCCTGCATGGGAATAGTTTTCAGCACCGCTTCCGCGTCTTCAGAGCGATTGAGCGCAATCTGCGTTTCCGCCAGCAGCAGGCCGATCTGGCTGTCCTGGCCGGAAAGCTGCCAGGCGTCTTTCAGCAGCGGCAGCGCTTCGGCGTGCTTGCCTTCCTGAATTAGCGCCAGCGCTTCCTGCGCCTTAAGCTCTTCTTCACGCGGCAGCACTTTATCGAGCAGCGCGCGAATGGCCTCTTCCGGCTGCGGGCCCTGGAAACCATCAACCGGCTGGCCGTTCTGGAACAGGTAGACGGTTGGGATGGCGCGCAGGCCAAACTGTGAGGCGACCATCTGCTCGGCATCGCAGTCGACCTTCGCCAGAATAAACTGACCGTTATACTGCGCCGCCAGATTTTCCAGCACCGGCGTCAGCTCCAGGCAGTGCTGGCTACGCTCGGACCAGAAATAGAACAGCACTGGCGTGGCAACGGATTGTTCCAGCATCTGGTGCAGGTTAGCTTCAGTAATGTTTACGATATTCTGTACGGACATGAGTCATTCTCTGTAGTCGGTTTATATTCGAGATGGGGGCAAAAGCGCACGCTTCAACGTTACCCCTGCAGAATTTTGTCCATTGCGCGCCCCGGCAGCAGGCGTTTTAGCCAGCATACGGCATGGGTGACCAGGGTGACCGGATAGCGTAATTTCGGCTTATCGCTGATAAACGCGTGACGTACTTTTTCAACCACCGCGTCCGGGCCGAGCGTAAAACGAGCCGCAATACCCGGGTTTTCCACCGCCTGGTCGCTGGTCTGATTGACGTTGTCGGTAAAGCGGGTGCGAATCGGGCCGGGTTCGATCAGGCTGACCTTAATGCCTGAGTGGCGTAGTTCCATGCGCAGCGCGTCGGACCACGCCTCCAGCGCATATTTGCTGGCCGCGTAGGCACCGCGGCCCGGCGTGGAAATCAGCCCCATCACCGAGGATGTCATCACGATGCGCCCCTCGCCGTGAGGCACCATGGCGGGCAGCAGACGCATGGTCAACTGATGGGCGCCAAAGAAATTGGCGGAAAACTGCTGCTCCATCTGCTCGCGGCTGATGCTGGTCAACGGGCCGTAGACGCCATAGCCGGCGTTGTTAAACAGGCCAAACAGGCGATTATTCGTGAGCGCGATAACTTCTTCGGCAGCGGCATCAATGCTCTCCGGGCTATCGAGATCGAGCTGCACGCCGATGAAACCCATGCCGTTCATCCGCTTCACATCCTCAGGTTTACGGCAGGCGGCGAGCACGCGAAACCCCTGGCGTTTCAGTTCAAGCGCGCTTTCCAGGCCAATTCCGCTGGAACATCCTGTAATTAAGACCGATTTTTGCATAACTTTACCTGAAGACACCGCTTTACTTTCCGGCGTCGTGATTAACTAATGGAGCCAGACGTGTCGCCATCCAGTCGGCAATAAACGGCTGGGCGTCACGGTTGGGATGAATGCCATCATCCTGCATCCACTGCGGTTTAAGGTAGACCTCTTCCATAAAGAAGGGCAGCAGTGGAATAGTGAATTCGCTGGCGAGCTTCGGATAAACCGCGCTAAACGCCTCATTATAGCGGCGTCCGTAGTTTGCGGGCAGACGAATTTGCATTAAAAGCGGCTGGACGTTAGCGGCTTTGACCTGCTGCAAAACGGTGCGCAGGGTTTGTTCAATCTGCTGCGGTGGAAATCCGCGTAGGCCATCGTTGCCGCCAAGCTCGACCAGCACCCAGCGCGGCTGGTGCTGTTTCAGCAATGCGGGCAGGCGCGCCAGCCCCTGCTGGGCGGTGTCGCCGCTGATGCTGCCGTTGATGACCGTGATTTCAGGCTGCCACTTGTCGTTGAGTCGGGCAGGCCAGGCGGCAGTGCCCGCCATGCGATAGCCCGCGCTCAGGCTATCGCCAAGAACTAACAGCGTGTCCGCCGCCGCGGCGCGAAGGCTAAACAGCATTAAAAACAGGAAAGGCAAATGCCAGCGGAAAACGTACTTGAAGTGCATCATCTTAAGAAATCCGTCGGTCAGGGGGAGCATGAGCTTTCCATCCTTACCGGAGTTAACCTGATTGTCAAACCGGCGCAAACCCTTGCTTTAATTGGCGAGTCGGGTTCCGGCAAGTCGACGCTGCTGGCAATTCTTGCCGGGCTGGACGACGGCAGCAGCGGCACGGTGAAGCTGTTAGGCCATCCGCTGGATAACATGGACGAAGAGGCACGGGCGCGCCTGCGCGCTCAGCATATTGGTTTTGTTTTTCAATCTTTTATGTTGATACCGACCCTCAACGCGCTGGAAAACGTCGAGCTACCGGCGCTGCTGCGCGGTGAAAGCGACGCGCAAAGCCGACAGGGGGCAAAAGCGCTGCTGGAACAGCTGGGGCTTGGCAAGCGTCTACAGCATCTTCCCGCCCAGCTTTCCGGCGGCGAGCAGCAGCGCGTGGCGCTGGCCCGCGCGTTTAACGGTCGCCCGGATTTGCTGTTCGCCGATGAGCCAACCGGTAACCTCGACCGCCATACCGGCGACAAAATTGCCGACCTGCTGTTTTCGCTCAACCGCGAACACGGCACCACGCTGATTCTGGTTACCCATGACGCTCAGCTGGCCGCACGCTGTAACCGTCGTCTGCGCCTGGTCGATGGTCAGCTCCGGGAGGAAGCATGATTCTACGCTGGTTCTGGCGAGAATGGCGTTCGCCGTCGCTGCTGATTGTCTGGCTGGCGTTAAGCCTGGCGGTGGCCTGCGTGCTGGCGCTGGGCAGCATCAGCGACCGAATGGACAAAGGGCTTAATCAGCAAAGCCGTGAATATATGGCGGGCGACCGGGTGCTGCGCAGCTCGCGTGAAGTGCCACGCGAATGGCTGGAAAAAGCCCGTGCGCTGGGGCTGACGGTAGGCGAGCAGATTAACTTCTCCACCATGACCTGGGCGGGCGATACCCCGCAGCTGGCGGATGTGAAGGCGGTGGACGATAGCTACCCGCTGTATGGCGTTCTGGAAACCACCCCGGCCAGCCTGAAGCCCGCCGCCGGCACGGTACTGCTGGCGCCGCGTCTGCTGGCGCTGCTGAACCTGAAGACCGGCGACAATATCGATGTTGGTGATGCCACGCTGCGCATCGCCGGCGAAATTGTGCAGGAGCCGGACAGCGGCTTTAACCCGTTCCAGATGGCTCCGCGCCTGATGATGAATCTGGCCGACGTGGCGAAAACCGGTGCGGTGCAGCCCGGTAGCCGGGTGAGCTGGCGCTATATGTTCGCTGGCAACGCGGCGCAGCTGGCGAGCTATGAAAGCTGGCTGCTACCGCAGCTCAAACCTGAGAACCGCTGGATCGGACCGGATCAGGACGACGGCGCGTTGGGCAAATCGTTGCAGCGTTCCCAGCAATTTTTACTGTTGTCGGCATTGCTGACGCTGCTGCTGGCGGTGGCTGCCGTGGCGGTGGCGATGGGGCACTACTGCCGCAGCCGCTACGATCTGGTGGCCATCCTCAAAACGCTGGGGGCAGGGCGCGCGCAGCTGCGTAAGCTGATTATCGGCCAGTGGCTGCTGTTGCTGGCGCTCTCCGCGCTGGCGGGCGGCGCGATGGGGTTGTTGTTTGAATCTATCCTGCTGACCTTGCTGAAGCCGGTGCTGCCCGCGGCGCTGCCCGCCGCCAGCGCCTGGCCGTGGCTGTGGGCAGTGGGGTCGATGACGGTGATTTCCCTGCTGGTGGGACTGCGCCCGTACCGATTGCTGCTGGCGACGCAACCGCTGCGCGTACTGCGCCAGGATATTGTCGCCAACGTCTGGCCGCTGAAAATTTACCTGCCGCTGGTGAGCGTGGTCACTGTCCTGCTGCTCGCCTGGCTGATGGGCGGCAGCCCGCTGCTGTGGTCTGTGCTGGCCGGGGCGGTGGTGTTGGCGGCGTTGTGCGGCCTGGTGGGCTGGCTGCTGCTGAAGGTTCTGAAACGCCTGACCTTGCGCGCGCTGCCGCTGCGTCTGGCGGTGAACCGCCTGCTGCGTCAACCGTGGCCGACGCTGAGCCAGCTGGCGGCTTTCTCGCTGTCGTTTATGCTGTTGGCGCTGCTGCTGGTGCTGCGCGGCGATCTGCTGGATCGTTGGCAACAGCAGTTGCCGCCGGAAAGCCCAAACTATTTCCTGATCAATATCGCGCCTGAGCAGGTCAGTGAGGTGAAAACGTTCCTTGCCGAGCACCAGGTGATCCCGGCGGCGTTCTACCCGATTGTTCGCGCGCGGTTAACGCAGATTAACGGTCAGAGTACCGAAGGCAATAAGGATGAGTCGCTCAACCGCGAGCTGAACCTGACCTGGCAAAACCAGCGACCGGCGCATAACCCGCTGGTGGCCGGAAGCTGGCCGCCAAAGGCCGGGGAAGTCTCGATTGAAGAGGGATTGGCGCAGCGCTTAAAGATTCGTCTCGGCGATAGCGTCACCTTTACCGGCGACACGCAGGACTTCACCGCGAAGGTGAGCAGTATTCGTAAAGTTGACTGGGAAAGCCTGCGGCCAAACTTCTTTTTTATCTTCCCGGACGGCGCGCTGGACGGTCAGCCGCAGAGTTGGCTGACCAGCTTCCGCTGGGATCGCGGCAACACGCTGTTGACGCAGCTTAACCGCGAGTTCCCGACGGTCAGCCTGCTGGATATTGGGGCGATATTAAAGCAGATCGGCCAGGTGCTGGCCCAGGTAAGCCGCGCGCTGGAGGTGATGGTGGTGCTGGTGACGGCCTGCGGCGTGCTGCTGCTGTTGGCGCAGGTACAGGTGGGCATGCGTCAGCGTCATCAGGAGCTGGTGGTGTACCGCACCCTTGGCGCCGGGAAGTCGCTGCTGCGAATGACGCTGTGGGCCGAGTTTGCCCTGCTGGGGGCGATTTCCGGCCTGGTAGCGGCCATCGGAGCCGAAACCGCGCTGGCGATGCTGCAAACTCACGTGTTTGATTTCCCGTGGTCGCCGGACTGGCGTCTGTGGGTATCGCTGCCGTTGTGCGGGGCGTTCCTGCTGTCGCTGTGCGGCGGCGGTTTGGGCCTGCGCCTGCTGAAAGGGCGGGCGCTGTTCCGTCAGTTCTCAAGCTAATTCTGTCCTGACGTTACCCGGCGGAGCACAGCAATGCCGGGTAACCGCCATCACGCTTCCTCGCTTCTCGTCGAAATCGCTCATCCTTTCATCACGTTGCCTGTTTTACGGCACCTTTCGGTAATTCTGGAAACCTAAAGCGCACGTTTCATTAAAAATCAGCGAGGTGGAATTTATTAATAAACGATAATATTTGTTAGCCAGATAGTTGGCTATAAATCTATCAAGGAAAAATAATGACTATAAAAATGAAAGCACTGGCGTTATCGATCGGTGCTGCAGTGGCTTTAACGTCTTTCGCATCCCAGGCTGAAATTACCCTGCTCAAGCAGGATCCGCAGGCCGGGAACCCGCTTAGCCGTCTGAACTTCACCGTGGGCGGGAGTATTCGTCCGCAGTTCAACATGATGACCGGCGATGGTGACAAAGGCTCTTACAAACGTAACGGTTTTGACGGCGGCACGCGTTTCCGCTTCGCCGCGGATTACTACCTGTTCGATGACATTAGCTGGATCAGCTACTACGAACTGGGCGTGAACATTCCGGCAGTCTTCGACTGGGATAACCACTACGCTGAAGGCGCCAACGACACGACTCGTCGTATGCTCTACACCGGCCTGAAGAGCGATACCTGGGGTACGCTGACCTTCGGTCAACAGAACAGCATCTACTACGATGTGGTCGGCGCGAAAACCGATATCTGGGACTATGACATGATTGGTCAGGCGCCGGGTAACGGTATCAACGGCGACTACGATGGTTCTTATCGTACCCGTAAATCGCTGAAGTATAAGAAAACGGTAGGCGATGTTGATCTCTACGCGTCTTATCTGTTCAGCGATGATTTGAACCTCAACAACGGTCTGCTGTACAAACGTAAAGGCGGCGGTTCACTGGGTGTGGATTACCATATCACCGACGACCTCTCCTGGGGTACGGCATGGAACTATACCCGTGCGGATATGAATACCACCTATAACAACGACGGTAAAACTTACGATCAGAACATCGTGGGTACGGCGCTGAGCTGGACGCCGGATAACTGGACGTTCTCCGTTGGCGGCGGCTGGTATCAGAACTTTATGACCACCAAGAAATCCTCCGTTCACGATTACTTCGCGGGCGATGCGTGGGGTATTGAATACTTCGCGGGCTACAAAATCCCGGTGGGCCAGTACGCGCTTAAATCCGTTCAGCCATACTTTATGGGTGACCGTATTGAATACGTGAATGGTCGCAACTACCAGCGCATCGATAACGGCGTGGGTATCAGCTTCCAGCTGGATTACGGTTTCCGTGTCGACTACGAACACGTGTTTACCTCCAGCACCGACGACCTGGGCGATATGAACCTGGTCCGTCTGCGTTACGATTTCTAATCGTCAAAAGGGCGGCCTTGCCGCCCTTTGCTTAGTCTATTTTTATCTTTCCTTAGTTAAATAACATCTAACTCCCGCCACGCTTCCAGCTTTTTTGTTACACATCAGCTGGTTATAATCCCCAGCGTTTATTTTCCTGTTTTTATTCGTTTTTCATGGCATTCAGCGGAATTATCTTCTTGATAATGCTGGCTTTATTTTTGCGCTGTTGGAAGTGTGAACAGATTGGCAAAGTGAATAGAATTCAATTGCCTGGCAATGATTGTACGGGCAAATATAGCGCGTTAAAAATAAAACAGAGTGCAAATAAAATCCTGCGTAATGAAAAGGTTGTGAAATATCTTAAATGCGCCAGTCCAGTTATTTATTTCTTTGAAAGAATTAAAAATTTAAGGGTAAGGAGTTAATGAGGTATGCGTAAGTTATTTGTTCCTGCGGCGTTAATTTCACTGGCGTTGGGTTTAAGCGGCTGTGATGATGCAAAAAATAAAGAAACCGCCGCGGCCCCTGCGGCCAGCAGCGACAGCGCGCCGAAAGAGGGCGGTTCGCTGATTATCGGTATTACCAGCGGCGATCCGCTGGCGGTGAACCCGATTTATGCCAGCGATCGCACAACCCTCACCATTATGCAGGCGTTGTACGCGCCGCTCTACAGCTACAACGACGGGAGAGTCGAGTGGGGCCTGGCTGAAAGCCTTGAGCCTTCCGCCGATAACCTCAGCTATACCCTGAAGCTCAAACCCAATCTGAAATGGCAGGACGGCCAGCCAATCACCGCCGACGATGTGGTTTTCACCTTCAACAAACTGCTGGATGAAAAGCAGCACAGCTTCTTCCGCAGCATGTTTATGTTCGGCGGCAAGCCGGTGCAGGTGAGCAAGGTCGATGATTTAACGGTGAAATTTACGTTGCCGCAGGTGAGCGCCGCGTTCGTTGGCACGCTGGTGCAGATCTACCCGATCCCGCAGCACGTGTTCGCTAACGAAAGCGATCTGGAAAAAAGCGCGAAAAACGATGCGCCGGTAGGCTCCGGGCCGTTCAAATTTAAAGAGTACCGCGCCGGTCAGTACTACGCGCTTACCCGCTTTGACGACTACTGGAACGGCAAAGCGAAGCTCGATTCGGTGACCTATCGCTTTGCGAAAGACAGCAACTCGGCAAACCTTGCGCAGCAAAACGGCGAGATCAACCTGAAGATGGTCGACCCGCAGGACGTCACCCGCCTGCAAAAAACCGATAAATTTAACTTCGTGATCTACCCGGAAGGGCGTCTGGCTTACATGACCTTTAACCAGAACGTACCGGCGATGCAGAGCAAAGCCCTGCGCCAGGCCATTGCCTATGCCATCAACAAAAACGATCTGGTGACAACGGCCTTCACGTCGCTGGACTATGCGAAACCGGCAACCTCGTTCCTGACGCCGGACACGCTGTACCATTCTGACGATGTGGATCAGTATGCTTACGATCTGGATAAGGCGAAAGCGCTGCTGAAATCGTCCGGCGCGCCGAACGACCTGAAGCTGCGTTTAGCCTATATCAACACCAACAAAACCCAGGAGAGCATGGGGCTATACATCCAGCAGCAGCTGAAAGCGCTGGGGATCAACGTCGAGCTGATGCCGCTGGACGCCAACGCCATGTCCCAGCGCAGCCTGGACATGAACAACACCGCCTACGAACTGAGCCTGGGCGGTTACATCATGGGTGCCGAGCCGGATGGCTACAAATCGCTGTTTATGAGCAACGAAGCCTACAACTACGCGCACTATAAAAATCCGCAGTTCGATGCCCTGTGGGATAAAGGCGCGATTGAAACCGATAGCGCCAAACGCGGTGAAATCTATAAGCAAATCCAGCAGGTAGTGGCGACGGACATGACCTACTACCCGATTGCCTACACCAACGCGGTGGTGGCGGTTGATAAACGTTTCGGCGGCACTCAGGAAGCAGAGCCGAAGCCGGTTTATATGTTCCAGGATTTATCAAAGCTCTATCAAAAGTAAGCATTTTTAGCCCCCGCTTGCGGGGGCTTTTTGTGAAGGGAATGTCGTGAACACTATGTTGACTCGTCGGCTGCTGCAACTGCTGCCGATGCTTTTCTTTATCTCGCTGGTGGCGTTTTTGCTGGTCAAACTCGCCCCGGGTGACCCGGTCGCGGCCTACATTACGCCGCGCATGTCGCCGGAAGACATTGCGCATATCCGCCATAGCCTGGGGCTGGATAAACCGCTGATCGCTCAGTATCTCATCTGGCTGAAAAATATCCTGCGTGGCGATCTGGGCTATTCGCTGATATACCATCGCCCGGTGCTGGAGATGATTGTCGAACGGATCCCCGCCACCCTTGGCCTGATGGGCGCATCGCTGCTGTTGGCTATCGTCCTGGCGGTGCCGCTGGGACTGCTGGCCGGGGCATTTAAGCACCGCTGGCTGGACTACGTGCTGAACCTGTTTGCCTATATCGGCATTTCGGTACCCATTTTCTGGTTTGGTATCCTGCTGATTACCGTGTTTGCCGTCCAGCTAAACTGGTTCCCCAGCATGGGGATGCGCACTATCGGCATTGAGGATAGCTGGCTGGACGTGGTGCGCCACGGCGTGTTGCCGTGCATTGCGCTGACTTTTTACAATCTCTCGACTTACGTTCGTTACGTACGATCCAACACCATTAGCCAGCTCTCGGCGGATTATGTACAAACGCAGCTCGCCTATGGGGCGACCTATCGCACTATTCTGTTCCGTCACGTGCTGAAAAACGTGCTGCTGCCGGTGATTACCCTGTTTGGCCTGTCGTTTGGCGAGCTGGTGGTCGGGGCCTATGTCACCGAGAGCGTCTTCTCGTGGCCGGGAATGGGGCTGCTCGGGATCCAGGCGATCGCCTCGCTGGACTACCCGCTGATCATGGCGATTATCCTGCTGTCGTCACTGATGCTGATCGTTGGCAACCTGCTGGCCGATCTGCTGTATCGCTTCGCCGATCCCCGCATTCGTACATTGAGGTAGCCACGATGACCAGACGCTGGCAAAACGTACGCCATCAGCTTCGCCGCAATCGCCCGGCGCAGTTTTCGCTGCTGGTACTGTTTATTTTTATTCTCGCGGCGCTGTGCGCGGGATTGACCCCTTACGACCCGGACCAGATGTCGCTGGCCTCGCGGATGCTGCCGCCCGATGCCAGCCATTGGTTCGGCACCGATGAATATGGCCGCGACTATTTTACCCGCGCGCTGTGGGGCGGGCGGATTTCCCTGCTGGTCGGCTTCCTGGCGATGCTGTTTTCGACGCTGATCGGCACGCTGGTGGGGACGATGAGCGGCTACTTTGGCGGCTGGCTGGATAATTTGCTGATGCGCGCCGTCGATATCCTGATGGCAATTCCCGCTTTCTTCCTGCTGCTGGTACTGAACGCCTATCTGAAGCCGGGCGTGGACAACATCATTCTGATTATCAGCCTGCTGACGTGGATGAACATGTCGCGGCTGGTGCGGGCGGAAACGCTGTCTATTAAAGAGCGTGAATATGTCCTCTACGCGCGCGCTTCCGGCGAAAATCCGCTGCGCATTATTGCCCGCCATATCATTCCCGGCGTGCTGCCGACGATTATCGTGGCTGCCACGCTAAACATCGCTTCGGCAATCCTGATGGAGTCGACGCTGAGCTTCCTTGGCCTCGGCGTACAGCAGCCGGCGGCATCGTGGGGCAGCATGCTGAACAACGCGCAGTCGTATATTGGCGAGGCGTCGTGGCTGGCGATGTTCCCTGGGATTCTGATTCTGCTGACCGTGTTCAGCTTTAACGTGCTGGGCGACGTATTCCGCACCGCCTTTGAACCGGGAGCCAACCGCGATGAGTAACCTGCTGGAACTTGAAAACCTGCACACCTCCTTCTTCACCCGAGACGGTGAAGTACATGCGGTGCGTGGCGTCAGTTTTTCGTTGAAGGCCGGAGAACTGGTCGGCATTGTCGGAGAATCCGGATGCGGTAAGAGCGTCACCTGTAAATCGATTCTCCAGCTGCTGGGCAATAACGGCAAAATTACCGGCGGCAGCATTCGCTTTCGCGGCGATGACCTGGCGGAGAAAACGCCGCAGCAGATGCGGCGGATTCGCGGCAGTGAGATTGCGATGATTTTCCAGGACCCGATGACGGCGCTGAATCCGGTGCTGACCATTGGCCGCCAGATGAGCGAAATTCTGATGCGCAATCAGGGGCTGGACCGCCGGGCAGCGAAAGCGAAAGCGCTGGCGATGCTCGATAGCGTTGGTATCGCCGATGCGGCGCGACGCTTTGAACAGTATCCGCATGAGTTCAGCGGCGGGATGCGTCAGCGCGTGATGATTGCCATTGCGCTTTCCTGTCACCCGCAGCTGTTGATTGCCGATGAGCCCACCACCGCGCTGGATGTGACCATTCAGGCGCAAATTCTCCGGCTGCTGAAGTCGCTACAGCAACAGACGCAGACCGCTATCCTGCTGATCACCCACGACCTTGGCGTGGTAGCGCAAATGTGCAGCCGCGTGGTGGTGATGTACGGCGGGCAGGTGATGGAAGAGGGGAAGGTTGAAGATATCTTCCTGCGCCCGGCGCATCCCTATACGCAAGGGCTGCTGGCCTCCTTACCGCGTGCCGATGACCCGGAACATCGGCTATCGCCTATTGAAGGCTCCCCGCCCGGTCTGTTAAACCCGCCGCCGGGCTGCCCGTTTGCCGAGCGTTGCGCGCATCGTCGACCCCAGTGTGCGCGTCCGCCCGCATTTTATTCCTGCGGTGAAGGGCATCGGGTGGCATGTTGGTTATGGCTGGAACAGGAGGCATCGGCATGAGCGAGTTACCGTTAATTCGTCTGCGCGAGGTACGTAAACACTATGCGCTGAACGGCGGGTTGTTAGGCCCCAAACGGCTGGTGAAAGCGGTGGATGGCGTTAGCTTTGATATTCAGCCGGGGGAGACATTCGGCCTGGTGGGGGAGTCCGGCTGCGGCAAATCAACGGTCGGGCGCGCTATTTTACGCCTGTTCGACATTACCTCCGGCGACATTGCCTTTGCCGGGCAGGAGATTGCCCATGCGTCAGAGAAAACCCTTAAGCCGCTACGTCGCCGGATGCAGGCGATATTTCAGGACCCGTGGTCGTCGCTGAATCCCGGCATGACGGTGCAGCAGCTGGTGGCGGAGCCGATGAAGATTCATGGCTATGATGCGCAGACCCAGCGTGAACGTGCGGCGGAAATGCTCGACAAAGTCGGCCTGAAATCCGAGCATCTGACGCGCTTTCCGCATGAGTTTAGCGGCGGCCAGCGCCAGCGTATCAGCATTGCCCGCGCGTTGTCGGTGAATCCGGAGTTTGTGCTGTGCGATGAACCGCTGTCGGCGCTGGACGTATCGGTGCAGGCGCAGGTGGTCAATATCCTGCAGGATCTCCAGCAGGAGCTGGGGCTGACCTATCTGTTTATTGCCCACGATCTGTCGATGGTACGGCATATTTCCAGCCGCATTGGGGTGATGTATCTCGGGAAACTGGTCGAAGTTGCCCCTGCCGGTGAACTGTATCAGCGGCCCGCGCACCCGTATACCCAGGCGCTGCTGGCGTCGGTACCGGTGCCAGACCCGCGCGTGCGGCAACTGGAAGAAGGCGGATTGAAGGGCGAGATTCCTAGTCCGACGGCGGACATTCGCGGCTGCCGATTTTGCAGCCGCTGCCCGCACGTCATGCCGCAGTGCCAGCAGCAGGAGCCGCCGATGCAGGAGATCGCGCCGCGGCACTTTGCGGCCTGCTGGCTATTTAAGGTTTAAGCGTGTGTAGCCAGCCAGTGGACGACTGCTTCCGATGTGCCGCGAAAGACAATTTTGTCGGCTTTTTTCTCTAGCTGATAGCGGTACATCGGGTCGTAATACTCGTTCAGCAGCGGCACCAGCCAGGCGAAGTGCGCTTCTGTGGAGCCGCTGCGCTGCTGTTCGGCCAGCGCCTCGTCGAGCGTCGCGGTCAGTTCAGCAAATCGCTGTAACCCCAGACGACGGCGAATGGCGTACAGGCCGTGATGCAGATATTCGCAGTACTCCAGCCAGCCCTTTTCTTCACCGTAGGCGGCGAGGAAATCGTGATGCATACGGGTGAAATACTCTTCACGCAGGCGCTCAAGACGCAGATCGAACGGATCTTCCACTACCGCGATCGGCGACTCGGCCATCCGATCCCGCAGACATTCCGGCAGATGATTCGCGCCGATCATCCGGCCTTCATCTTCCAGCACCCAGCGAACGCGCTCTTGTTGATGTGCGCCTTTGAGCAGCGCCGTGGCGAGATGATTCTCAAAGGTGGCCTGTGAAAACTGAGCATCAAGCGTGCGGCCAAACGATGAACCGCGATGATGCGCCAGCCCTTCAAGGTCGATCCCCTGCGGCTGCTGGCGGACCAGCGGCGTTTTGCCGTTGCCGGTGCAGCCGCCGATCAGCACGATCGGATGGCGCACCAGATCTTCCGTGGCCTGTATCGCCGCCTGACGCAGCGCCTTGTAGCCGCCGACGATCAGCGGATAGTCAATGCCTTCGGCTTTAATCCAGCTTTGTGTGATATGCGAACGCTGCCCGCCGCGCGCGCAGCACAGATAGCCCTGCGGCGCCTGGCGACAGGCCTCCAGCCACGCGGCGATACGCCGCTGGCGCGTTTCGCCTGAGACCAGTTCGTGCCCCAGCGCCAGCGCGGCTTCCGGCCCCTGACGTTTATAGCAGGTACCAACGGCAGCGCGTTCCTGATCGTTCATCAACGGCAGGTTGACGGCGGCGGGCATCGCGCCCTGTGCAAACTCAACCGGCGCGCGAACGTCAATGATGGGCGTTTCTGCGCGCAGAATAGCGCAGTAATCCGTCCCATTTTTCATGGGCAATCCTTCTCTAACAAAGTGGGGGTAAGGCGGTCAGGGCAGGATTTTACGCTTCAAGGAGGGGGCCGGGGAAGCGTTAGATACTTTCCCCGGCACGAAAGGCCTATTTCAGACGCGTTTGCGCCCAGGCAATGCCGCTGGCGTATTCGCCCGGCAGCAGCGGTACCAGCGCTTCCAGCGTCGCGCTCAGGCGGCCCGTGTCGCTGTCGTTGAGGTTAAGATGGCCTACCTTACGGCCCGGCCGTACCTCTTTGTCATACCAGTGCAGGTGCACCAGCGGCAGTTTCAGCCAGTCGTAGTTCAGATCGGTGCCAATCAGGTTGACCATCACCGATGGGCTGTTAACCACCGGTGGCGGCAGCGGCAGGTCGGTAATGGCGCGCAGATGCAGCTCGAACTGGCTGATGGACGCACCGTTTTGCGTCCAGTGGCCGCTGTTGTGCACGCGGGGCGCCAGCTCGTTGATCAGCAAACCGCCCGGGGTGACGAAGCACTCCATCGCCATTACGCCAACGTAGTTCAGCTCCTGCATAATGGCGCTGAGCATGGCTTCCGCCTGCGCCTGCTGCTGGGCATCGGCCTGCGGGAAGGCGACGCTCATGCGCAGAATGCCGTCCTGATGCAGGTTATGCGTCAGCGGATAGAATACGGTGCTGCCGTCGTGGGCGCGGGCGCCAACCAGCGACACTTCGCCGGAGAAGTTAATGCCCTGCTCAACGATGCATTCGCCATAGCATTCGTCCGGCAGCTGCGCGGTGTCATCTTTGCGCAGACGCCACTGGCCGCGGCCATCGTAGCCGCCGGTGCGGCGCTTAACGATCGCCAGCTCGCCCAGACGGTCAAAAACGCCAGGCCACTCATCGGCGCGGGCCAGCAGTTGCCACGGCGCGGTTGCCAGATTGAGCTTATCGAACAGCTGCTTTTGCGTCAGACGGTCGGCAATGATCGGGAAAACGTCGCGGTTTACAAACGCGGTGTGCTCCGCCAGCTCACGAGTGAGGGCAGTTTCCGGCCAGCGCTCAATTTCTGCGGTGATCACGCTTTGCTGAAACGGCACGGCGGCCGGGTCGGCTTCTAAACCAACCGGCCAGACGGCAATTCCTAGCGGCTCACCGGCCTGGCGCAGCATGCGACCTAGCTGCCCGTTGCCGAGCACGCAGACCTGCTTCATGCGGCACCTCGCGGGTCCGGGTTATCCAGCACTTCATCGGTTTGCGCTTTACGCCAGTCGGCGAGGCGCTGATGCAGTTCCGCATCGTGCTGTGCCAGAATTTGCGCGGCGAGCAGGGCGGCGTTAGCGGCGCCGGCTTTACCAATCGCCAGCGTACCGACAGGAATTCCGCGCGGCATCTGCACGATGGAGTAGAGGCTATCGACACCGCTTAACGCGGCGCTCTGAACCGGCACGCCCAGCACCGGAACCAGCGTTTTGGCGGCAATCATTCCGGGTAAATGCGCAGCGCCGCCCGCACCGGCAATAATCACCTGATAACCGTTGCTTTCGGCGTCTTCGGCGAAGCTGAACAGTTTATCGGGCGTGCGGTGGGCGGAAACCACTTCAACATGGTGAGGAACATTCAGAATATCGAGGATTTCTGCGGCGAACTGCATGGTAGCCCAGTCGCTTTTGGACCCCATCACGATGGCGATACGTGCCGGATTATTGCGGGAAGACATGCGTCTGAAAACTCCTGTGGGTGTGCTGCACACGACGTTAGAGGCCACAGAGAATAACACGGAAAATGGGCAAGGAAAACGGTTGCGTCGCCGTGGAGCGGCTGATTACGGCGGAAAAATCAAAACGGGAAGGCGATCAGCTCAACGTCTTCCGCGGTCACTTTGACCATTGAACCCTGGGTATGCCATGCGCCGAGCACCACGCGATGCGCCTGCGCGCCGTTAGCCACCAGACGATGGATATCCGGACGGTGCGTATGGCCGTGAATCAGCCACTGTACCCGGTGTTTTTCCATCACTTCAACCACCGCCCGCGGGTTGACGTCCATGATCTCCATGGATTTACTGCTGTTGGCGGCCTTGCTGTCATTACGCATCTTCTGCGCAATACGGCGGCGAATAAACAGCGGCAGGGCGAGGAACAGGGTCTGGATCCATGGGGTGTGTACTTTGGCGCGAAACGCGAGATAGCCAGGATCGTCGGTACATAGCGTGTCGCCATGCATAATCAGCACCCGGCGGCCATAAAGCGTGAGCACCTGTTCTTCAGGCAGCAACTGCATGCCGCTTTCGCGGGCAAAGCGTTTGCCAATCAGGAAATCACGGTTGCCGTGAATAAAGAAGCAGGGGACGCCGGAATCAACCAGCGATTTCATGGCAACGGCCATTTCACGATGTAGCGGGTTGGGGTCGTCGTCGCCAATCCAGGCTTCAAACAGGTCGCCCAGGATGTACAGCGCGTCGGCCTGACGAGCTTCACCGTGCAAAAAACGCAGAAAACCGGCGGTAATCGCCGGTTCTTCCGTTTGCAGATGCAAATCTGCAATAAAGAGTGTCGCCACCGATTACTCGCTGACGGTCACGCTTGTAATCACAACGTCTTCTTTTGGAACGTCCTGATGCATACCGCTGCGGCCGGTAGAAACGCCTTTGATCTTGTCAACCACGTCCATGCCTTCAACCACTTCAGCAAATACGCAGTAGCCCCAACCCTGCAGGCTTTCGCCGGAGAAGTTCAGGAAGTCGTTGTCTGCTACGTTGATGAAGAACTGAGCGGTCGCGGAGTGCGGAGCCTGGGTACGCGCCATGGCCAGCGTGCCACGGGTGTTTTTCAGACCGTTGTTGGCTTCGTTTTTGATCGCTTCTTTGGTGGTTTTCTGCTTCATGCCCGGCTCGAAGCCGCCGCCCTGAATCATGAAACCGTTGATAACACGGTGGAAAATCGTGTTGTTGTAGAAACCTTCGCGGCAGTAGTCCAGGAAGTTTTTAACTGTTTCCGGCGCTTTGTCGTCGAAGGTTTTGATGACGATGTCGCCGTGATTAGTGTGGAAAGTAACCATTTCTGCATCCTGTTCCGTTTAGAGTGGTGCTTTAGCCCGCCTGTAGGCGGCATATAGGCGTCTGTTATAGCATAACCCGGAACATCGATCACCTTGCATTGTGTGCTGCTTCCGGGTTGAATTACGGGTAGAATATACCGTTTCAGGCGAAAGCCCGGTTCACACACGTAAACATGGAATTCTCGATGCTAAAAATCTTCAACACAATGACCCGCCAAAAAGAGGAATTTAAGCCCATTCATGCAGGAGTTGTGGGCATGTACGTGTGTGGTATCACCGTTTACGATCTCTGTCATATCGGCCATGGCCGTACCTTCGTCTCCTTTGACGTGGTGGCGCGTTATCTGCGTTTCCTCGGCTATAAGCTGAAGTACGTGCGCAACATTACCGATATTGACGACAAAATTATCAAACGCGCCAACGAGAACGGTGAGAGCTTTGTCGCGCTGGTGGATCGTATGATCGCCGAGATGCACAACGATTTCGACGCGCTGAATATTCTGCGTCCGGATCAGGAGCCGCGCGCCACGCACCATATCCACGAAATCATCGAAATCACCGAGCAGCTGATCGCTAAAGGTCACGCCTACGTGGCGGACAACGGCGACGTGATGTTCTCGGTGCCGACCGATCCAAACTACGGCAAGCTGTCGCGTCAGGATCTGGAACAGCTCCAGGCCGGTGCCCGCGTCGA
>ERZ1026892.230-NODE-230-length-27836-cov-35.256614_pt1 | contig 27836 bp, 20 predicted proteins | sample MGYA00380176_ERZ1026892 | MGnify/ENA primary metagenome ERZ1026892 (study PRJEB33269, sample SAMEA4719812) | human gut metagenome | biome: human-associated habitat; feature: organic feature; material: feces | place: Cameroon | collected 2013-10 ... | reverse complement strand
AACTATACCTTCAGCCGTGACCTGGACAAGCAGGACATGCTGCGCTACCTCAAGGTAGAGCACAAGGAACTGATTGCCGGATTTAAGGAGAATGTTGAATGTTGAGTGTTGAATGTTGAATTAGGCTAGCGCCTTTGCGACCGTTAGGCAATTCAACATTCAACATTAAATTCAACATTCAACACTCAACATTAAATTCAACATTCAACACTCAACATTCAACATTAAATTCAACATTCAACACTCAACATTCAACATTAAATTCACCATTCAACATTCAAAAAAATGGAACATATTATAGCATATAATCCGTACAAGAATGGCAATAAGGGGAGCGTAAGCTCCCAGCCATTATCGGTTTACGACAAGACCATCGCTTATCCCTGGATGGCAGACCTGGTAGCTGCCATCCGTGGGGGTAACGATGAACTGAAGAAGCAGCTGCCTTTCCGCTGCGCTCACTACTACCAGTTCCGAGACAACAGACGCTCGCAGAAGAATGCCGTGGCCGAAAGCTTCCTCTTCCAGACCACCATCGACGTGGACGACAAGGAATATGTGGACAAGGCGATAGAGAAGGCACGTGAGCTGAACTGCAGCGACACCATCTGGAAGGGTGCCCTGCTGCACCTGGAGTACTCTGCCCGCAAGAAGCTGCACATCGACATCCGCATGCCCATCGGCATGACTATCGAGGAAACGCAGCGAGCCTATTGCGAGGCGCTGGGCGTGCCCTACGACGAGAGCTGCATCACGCCAGAGCGCATGCTCTTCATCACCGACAAGGAGTCGGAAATCTATCGCTCGCCCCATTGGTACGAAGTGCTGCCACAGGAAGAACTGAAGAGGCGCAGACAAGCCTACCTGGACCGTGGACTTACCATCGACGGACGGGCTGGGAAAGTTAATAGTTTACAGTTAAAAGTTAATAGTAATCATAAAGTTCAAAGTTCAAATTTCCAAGTTCAAAGTAAAGACCATGTTCAAGACCATCGACTTTCGGGCTCTGACAGCCATCACGCTGTTTCTTCTGGCTCTGCTATTCAGCCTGCCCAACCTAGTGATAGCAATGCTGCTCATGCTGCTCATCTCAGCCCTGCTGGAGCTCATCAGGATGCTGTCGCAGTGGCAACCGGCAAGAACCTAGCAGCCTTCGACCTCTTCCGCAATGCGGCAGGTCTGAAGGACGTAGACATCAATACCCCAGGCTCGCGCCACTCATCGCTCCTGGCTATCATGAGCGCAGGCGCATCGAGAGTGATGCCCGAAGACGAACTGAAGGCGGTGGTGGCGCAGAAGATGCCTGCCTTCTCGCAGGAGCGTGACTGCCAGCAGCTCATCCACGACTTCTATGCGAAATATGGCGACAGTTCGAAGCCGATGTCGCAAGCCGTGATCCGCATCAATGCCCAGGCAGAGAAGTCCTCCCAGAAGGATGCCGTATCGTTCAAGACCATGAGTTCCGAGGACGGCACGGATTCCAATGCGGAAGATGATAAAATCGCTCCGCCTCCGATGCCCGAACATCTCCCAAAACTCGTGGAGCTTCTGCTATCGAAGACCCCGGACGTCTATAAGCCTGCCGTGGCACACGCCATCTTCCCGCCACTTGCCACACACCTCTGCAAGACCACCTTCAAGTATATTGACAACGTGGAGCACGAGGCTACCCTGATGTGCTGTCTGCTGGCGGGCACGGGCGCAGGCAAGAACTGTGTGCAGATGCCTATCAACATGATTATGGAGGACATCAGAAAGCGCGACCGTGAGAACCTGATACGTGAGAAGGAATGGAAAGAGGAGGTGACACGCAAGGGCGCCAACAAGGATAAGCGCAAGCGCCCGGAAAACCTCATCGTCCAGGAGATAGACGCCGATATGACCAACCCGGCATTCGTCATGCGCACGGCTGAGGCACAGGAACATTTCCTCTATACTTCGCTCAACGAGATAGACCAGTTCGACGCCCTCAAGGGACAGGGCAACCAGCAGTTCAAGATTATGTGCCTTGCCTTTGATCCGGGCAACTTATATGGCCAGACTCGCGTGGGTACATCGAGCATCACCGAGCGCGTTACCATCCGGTTCAACTGGAATGCATCGACCACCGTCCAACTGGGGCAGCGATATTTCTCAAAAGTGCTCACCGACGGACCTATCAGCCGCATCAACTTCTGTACCATCCCGGAGCGGGAAATCGGTGCCGAAATGCCAGTATACGGCGAATACGACGAAGCCTTCAGAGAGGCGCTCAAACCGTACATAGAGAATCTGTGCAAGGCGTCGGGTAGGATAGACTGCGCTGAGGCTTTCGCCCTGGCAGAAAAGTTGAAGGATGAGAACGCCGACTTTTCGCGCATGTCGCAAAACAGGGTGTTCGAGAATCTCTCCTTCCGTGGCAACGTTATTGCCTTCCTCAAGGCTTGCGTGCTATACGTGGCAAACGGCTGCAAATGGGAACCCGAAATAGAAGAGTTCATCAGATGGAGCGAGAGCTACGACCTGTGGTGCAAGATGATTTTCTTTGGCGCAGGCATAGCCAAGGCTAATGAGGTGGGAGAGAAATCGAGCAAGCGAGGACCAGCCAACCTGCTGCAGCAATTGCCTGACACCTTCACCTACGCGCAGGCTGAGATGGTGCGTCAGCAGAACGAGTTCGGCAAGAAGGGTACGGCGATGATGCTGAGAAACTGGGTGAACCGCCATTACATCGAGAAGATTCCTCCGAAGGGAGCAAATGCCGACGGAGCTGACGGAAAGCAAGGCGGAAAGGTATTCAGTATTCAGTTATTCAGTTTTAAGAAGCTATTATATCGTTCCGACGGACTCGACCTGAGAGGTTTCAACGTTTAACAGTTTCAAAAACATAACACTTAATATTCAGACAAATGGAAATAGTATTAAAGCGTATAGCTAAAAGAGGAACTTATACCATAGGCAGACTCTATCTGCTGACCGATGCGAGCGTAAGTCGTAACTCGCTGCCTGGTAAGAAGATAGACGACAAGAGAAGATTGGTTCATACCTTTGACAGCCAGCTGCTGTCCAAGGATACATATCTCTGCGATACCATGGAGCCTACATGGCGCAATCTGTTGGGTATCAAGCTAAAGCCAGAGGAAGTGGATGCCCGCTATAGCCGCAAGAGCGGCGTGAAGGCTCGTAAGGTACCTGGCCATACTGCCATTCCTGAGGGTACTTATCCTGTGGTCATATCGTATTCGCCAAGATTCAAGCGTTGGTTGCCATTGCTGGTGGGTGTGCCGAATTTCGAAGGCATCCGCATCCATGCAGGCAATTATCCTGACGATACACAAGGCTGCATCCTCGTTGGAGAGAACAAGTTCGAGGGCATGGTGGTGAACTCCCGTATCTGGCTGCAGCGGCTCATCAACGCCATGACAGCGGCGCGCGATCGAGACGAAAGTATCTGGATAACCATCCTATAGACAAACAGCATCCCTGCAAAAGGGATGCTGCTAATCTGTTTTTATATATTTTCTGACTGAAAACGTTCTTAAAGCTTTGACCAGTCGATGCTGCGGATAAAAGCCAAGGTTGAAACCCAATCGCAGTCGAGGCAGAAAGGAGTAGGAACATCCGGGGTGTTGTAATAAGCCAGGGTAAACTCTGTATCTGCATCCTTAAATGCCTTGTGGTCGATGGTTGCCTGCTTGAAAAACTGGGTTACGAGCGGCTTGTTCTTGCTTGAAGCCTCCTTCAGTCGTCTCTGATAGAGCGTAATATAAACGCTCATGGCGTAGGCCTGCTCGTTGAGATAGCGAACCTTTATGTTCAAGGTGTCCTTGCTCAGATTCTTGTCGAGCATTACATACGGTGGCAGAATCTTGCTGCGCATGTAGGTCATTGCGTCAAACTTGAAGAGGGCTGTACGGCGCTCGTCCATGCTCTTCGTGGTGTCGTTGATGATTGCATCAGAAGTGCGGAGCACCTCGTTTAATACATCCTGGGCGCTTGCCTTAGCCATGCTGAGGGTGAGCGCAAATAATAATATTATGTATCTCATCTTTCTGAAATTATTAATTATCAATTCTTTTTAATCGTTGGTGTGGCGCAAGAGGAAGATGCTGTGGTCGATGCACGCTGGCAATTCTTCCTTATAATGCGTTACCATGATCATGGTTTTGTTCTGGCGGCGACAGAAGGCTTCGATGACGTCTTTTACAAGACGGCGGTTGCGGTTGTCGAGTCCGTGGAGCGGTTCATCGAGAATCAGCAGTTCCGGATCCTTGACAAAGGCACGTGCCAGGAGAACGAGGCGCTGTTCGCCGCTGGAGAGCTTCAGGAAACCACGGTCTTCAAGACCTTTCAGTCCAAATACTTTCATCCAGAAGCGGCACTTGTCCATATCTTCTTCCTTCGGCTTTACATAGAGGCCTACGGAATCCATCAGGCCGCTTGCTACGATGCGGATGGCTGGCAGGTCGCGCTGGTAAGAGCGGTGAAGCTCAGGCGATACGTAGCCGATGTGCTTCTTGATGTCCCAGATGCTCTCGCCGCTGCCTCGAGGATTGTCGAAGAGGGTAATGTCGCAGGCGTAACTCTGCGGATTATCGGCACAGACCAGACTGAGAAGCGTACTCTTTCCGGCTCCGTTCTGTCCGCTCAAAGCCCATCGCTCGCCGTTCATCACGGTCCAGTCGAGGTCGTTGAGGATGATTCGCTCGCCATACTGTATGCGCACCTTGTTCATCTTCACCACTTCCTGGGTGTGATATTCGCGGTCGCTGTAAGGCTGGTCTACGATGGCCTGTTCCAACTCCGGGCTCAGCACATGGGCAGGCACGGATTCTCTGCCGGCAAGATATTCGGCGAGGGTTACCTTAGGCAGAACCTTCATATCCTTCACTTCTACCACGTGGGTGATGAAGTCGGGAATGTCATCGCTCTTGCTCAGTACGAGGATAATCTGCAGGGCTCGCTCAGAAGAGAGGGTCTTGAGCAGTTCCTTGAGCTGGTCGCGGGTTTCAGCATCGAGTCCGATAAACGGATTGTCCATGATGAGCACGCGAGGCTCTGAGAAGAGGGTAGAGGCAAGTTTGAACTTGCGGAGCTCGCCACTTGAGAGCAGGATGGTGTATTTGTCCATCAGGTGCTGCATGTGGAAGAGCTCGTAGATGTGCTGCTGCAGGGCTCTGCGCTCCGGTGTGTCTTCGCCTGCCATCTGGTAGGCTTCTTCCAGCTTGTCCTTTACGATAGGTGTATTCTCGTCTATCTCGAGCTGGTTCCAGCGCTGCTGCAGGAAATAAGTGCGGTCGTTATCGCCTCCGTAGGTGTCGCGGAAGGTAATATACTTGATGTTGTCGCTCACCATTGTTTTCTGACTGGGTGAGAAATCGTAATCAGGATCGTGCATCAGGAGTGGGTGGCGACCTACGATGATGTCGACAAACATTGATTTTCCTCCACCGTTCGGACCTACGACAGCGATGTGTTCACCATCGCACGCCTCGAAGTTTACGGGTTCTGCCATACGCCATTCAGGCATACGGGTAACACCGTTTTTAATGCTAATAATCTTTTGCATCTCTCTTATTTTTTTATTCTACTCTGATTCTTTGTTGCAAAGTCTTTCCAGCTGCTGTAGTGCTTGGCGTCGGTCTCCGGGCGGTTCATCTGCAGAAAGTGGCAGTAGGCTGCCCCCAGCGCATCGGTAGCGTCCATGAACTTCGGCATTTCTTCCTGCTGAATATGGAGCAGTCGCTGCAGCATTCCCGCCACCTGTTCCTTCGAAGCCTGTCCCTGTCCGGTAATGGCCATCTTGATTTTGAGCGGCGCATATTCGTGGATAGGAACGCTGTGATGAATGGCGGCTGCGATGGCTACGCCCTGCGCCCTGCCCAGTTTGAGCATCGACTGCACGTTCTTGCCGAAGAAGGGGGCTTCGATAGCCATTTCATCGGGCAGATAGCTGTCGATGATGCCGGTTACGCGGTCGAAGATCTTGCCCAGCCGGAGATAAGGATCACTCTCTTTGCGCATGTCGATGACGCCCATCACCACCAGTTCTGCCTTGTTGCCGATGATGCGGATTACGCCATAGCCCATCACGTTGGTTCCGGGGTCAATGCCGAGAATGATCTTCTCTGTGTTCGATTTCTTAATCATCACTAATAAATCTCCTGACTTTAAAAATGCTGTTTTAACGGTCCATATATGGATTGTGAGCGAGCTCTTCGCCTATGCTGGTGTATTCGCCATGACCTGGGAGAACCTGAGTTTCGTCAGGCAACTGACCGAGATGGCGCAGACTGTTGATGATGCGGAACATGCTGCCACCAGGGAAATCGGTTCTGCCGATAGAGTTGTGGAAGAGGGTGTCGCCGGTGAAGGCTACGTGCTCTGCCTCGCAATAGAAGGTGACGGAGCCGCTGCTGTGGCCCGGAGTGGCGATGACCTGAAACTCGTGGTTACCGAACTTGATGACCTCTTCATCTTCGAAGAATCTGCCGATAGGCGGGAACTGGTAATCGAGCTGCATCTGATAGAAGGTTTCTGCCTGCTTGGCGAGTCCCTTCATCAGGTTTTCATCAGCTACCGATACTTCCGGTTTCAGTCCGAACTCCTGGTAGATGGTGTTGTTGCCGAAGTTATGGTCAAGATGGCCATGGGTTACGAGCAGGTGAACGGGCTTGAGCTGGTTCTCCTTAATATATTGTGTAATAGCCGTGCGCTCTTCCGGATAGAAGGCGCCGCAATCGATGATGACGCATTCCTTGGTCTCATCGCTCACCACGTAGCAGTTTTCCTGCAACATGTTTACTTGAAATCTTTCTATATGTAACATTTCTTACTTTGAACTTTATGATTACTTTTCACTCTTCACTCTTCTAAGCCGGAACGTAAACCAGCTGCTTGTCCTGGCTGAACCATTCTTCATCGAAGAAAGTGCTGAGCGGAGTGATTTCTGAAATCTTGAAGTATTGCTTGAGCTCTTCTTTCAGATTGCCGCCTTTCAGACACAGAAGTCCGTTAGGCAGAGCGTTTTGTCCCTTCTGCTTAAAGTTTTTCTTGATAATCTTCATCAGGTCAGGAAGCTGCATTACCGCACGGCTCACCACGAAATCGTACTTGCCTTTTTCGTCCTCTCCGCGCAGGTGTTCTGCCTTGAGATTCTGCAGATTGATAGCCGTAGCCACCTCGTTGCAGACTCTGATTTTCTTGCCCGTTCCATCTATCAGCTTGAACTTGCATTCAGGGAAGAGGATGGCGAGCGGAATGCCTGGGAAACCTCCGCCGCAGCCGAAATCGAGAATCTCCGTACCCGGACGGAAATTGATGGCCTTGGCTATTGCCAGAGAATGGAGCACATGGTGCTCGTACAGATTATCGATGTCCTTGCGGCTGATGACATTGATCTTGCTGTTCCAGTCGCGGTATAATGCATCGAGTGCCTCGAACTGCTTTTTCTGCTCTTCCGTGAGGTTCGGGAAGTATTTCTCTATTATTTCTATCATATTATAATATGTATTCTTCTTTATTTCTACTTAATTTTCTGCAAAGGTAGTGTAAAAAATCGGAAAACAAGCAATAAAAACATCAAAATCTGTCAGATTATGCTCGTATATTAAGATTTTTGCGTAACTTTGCACCCGTTTTCAATATAATTTAAGCAAAAATAGATAAAACAGACAAGGAAATTATGATAAAAGCAGCACTCTTCGATCTGGATGGCGTGGTATTCGATACAGAATCACAGTACTCCATCTTCTGGGGAATGATAGGCAGAGAGTATCATCCGGAAATGCCCGATTTCGAATATCGCATCAAAGGACAGACGCTCGTTCAGATTTACGACAAGTATTTCACCGATGAAGCCGTCTTCGCCCACATCGAAGGTTTTACAGGCGCAAAGGAGGAACAGGCTAAGATTACAGCCCGACTGGATGAGTTTGAAAAGACCATGCAGTATGAATATATTGCAGGGTTCGAAGATTTCATCAGCGACTTGAAGCAGCATGGCGTAAAATGCGCTGTGGTAACGAGCAGCAACATTCAGAAGATGCTGAATGTCTATGAACGCCACCCGGAATTCAAGGCTTATTTCGACCGCGTGCTGACCAGCGAGGATTTCGCCGAGAGCAAGCCTCATCCAGACTGCTATCTGAAAGGTGCAGCCTATTTCGGTGTGGAACCAGAAGACTGTGTAGGACTTGAAGACAGCTTTAACGGACTGAAGGCGGTGAGAGCCTCAGGAGCTTTTACCCTAGGTCTTGCCACAACGAACAGCAGAGAAGCCATCCAACCGCTATCCGACTATGTGATAGATGATTACAGAGGTTTCGGCTTTGCTGATTTGCAGCGCATCGTGGAGAATGCGAAATAGATTCAACGCAGAACAATAAATAAATCAAAATAAAAAATGGGATATTTATCTACTGACAAGAAGAAAATTACCACCAAGACCTTCGCAGAAATGAAGAAGGCTGGCGAGAAAGTAACCATGCTGACAGCATACGACTTTACAACAGCCGGAATTATAGATGCTGCAGGAATTGACTCTATATTAATAGGTGATTCGGCCAGCAATGTGATGGCAGGAAATGCAGACACATTGCCGATTACCGTAGACCAGATGATTTATCACGCCCGCAGCGTGGCCCGTGCCTGCCAGCATGCTTTCGTGGTTTGCGACATGCCTTTCGGCAGCTATCAGATCAGCAAGGAAGAGGCGCTGCGCAATGCTTGCCGCATGATGAAGGAAACGGGTGTAGACGCTCTGAAACTGGAAGGCGGCGTAGAAATCTGCGAAACGGTTAAGGCGCTGGTTAATGCAGGTATTCCTGTTCATGGTCATCTCGGACTTACCCCGCAGAGCGTGAACAAGTTTGGCGGTTATGGCATTCGTGCCAAGGAAGAGGCTGAGGCACAGAAACTTATCAGCGACGCCATTGCGCTGGACGAAGCAGGCTGCTTTGCCATCGTGCTGGAGAAGGTTCCTGCTAAGCTCGCTGCTGAAGTAAGCAAGAAGGTGAAGGCTGTAACGATTGGAATCGGTGCAGGTAACGGCTGCGACGGACAGGTTCTGGTTTATGCTGATGCACTCGGAATGACACAGGGCTTCAAGCCTAAGTTCCTGCGCCACTTTGCTCAGGTAGGCGAGGAAATGACCAAGGGTGTGAAGGCTTATATTGATGCGGTGAAGACCGTAGATTATCCTAGCGCAGAAGAGAGTTACTAACATTAACTCTCTTTTTAGTGAAGTGTAAGAGAGTATAAATACGATAGACACATAAAAGAGTTTAGAATAATGGATACACAAAATACTCCAGTACATATCAAGCTGTGGCACAAGGACTTCTGGCGATTATGCTTTGCCAACCTCTTGCTGATGTCGAGTGTGTACATGCTCATTATTGCCATTCCTTATTTCCTGATTCCGGTGAATTATCAGATGTGGCAGATAGGGTGTGTGCTTCTTGCATACGGCTTTGGACTGTTTCTGTTTGGCGGCTTCTGCTCTTATCTGGTGCAGCGCTACCGCAGGAATATGGTCTGTCAGCTTTCCATTTTAGGTGTGGTTGTTTGCCTTTCGGTTCTTTACTATCTGGATACGTTCTGGAACATCAGGTTTCCTTTTGAGATTCTCCTGGCGGTCCGTTTTCTGCAGGGAGCTTTCCTGGGGCTGGCTCAGATGACGCTTGCCAGTACGCTGGTTATTGATTCCTGCGAGTCGTTCCAGCGCACCGAGGCTAATTATATTACCTCCTGGTTTGCCCGCTTTTCGATAGCTGTAGGACCCTTGTTGGCATTTTTTGTTTACAACTATTTCGGCATGGGCTATGTTTTCCCTACGGCTTCGTTGCTGGCTTTGGGAGCCTTCGTGCTGGTTTCTCGCGCCAAGTTTCCTTTCAAGGCGCCTGCCGAAGGAATCAAGGTTTTCAGCCTCGACCGCTTCTATCTGCCACAGGGAACTCCGCTGTTTATCAACATCATCCTGATTACTTTTTCTGCGGGATTATACTTTTCTGTGCCTCATTCTACTGGTAACTTTCTGATGATTTTCGGAGGATTGGTCTTGGCGTTTCTGGCAGAAAAGTTTGTCTTTGCTGATGCAGATCTGAAGAGTCAGATAATAGTAGGTCTGGTGCTGCTGGGAGCAGCTCAGCTGATTTCGTTTGCGAATCAGGAGTTTGCTGTAGAAATCGTGGTTCCAACCTTGCTGGGTTTCAGCTTGGGAATCATCGGAAGCCGTTTCCTGCTCTTCTATATCAAGCTTGCCAAACATTGCCAGCGCGGCACGAGCGTGAACTCATTCTTCCTGGCTTGGGAATTAGGATCGAGCTTAGGACTCGGTCTCGGATTCTTGTTCCATAATCTTCCGGCGAGAGCGCATTTTGACGTAGATCATCCTGTATATAATATGGTTGAATCAGGGATGTTGCACTATGCGCTTCTTTTTACAATCGTATCGTTGCTGGTGTACAATTTTCTGGTTCATCCTTGGTACATGAAGCATAAAAACAGATAAAAAATTTGAAATCTCGTTTGTTTCATAAAAGCTATTCTTTAAAAGAACCTAAAAATAGCTTTTATGAAACATTTTTAATATTATTTAGATAGGTTTTTTCGCTTTTGTGGCTTAATTTGAGTACTTTTGCGTTTAGTTTTGGAAATATATTGTTTGAATTAAGAAATTAAACGTAAAAATATAGAATTATGGCAGAAGCTATTGATATCCGCGAATTGAATATACGGATAGAACAACAAAGTCAGTTTGTTACCAATCTGGTAATGGGCATGAATAAGGTAATCGTAGGTCAGAAACACCTTGTAGATTGCCTTCTTATCGGTCTTCTCTCCGATGGTCATATCCTGCTTGAGGGTGTGCCTGGACTGGCAAAGACACTTGCAATCAAGACATTGTCACAGCTTATCAGCTCCGACTATAGCCGCATTCAGTTTACTCCTGATCTTTTGCCTGCCGATGTGGTGGGTACTCAGATTTATTCACAGAAAGATGAGGCTTTCCATGTAAAGCGCGGTCCTGTCTTCGCCAATTTCGTTTTGGCAGATGAGATTAACCGTGCCCCAGCCAAGGTGCAGAGTGCGCTGCTCGAAGCCATGCAGGAACATCAGGTTACCATTGGTGATGAAACCTTCAAACTGCCTAGTCCGTTCCTGGTAATGGCTACACAGAACCCTATCGAGCAGGAAGGAACCTATCAGTTGCCTGAAGCACAGGTAGACCGTTTCCTGCTGAAGGTAATCATCGATTATCCTACACTGGAAGAGGAGAAGCTCATCATCCGCGAGAATATCCAGGGCGGACTTCCTGAGGTTACTCCTGTAACATCTGCCGAGGAGATTCTGAAGGCCCGCAAGATTGTAAACGAGGTTTATCTCGATGAGAAGATTGAGCAGTATATTGCCGATATCGTCTTTGCTTCACGTTATCCTGAGCGCTACGGACTGGGCGAGCTGAAAGACATGATTACCTTCGGCGGCAGTCCTCGTGCCAGCATCTCTCTTGCCAAGGCAGCCAGAGCCTATGCGTTTATCAAGCATCGCGGCTATGTGATTCCAGAGGATGTAAGAGCTGTAGCTCATGACGTGATGCGCCACCGTATCGGTCTTTCTTACGAGGCTGAGGCAAGCAATGTGACAAGCGAGGAAATCGTGAGCCGCATCATCAATAAGGTGGAAGTGCCTTGATAGTTAACAGTTAATAGTTTATAGTTAATAGTTTAGGATTTTGGATACACAAGATATCTTAAAAAAGGTTCGGAAGATAGAAATCAAGACTCGCGGACTGAGTCAGAACATCTTCGCAGGTCAGTATCATTCTGCCTTCAAGGGCAGGGGAATGGCCTTTGCCGAGGTGCGCGAATATCAGTACGGCGATGATGTGAGAGACATCGACTGGAACGTGACCGCCCGCTTTCATAAGCCTTACGTCAAGGTGTTTGAAGAGGAAAGGGAACTGACGGTGATGCTGCTCGTAGACGTCAGCGGGTCGCTCGATTTCGGTACGATGAAGCAGATGAAGCGCGATCTGGCTACTGAGATTGCTGCCACACTCGCCTTCAGTGCCATCCAGAACAATGACAAGATAGGTGTCATCTTCTTCTCTGACCGTATCGAGAAGTACATTCCGCCTAAGAAAGGAAGAAAGCATATTCTCTATATCATCAGAGAAATGCTTAACTTCCAGCCGCAGAGCCAGCGTACCGACATCGGTTGCGCCCTGGAATATTTCACCCGCGTGATGAAACGCCACTGCACAGCTTTCGTAATCAGCGACTTCTACGATCATAAGGATTTCCAGCATCAGCTGCAGATTGCCAACCAGAAGCATGATGTAGTAGCCATCCAGGTTTACGACCCGCGTGCCAAGGTGCTGCCTGATGTAGGACTGCTCAAGGTGATGGACGCAGAAACCGGACACGAAATGTATATTGATACAAGTTCGAAGAAACTGCGAATGGCTCATACCCAGCAATGGCTGATGCAGCAGGAGAATCTGAAAACCGACTTTGCCAAAAGCAAGGTCGACTGGACTTCGATTGCCACCAACGAGGACTTCTCGAAGGCACTCCTGATGCTTTTCAAGCAGAGGGGCTGATGGCTTTCAGTTCTGAGAGGAAGATTTCTAAAGAGAATGACTTTCTCCCGGTTCTCCGAAACATTGCTCTATGGCTTGGAAAACGAAAGTTCAAAGCTCAAAGTAAAGAAACTATGTTTAAAGTAAAGAATATCATATTGTCGCTCGCTCTCCTGGGGTGCTCAGGCTTAGCTCAAGCCCAGCAGGTAGAGCAACGCATCGACTCGCTGCAGATACTGATAGGACAGCAGACCGTGCTGCATCTGAAGGCTTCGGTAAAGCAGGGCGATAAGGTGCTACTGCCATCTTTCAAGCCGCAGCAGCAAATTACGCCGGGAGTGGAAGTGGTTGAGCAGAGTAAAGGCGACACTTCGCACATAGGCGACGACCGCATGGTGGTGAGCCGCGACTATACGCTGACTTCGTTTGATGAAAAGGTGTATGCGATTCCTGCGCTCAATGTGAAGGTAAACGGCAAGAACTTTCATGGCAACCAGCTTGCGCTGAAGGTACTCACCGTGCCCGTAGATACGGTTCATCCCAACCAGTTCTATCCGCCTAAGGATGTTCAGGATAATCCTTTCTCCTGGAGCGAATGGAGTGCGATGTTCTGGTTGAGCCTATTGCTGTTAATCCTCTGTGGCGCATGGCTTTATCTGCGCAACAGACTGAAAAACAACAAGCCGATAATCACCCATATCCGCATCGTAAAACGTGTTCCGGCTCATGAAAAGGCGCTGAATCAAATCAACGTCATCAAGCAGCAGCACGTAGAGAATCAGGAAACACAGAAGGCTTACTACACCCAGCTTACCAATACGCTGAGAGAATACATCGTGAGCCGTTTCGGATTCAATGCCATGGAGATGACCAGTGCCGAAATCATCGAACGTTTGCGCGAAGCAGGCGACCAGAAGATGATAGATGAACTGAAGGAACTCTTCCAGACTGCCGACCTCGTGAAGTTTGCCAAATATGAAACCCTGGTGAATGAGAACGACGCAAACCTGGTGAATGCCATCAACTTCATCGACCAGACCAAGACAGATGAGAAACCTACTGAAGAAAAGGTAGTTCCGCAGCTGACCAACGAAGAGCAGAAGACGCAATCTCAGCGCCGCCTCATCAAGTCGCTCCTCTGGATAGGAGCCATCGTAGGTCTGGCTCTGTTGGGTTACATCATTTATCAGTCAGCCATGCTGCTGATGTAAAGCAGGGTGTTCTTATGAAACGTTTCGCCGGGCAAAGCGGTTTATTCCGAAACTCTTTGCCTGGCTATAAATAGAAAAATATAGAAATGGAATTTGCAAGTAAAGGCTATTTTCTGTTGCTCCTGTTGCTGATACCATATATATTATGGTATTTCCTCTACAGGAAGAAGAATGCGCCAACCATGCGCATGAGCGACACGAAAAAGTATCAATATGCTCCGAAGAGCCTGCGTGTGCGTCTCATCCATCTGCCAATGGTGCTGAGATGCATCTGTTTCGTGCTCATCGTCTGTGCGATGGCTCGTCCGCAGACGCATACGGCTTGGGACAACAAGACGGTGGAAGGCATTGACATTATGTTGGCGATGGACGTTTCCACCTCTATGCTTGCCGAAGATTTGAGACCAAACCGTATGGAAGCGGCTAAGGATGTGGCAACAGAATTCATCTCGGGAAGACCGAACGACAACATCGGTCTGACTATCTTTGCCGGTGAAGCCTTCACCCAGTGCCCGATGACAACCGATCATGCCAGTCTGTTGCGCCTCTTGCAGGCAACCCGTACGGATATTGCCGCCCGGGGACTGATTGACGATGGAACTGCAGTGGGAATGGGACTCGCCAATGCCGTGAGCCGCCTGAAGGATTCTAAGTCAAAATCGAAGGTTGTGATTCTTCTTACCGACGGCAGTAACAACATGGGTGAAATCTCGCCAATGACCGCAGCAGAGATTGCCAAGAGCTACGGAATCCGCGTTTACACCATCGGTGTAGGAACCAACAAGGTGGCTCCTTATCCAATGCCTGTGGCAGGAGGAGTACAGTACGTCAATATTCCGGTAGAGATAGATACGAAGACGCTGAGCGACATTGCGCAGACAACCGATGGTAATTTCTATCGCGCAACGAACAATAATGAGCTGAAGAAGATTTACAGGGACATTGATAAACTGGAGAAAACCAAGTTTAATGTCAAGCATTTCGCTAAGCGATATGAAGCTTATCAGCCATTCGCTTTGGCAGCTCTCCTGGTATTGCTGGTAGAAATCCTGCTCCGCATCACCTGGTTCAGAAGAATTCCGTAATCCGGATACTGAGCCATTACTGATTATCGGAGATATTCCGCTATCCTTCGGAGATATTCTGCTATCTTTCGGAGATATTTTACCAGTTATCGGAGATATTTTACTGATTATCGGATAATCGAATAGAAGATATAATTAGAATAGAAAATGTTAAGATTTGAAGATCCTATATTTCTCTGGCTGTTGTGGATTATACCAGTACTGATTCTGATCAGACTGATAGGATGGAGAAGAAGAAAGGCTAAACTGAAGAAGCTCGGCGATCCGGAACTTCTGAAACAGCTCATGCCCAACATCTCCAAATATCGCCCAACAGTTAAGTTTGTGCTGATGCTCGCAGCCTTGGCGCTTCTCATCGTGATGGTAGCTCGCCCGCAGATGGGAAGCAAGATTTCTCACGATAAGCGACATGGTATTGAAACCATCATCTGCCTCGATATTTCAAATTCCATGCTCTGTCAGGACGTGGCTCCATCCCGTTTGGACAAGAGTAAGATGCTTATCGAAAATCTGGTCGACAACTTTAACAACGACAAAATCGGACTCATCGTCTTTGCAGGCGATGCGTTCGTGCAGTTGCCAATCACCACCGATTATGTTTCGGCAAAGATGTTTCTCCAGAACATTACCCCAGGTCTTATCCAGACCCAGGGAACCAATATCGGCGAAGCCATCGATTTAGCTTCCAAGAGTTTCACTCAGCAGGAGAATGTAGGCAGAGCCATCATCGTAATTACTGATGGCGAAAACCATGAGCCTGGCGCACAGGAGGCTGCAGCTGCAGCCAACAAGAAAGGAATCAATGTCTTTATCCTGGGCATAGGTAACACCAAGGGAGCACCAATCCCTATGGGCGACGGCTCTTATCTGAAGGACAATGCGGGCAACACCGTAATGACCGCCCTGAATGAGCAGATGTGTAAGGAACTTGCTCAGGCAGGCAAGGGTCAGTACATTCATGTAGATAATACCAGCGATGCGGAAAGAGCATTGAATGATGATATTGCCAAATTTCAGAAAGGCGATGTGACGAGTGTGGTTTACAGCGCTTATGATGAACAGTTCCAGGCTGTAGGTATTCTCGTCATCCTGTTGCTTATCATCGAAATCTGTCTGCTTGAGGTAAAGAATCCTCTGCTCAGAAACATCAAGTTTTTTAAGAAAGACATCAGGAAGCCTTTCTGATAAACGTTTATACATTATTAAATAGTAAGAATGAGATATTTAAGATATATATTGGTTTTTGCCCTGATGGTGCTGGGCTTGGCGAAGGTGGGAGCGCAGAACGACCGCAACTTCATCCGCCAGGGAAACCGCGCCTATCATAAACAGAAGTGGGCTGCAGCCGAAACGCAATATCGCAAGGCTATCTCCAAGAACCAGAAGAATGCGCAGGCTGTCTATAATCTGGGTTGCGCCCTGATGATGCAGCAGAAGGATTCGATGGCGATGATGCAGTTTGAGAATGCTTCGAAACTGGAAACGAACAAGATGCGACGCGCCAGAAGTTACCACAACATGGGTGTGGTCATGCAGCAGCATCAGCAATATGCGCAGGCCATAGGATGTTATGAGAACGCCCTGCGCTGCAATCCGCAGGACAATGCAACCCGATATAATCTTGCCCTCTGCAAGAAACTGCTCAAAAACCAGAAGCAGAACAAGCAGAACGATAAGAATAAGAACAACAAGAATAAAAACAAGGACAAGAACAAAGATAAGCAGAACAAGGATCAGAACAAAGATCAGAATAAGGACAAGAACAAGAACGACAAAGATAAGAACAACCAGAATAAGAACAATCAGCAGAATCAGAACAATCAGGACAAGATGAGCAAAGATAATGCTGAACAACTCTTGAACGCTGCCATCCAACAGGAAAAGGATACGAAGCGCAAGATGCAGAAAGCGATGAGCCAGCCTCGCCGCAAGCAATATGAGAAAAACTGGTAAACTAATAAATAACACAACGAGTATAATAAATTTAGAACATGAAACATATAGGTTGGTTTATTATTATATGGGCAATGCTTCTGGGCTTCAGTTTGCAGCTGAAAGCCCAGCATATCAGTGTGTCGGCACCAACACACGTGGCGGCGGGAGAAAACTTCCGTGTGGCCTATACCATCAATACACGTGATGTAGAGGAATTCCGCCTGGGCGGAGTAGGAGAAGGACTTGAGGTAATCGCAGGTCCTTACACCTCATCGCAGTCCAGTTATCAGATGATCAATGGCCATACTTCCTCTTCATCGTCGGTAACCATTACCTATACGCTCTACGCAGCTAAGAACGGAACCTTTGGCATTGGTGCCTCTCATGCCATCGTAAATGGTAAGAAACTCTCTTCCCATCCGGTTAAGATTACGGTTTCTGGCCATGCTGCACGCAATAACGGTGCACCTTCCATGCACGGACAGGATGATTATGATGAACCACGCATGCGAACTGCCGGATCAAGAATATCAGGCAGAGACCTCTTCATCAAGGTTACAGCCAACAAGCGTCGCGTTCACGAACAGGAACCGGTGCTCCTTACCTATAAGGTTTACACGCAGGTAGATCTTACCCAACTGGAAGGCAAGATGCCTGACTTGAAGGGATTCCACAACCAGGAAGTTCCGCTGCCTCAGCAGAAGACCTTCCATACTGAAACCGTAAACGGCCGTCCTTACAGATGCGTTACATGGAGCCAGTATGTCATGTATCCGCAGATGACGGGAAGCCTCACCATTCCAGCCATTACCTTCAAGGGAATCGTGGTTCAGCAGAACAGAAACGTTGACCCGATGGAAGCTTTCTTCAATGGCGGTTCAGGCTATGTTGAAGTAAAGAAAGATATTATTGCTCCTAGTGTGAATATTCAGGTTGATCCATTGCCTCAGCGCCCAGCCAACTTCTCGGGCGGTGTTGGTAAATTCAACATTACTGCTTCTATCGACAAGAAGGAAGTGAAGGCTGGCGAACCAATCACCATCCGTGTAGTGGTAGGAGGAATCGGAAACCTGAAGTTGCTCAAGCAGCCTGTCATTACCTTCCCTAAGGATTTTGACAAGTACGATGCGAAGGTGACCGATAAGACCCGCCTCACAGCCAATGGCGTAGAAGGCAATATGATTTATGACTTCCTGGCTGTGCCTCGTAATCAGGGAAATTATACCATTCCTGCGGTAGAATTCACCTATTATGATACTTCGGCTAACAAGTATAAGACAATCAAGACCCAGCCGTTTACGCTGAACGTAGATAAGGGCGATGGAACATCAGACAATGAAACATCAGATTTCAGCAACAAGGATAAGGACATTCACGCGCTGAAACTGGGCAAGTCTAAGCTCCATGATATTGACGATATGTTCTACGGAAGCTTCGGCTACTGGACCAGTCTGCTGGTTCCATTGGCAGCCTTCTTTGCCCTGCTCATTGTCTTCCGCCGCCGTGCTCTCGAGAATGCCGACCTTGTAAAGGTCCGTTCCAACAAGGCAAACAAGATAGCAACCAAGCGCCTGAAGAAGGCTCATCTGCTGATGCTCGGTGGCAAGCAGGAAGAATTCTATGATGAAGTGCTCCGTGCTTTGTGGGGCTATGTAAGCTACAAGCTCAACATGCCTGCCGAAAAGCTCTCACGTGAAAACATTCAGGCTATGCTCGAAAAACATTGTGTAGAGGAGAGAACTATCGAGAAGTTTACAACTGCGCTCGATGAATGTGAGTTTGAACGCTATGCGCCGGGCGACCCTGCCGGCAATATGAACCGTACATTCGAATCTGCAATGACTGCTATTATGGATATAGAAAATGCTATCAATGCAACGCGTAAGCAGCGCAAGAAGAGTGCAACCGGATATTCGTTCGTCATGATGATCATGGTGATGTTGGGCTGCTCGGTTTCTGCAGGCGCTGTAACCAAGAACAATGCTGATACGGAATATCAGAAAGGTAACTATCAGCAGGCCATACGCGACTATGAGGAAATATTGAACAACTATGGTGTTTCTGCCGAAGTTTACTATAACTTGGGCAATGCTTATTACCGTACAGACAATATTACCAAGGCTGTGCTCAATTATGAGCGTGCCCATCTGCTCTCGCCAGGCGATGAAGACATCAGCTTCAACCTGCAGTTTGCACGTAGCAAGACTATCGATAAGATTACACCGGAAAGCGAGATGTTCTTCGTAACCTGGTGGAAGGCGCTGGTTAACTTTACGAGTGTTGACTGTTGGGCAAAGACAGGCATCATAGCCATCATCATGGCGCTGGTTCTGGTCTTGGTTTATCTCTTCGGTCCGCATATCGTGTTGCGCAAGATTGGTTTCTTCGGTGGTATCTTCTTCGTGGCAGTCTTCCTGCTGAGCAATCTCTTTGCTTACCAGCAGCGGCAGATGCTTATCAACCGTACGGGAGCCATCATCATCGCTCCTTCTGTCAATGTGAAGAAGACTCCAGCCAAGACGAGCGTTGACCTCTTCCTGCTGCATGAAGGAACCCGCGTTGACATTACCGATAAGGCGATGAAAGGCTGGCGTGAAATCAAGGTAGGAGACGGCAGAGAAGGCTGGATTGAAACCAAGGCAATTGAGGAAATCTGATTAAGATAAAATCTGATTAAAATAAAGAGAATGGATTTTAGTAGGATACAAGATTTTGACATGCAGCTGTTGCATGTGTTTAACGGCAGCGAGAATGTCTGGCTCGATCAGATGGCGATGGCGCTTACGTCGGGCTGGACATGGATTCCGCTTTATATAGTCCTCTTCGTTGTTGTGATAAGAAACAACGAGATGATGGGCCAGATTGCACTCGTGGTAGGAGGAGCATTGCTCTGTATCTTTCTGGCTGATGGACTGGTGGATGGAATCATCAAACCGCTGGCTGAAAGATGCAGACCTTCCAGTGACCCGATGTTCAAGTATACGGTTCAGGTGGTTGACAATATGCGCCTCAAGAGTTTCAGCTTCTGTTCGGCTCATGCAGCCAATACGCTTTCGTTAGCTATCTTCTTCTCGTTGCTCATCCGCAGCAAACTGGTTACGTGGACCCTGTTATTATGGTCGCTCGTAAACTGTTGGACCCGTCTTTACCTGGGTGTTCATTATCCGGTCGACATTCTTTGCGGTTTGGCTATCGGAGCTGTGGTAGGAGTTGTCGTTTATCTTATCTACATCAGGATGTATTACCGCATCTCCCCAAAGATTAAGTATATTTCCAACCAGTATACGAGTACGGGTTACGACTATGATGATGTAGATAAAATCATGACCGTAGTGATATTTACCCTTATCATGGTTGTGTTTTATGCCACCTGTCAGATGGCTTATCTTTAGTACAGAAATAAAAGTTCAAAATAGAAAGTTCAAAAAGTAAAATAAATAATGGATACAAAACACATTAAAATTAGTGATTATAACTATGATTTACCGGATGAGCGCATCGCAAAATTCCCTATCGCCCAGCGCGACCACAGCAAACTGCTGGTCTATAAGCACGGCGAGGTAAGCGATGATGTTTTCCATCATCTTCCCACATATCTCCCTCAAGGAGCCTTGATGATATTCAACAATACCAAGGTGATACAAGCGCGTCTGCACTTCCGCAAGGAAACAGGTGCGCTTATTGAGGTTTTCTTGATGGAGCCTGCAGAACCTACTGATTATGAACTCATGTTCCAGACCACCGGACATTGTTCCTGGCTCTGCATGATCGGTAATCTGAAGAAATGGAAAGAGGGAAGCCTGAAGCGTGATTTCGAAATCAAGGGCAATAAGCTTACGCTCAGCGCCACTATGCGACGCGGTGATGCGCTAAGCTCTGAAGCGCAGAAAATGGTTGCCAAAGGCGGAGGAACCAACTATTGGGTTGACTTCGATTGGGACAACGACAAGGTGTCTTTCGCTGAGATTCTCGAAGCAGTAGGCGAGTTACCTATTCCTCCATATCTCAACCGCAAGACTGAGGAGAGCGACAAGACCACCTATCAGACGGTTTATTCTAAAATCAAGGGAAGTGTGGCTGCTCCAACTGCCGGACTTCACTTTACCGATGCGGTTCTCAAGGATCTTGATGCGCATGGAATCGACCGCGAAGAAGTAACCCTGCATGTAGGAGCCGGCACATTCAAACCGGTGAAGAGTCTTGAAATCGAAGGCCATCAGATGCATACGGAATACATTGTTGTTCATCGTCGCAGTCTGGAAAAACTCATCAAGCACGAGTGCCGGGTCATTGCCGTAGGAACAACCAGCGTTCGTACCATCGAGAGCCTCTATTACATGGGCGTTCATCTGCTGAAGCATCCTGAGGCAAATGAAGAAGATCTGCACGTAAAACAGTGGGATCCTTACGAGCTTTCTGAAGATGGCAATCTGGTAGATGGAATCACTCCGATGCAGGCTATCCAGGCTATCATCGATTATCTGGACCGCAACGGTTTAGAGGCTCTCCATTCCAGCACGCAGATTATCATTGCTCCTGGCTATCAGTATAAGATTGTGAAGATGCTGGTCACCAATTTCCATCAGCCTCAGAGCACACTCCTGCTCCTGGTGAGTGCTTTCCTCAAGGGCGATTGGAAGAAGGTTTACGATTATGCTCTTTCGCATGATTTCCGCTTCCTGAGCTATGGTGATTCATCCCTGCTCATTCCGTAAAAGGAGTTAGGAAAACTATTAATTATAAATTGTAAATTATAAATTAAAAATAGATGATTTCAGTAGAAGGACTGAAAGTAGAGTTTGGCGTTAAGCCTCTCTTTCATGATGTAAGTTTCGTCATCAACGACCGCGACCGCATTGCCCTGGTGGGTAAGAATGGTGCAGGAAAATCTACGATGCTCAAGATTCTCTGCGGTTTGCAGAAACCTACTGATGGCGTTGTGGCTATTCCTGATGAAACCACCATCGGCTATCTGCCACAGGTAATGAAGCTGCAGGACGATACGACCGTGAAGGAGGAAACCCGCAAGGCTTTCGCCCATAATACCGAGATGAAGGCGCATCTGGATAAGATGCAGCAGGAAATGGCCGACCGCACCGACTATGAGAGCGAAAGCTATGCTCAACTCGTAGAGAAGTTTACCCAGGAACATGAACGCTACATGATGATGGGTGGCGAAAACTATGAGGCTGAAATAGAGCGCACCTTGAGCGGTCTTGGTTTTACGCGCGATGATTTCGAGCGCCCAACAAAGGAGTTTTCCGGTGGTTGGCGAATGCGTATCGAACTTGCCAAGATTCTGTTGCAGAAGCCTGATGTCCTGCTCCTCGATGAGCCTACCAACCACCTTGACATAGAAAGTATCCAGTGGTTGGAGCAGTTCCTGGCGCAGAGTGCTAAGGCTGTGGTTCTGGTGAGTCACGACCGTGCTTTCATCAACAACGTAACTAACCGTACCCTCGAAATTACTTGCGGAAGGGTAGAAGACTATAAGGTGAAATACGATGAGTATGTGGTGTTGCGTGCTGAACGCCGCGAGCAGCAGCTCCGTGCCTACGAAAACCAGCAGAAGGAGATTGCCGACATCAAGGATTTCATCGAGCGCTTCCGTTACAAGCCTACCAAGGCGGTTCAGGTGCAGAGCAGAATCAAACAACTCGAGAAAATCGTGCCTATTGAGGTGGATGAGGTTGACAACAAGCAGATGCACCTCAAATTTCCTCCTTGTCTCAGAAGTGGCGATTATCCTATCATCTGTGATGAGGTTCGCAAGGATTATGGCGCACACACCGTCTTCGACCATGTTACCTTTACCATCAAGCGTGGCGAGAAGGTGGCTTTCGTGGGTAAGAATGGCGAGGGTAAATCTACTCTGGTAAAATGTATCATGGGTGAGATTCCTTTCACCGGAACACTCAAGATTGGACATAATGTGCAGATTGGCTATTTCGCCCAGAACCAGGCGCAGCTCTTGGATGAGAAGCTTACCATCTTCCAGACTATCGACAATGTGGCAACAGGCGAAATGCGTCTGAAGGTGAACGATCTCCTGGGCGCCTTTATGTTTGGCGGCGAGACTTCAGAGAAGTTTGTCAAAGTACTGAGTGGAGGAGAACGCAGCCGACTGGCGATGATCAAGCTCCTGCTCGAACCGGTGAATCTCCTCATTCTCGATGAGCCTACCAACCACCTCGACATGCAGTCGAAGGATGTGCTGAAAGAAGCCATCAAGGCTTTCGATGGAACAGCTATCATCGTGAGTCACGACCGTGAATTCCTCGATGGTCTGGTTGATAAGGTCTATGAGTTTGGCGGTGGCAAGGTTCGTGAGCATCTCGGTGGCATTTACGATTATCTCCGTGCCCACAATGCCGAGAACATCAATCAGGCTCTTGCCAGCCAGAGCATGGCTTCTGCCGGTTCACCTTCAGCCAATACTTCCGGCTCTTCTGTCGCATCAGGTTCCGCAGCCGACAGTCTTGCTGCTGCCACATCCGGCAAGCAGAGCTACGCTGAACATAAGGAACAGCAGAAGAAGATTCGCAAGGCTGAGAAAGCCGTGAAGGAATGTGAGGCGAAGATTGAGAAGTTGGAAGCGAGAAAGAAGGAGATTGATGAACTCCTTATGAAACCGGAAAATGCAACCAATATGGATCTCGTTACCGAATACACCGAACTCATGAAGGGTCTCGATGAGGAGAACGAGCGCTGGATGCTCCTTTCGGAAGAACTGGAAGAAGTTTCGAAATAATAGTAACTTTAATATAAAAAGAAACGAAAATGAAAATGAAAATGATCTTACCGATGATGATGATCGCAGCTCTGCCATTAGGCGCTGACGCTCAGAACAAATCGGGTCTTGTCATGAGCAATCTCGACAAGACAGTGAAGCCAGCAGACAGTTTCTATCAGTTTGCTACAGGCGGATGGCAGAAGAACAATCCTCTTCCTGCCGCTTACAGCCGTTATGGCAGTTTTGACCAGCTGGCTGAGAACAACAACAAACGCATCAACACCATTCTTTCTGAACTCCAGAAGAAGACTTACAAGGCTGGAACCATTGAGCAGAAATTGTCTGATTTCTACAAACTCTCTATGGATGTTGACAGCCGCAACAAGGCTGGAATCGCTCCTGTAAAGCCTCTGATGGATGAGATTGAAGCTGCCAAGACCAAGGACGAGCTTCAGAAGCTTCAGGTTAAGTATGCATGGATGGGTCTCGGTTTGGGCTATGGCGCAGGTTTCGCTGCCGATGAGAAGAACGTAACCATGAACATCTACAACCTGATGCAGGGCGGTCTTACTCTCGGTGCCAAGGATTATTACCTCAACAACGATGCAGCAACCGTAGCCATCCGTGAGGCTTATAAGACTTACCTCAAAAAGATGTTCCAGCTCTACGGTTTCTCTGCCGAAGATGCTGCAAAGAAGGCTTCTGCCGTATTCCTTCACGAAACAACGCTCGCTACTTTCTCAAAGAGCCGTACCGAGCTTCGTGATCCTCAGGCAAACTACAACAAGATGACCTTGGCAGAATTCAAGGAGAATTATCCTAACATTCCTCTCGAGGCACTTGCCAACGCCGAAGGAATCAAGAGCGAATATCTCAAGGAGATGATCGTAGGTCAGCCTGCTTTCTTCGCCGGTTATGACAAGGTGGCAGCTGCAGAATGTGCAGGCACTTTGAAGGCTTTGATGGAGTGGGACATCATTAATAGTTCTGCTTCTTACCTCAGCGATGAGATTCGCGAAGCCCGTTTCGAATTCTTCGGCAAGACTATGAGTGGCCGTAAGGAGGATTATCCTCTTTGGAAACGCGCTACTACTCAGGTAGAGGCTCAGTTGGGCGAGGCACTCGGTCGCATCTACTGCAAGCGCTATTTCCCAGAAAGCTCTAAGAAGATGATGGAGACACTCGTGAAGAATCTTCAGATCAGCCTCGGTCAGCGTATCGATGCTCAGGCCTGGATGAGCGATGCTACAAAGAAAGCTGCCCACAACAAGCTCGACAAGTTCTATGTAAAGATTGGTTATCCTAACAAGTGGACTGATTTCAGCAAGCTCAGCATCGACCCATCTAAGAGCTATTATGAGAACGTTTTGGCTTGTCGCAAGTTTGCCAACGATAAGGAGATTGCAGAGAAGGCAGGAAAGCCGGTAGATAAGGATGAGTGGTTCATGACTCCTCAGACCGTGAATGCTTACTATAATCCTACTACCAATGAAATCTGCTTCCCAGCTGGTATTCTCCAGTATCCGTTCTTTGACGCTAAGGCTGATGCAGCATTCAACTATGGTGCAATCGGCGTAGTAATCGGTCATGAGATGACACACGGATTCGATGATCAGGGTCGTCAGTATGATGCTAGCGGTAATCTGAAGGACTGGTGGACTGCAGAAGATGCAGAAGGTTTCAACAAGCGTGCTGATATGTATGCTGATTTCTTCAGCAACATCAAGGTTTTGCCTGACCTGAATGCCAACGGCCGTTTCACCCTCGGTGAGAACCTTGCCGACCACGGTGGCTTGATGGTTTCATACAATGCCTTCAAGAATGCTACAGCCAAGAAGCCTTTGAAGAACAAGGATGGTTTCACTCCTGAACAGCGTTTCTTCCTCGCCTATGCAGGCGTTTGGGGTCAGAACATTACTGATAAGGAAATCCGCAACCGCGTAAAGGATGATCCTCATTCTCTCGGCAAGTGGCGTGTTGATGGTGCTCTTCCTCACATCGATGCATGGTATGAGGCATTTGGTGTAAAGCAGGGCGATAAGCTGTTCATTCCTAAGAACCAGCGCCTGGAGCTTTGGTAATTCCCGGAAGGGAAATTTTCCGAATAGGATTTTCGGGAATGTTTTTCCTGAATAGATAAAAAATAAAGTCCTGATGTTTCGTAAGTTTGAAACATCAGGACTTTTTTTATGCTTTTTATAAAATGGGGGTTATTGCTTCTTCTCCAGTTCCTGAAGATTTTCCATCTTCTTCGATTCCAGGAATTCGTAAATACCGCAAAGATGTTCTCGGACGCGACCATGACCGAACTCGTAAACCTTGCTGACAAGACCATCTAGGAAATCACGGTCGTGACTTACCACGATAAGCGTTCCGTCGAAATCAAGAAGCGCCTGCTTCAGCACATCCTTGGTCTTCAGGTCGAGGTGGTTGGTAGGCTCATCGAGAATCAGCAGGTTCACCGGCTCCAGCAGCAGTTTGAGAATGGCAAGACGGGTGCGCTCACCTCCCGACAAAACTTTCACCTTCTTGGTAGAATCCTCTCCGCCAAACATGAAGGCTCCGAGCAAATCGCGTATCTTGTTTCTGATTTCACCTTTGGCAACATCATCAATCGTCTGGAATACGGTGAGTTCGCCATCGAGCAGAGAAGCCTGATTCTGGGCGAAATAACCTATCTGCACATTATGTCCCAATTCCAATTTACCTTCGTTCTGAAGCTGACCCATGATACATTTCACGAGCGTTGATTTACCCTCACCGTTTCTTCCTACGAAGGCAATCTTGTCGCCTCTTTCTACGGTAAGGTTCACGCCGCTGAAAATCTTCTTGTCATCAAACGACATCGCCACATCGCTCATCTGAACCGGATAAGCACCGCTTCGTGGGCTCGGCGGGAACTTGAGGCGGAGGCGGCTTGTATCTTCTTCATCCACTTCGATAAGTTCCAGTTTCTCGAGCATCTTCACGCGGCTCTGTACCTGGAAGGTTTTAGAATAAGTGCCTTTGAAGCGTTCTATAAAGTCCTTGGTTTCGGCAATCATCTTCTGCTGTTCCTCGTATTTCTTCATCTGCTGTTCGCGGCGTTCCTTGCGCAGTTCCAGATATTGGCTGTAGGTAGCTTTGTAATCGTAGATTCTGCCCATGGTCACTTCGATGGTTCTGGTTGTAATGTCGTCAACGAATTTTCGGTCGTGGCTGATGACAACTACCGCTTTCGAACTGTTGATGATGAAGTCTTCGAGCCAGCCGATAGATTCGATGTCGAGATGGTTGGTTGGCTCATCGAGCAGCAGCACGTCTGGCGATTTCAAGAGCAGTTTTGCCAACTCTATTCTCATTCTCCATCCTCCCGAAAACTCGCTGGTAGGGCGGTTGAAGTCAGAGCGTTCGAAACCGAGACCGAGCAGCGTTTTCTCAACATCTTCCTCGAAATGGGTCATGTCGATGGCGTAGAATTTCTCTGACAATGAAGATACTTTCTCGATAAGCTGCATGTAGTCATCGCTGTCGTAGTCGGTACGGGTAGTAAGCTCGTTGTTGATGCGGTCAATCTCAGCCTGCATCTCGTGCAGATGGGCAAACGCCTGGCAGGTTTCCTCGAATACGGTTCTGCCATCTTCGGTCATCAGATGCTGAGGCAGATAGGCGATGACGCAGTCTTTAGGAGCGGAAACGGAGCCACGTGTGGCATTTCTCACACCGGCTATAATCTTGAGCAAGGTGCTCTTTCCTGCGCCATTCTTTCCCATCAGGGCTATACGGTCCTTCTCGTTGATCTGGAAGGAAATGTCTTTGAATAGGGTGGTGCCGCCAAATTCTACGGTCAATCCATCAACTGTAATCATATTATTTTCTTCTTGTTCAAATGTTTGTTTCTTTGAGCAACTCCCCGGAACGCCTCGTTCCTGCCGTTTTCGGGGTCTTCATTGATGACTAGCGCCTGCCATCATTTATGACCCGTGTTGGTCTTAAGAGAAGACCCGAGCAAGGCACAAAAGGCTGTTCTTTCGATTGCCGGTGCAAAGATACAACATTTTCGGGCAGAATGCAAGCTTTTACCCCAACTTTCTTTCGGAGAAGTAGTGTAAGTGATTGATTGATACTGATTTCTATTGGTTTTCTAGCTGAACTTTGTTACAGGTTAACGTAAATGGGGGTGAATGGGGTCATTGAGAACCAGAGTGGCAAGCGGTCATTTTCGGTCATGGTCATTTTCGGTCATTTTCAAAAAGTGTTTGGTCATTTTGAGCTATAGTAAATATAAATATATATTTATATTATACTATAGATGACCATTTCTCCCC
>ERZ1026892.228-NODE-228-length-27852-cov-12.175163_pt1 | contig 27852 bp, 22 predicted proteins | sample MGYA00380176_ERZ1026892 | MGnify/ENA primary metagenome ERZ1026892 (study PRJEB33269, sample SAMEA4719812) | human gut metagenome | biome: human-associated habitat; feature: organic feature; material: feces | place: Cameroon | collected 2013-10 ... | reverse complement strand
TGACGGCGGAAGGCAACCAGCTCCGGCTGGGCAATACGCAGGTAGTCGGCGGTGTTGAGAATGACCGATTTCTCCAGGCTACCGGCGTTGAAGGCGATCTCGTGATAGCGTTCAAACAGCAGCGGGTCGGCGATCAGTCGCAGGGCGCGATGAAAGCTAAATGGCGGGATAGCGCCAAAAACGCAGGCGGTCAGCGCGTCCACTTCGGCAGGGCTGGCCAGCGAGGCCTTCAGGCCGCCAACATACTGCGCGAGGCGCGAAAGATCGGCCTGCTGGTCGGCGGCGAGAATCGCCAACACGTGTTGATTCACGCCGTTGCCCTTCACCTTGCACACCAGCGCTTTGGCCCCCTGGCCCAACGCGGTGCCGCGTATTTCTGACACGGCTTCACATTTTCCTACCGCTTCATGCTCCATGACTCGATAACGCGCCTGCTGCTCGTCGAGCAGGGCGAGCAGCTGCTGGTGGATATTGGGTGATACTGGCTCAATCATGTTTTTTCCCCTGATGCGCCCCGCTCTTGCTGTGGCGCTGATTTTTCTGCTGGTACAGACGCCGATCGGCAATCTCCATCGCGCCGTCGAGATTGTCCCCAACGCGCATTTTGTACGCTCCCCACGAGAAGCTGACGCGGTTGTCTTCGTCGATAAGCGCCAGTTGATGCTTGATTCGCTGCGGAATCAACTGCGCGTCCTCTTCGTCATAGTCCACCAGAATTATGCAGAACTCGTCGCCGCCAAGACGCACCGCATAGTCGCTTTTGCGTACCGTCGCGGAAATGGCCTGCGCCAGCAGGATGATCGCCCGGTCGCCCTCGTTGTGCCCCCAGGTGTCATTAATGTGCTTCAGTTTATCCAGATCCAACGCGATGATCACGATGCTCGCACCCTGTTCGGTCAGCCGCTGCAGGCGCAGACTCTGCATCGGCGAGAGAATTTTACGGTTATATAACCCGGTGAGCGAGTCGCTGATGTTCTCTTTGCTGACCATCCGATAAAGACGGAAATGGGTGCGTACCAGGTGCAGCAGCGCAGCGGTGGTGAGCAAGTAGAAGAGGAACAGCTTCCAGGAACTGAGCAAGAAATAGGTCACGTCCAGCGACAGCTCCACGCGCATGTTCTCCGCCAGCGGGCGTGAGTAGTGAACATAGCTCAGCAGATGCGCTGCGCTGCGCTGGACTTCGATATTGGCGTTGTTGTCGGAATCAGTAAAGGAGATATCGAGATAACGCCAGACCAGCGGGCGATCGCGAGTGTAGAAAATCTCACGCATGTCCTGATGTGACAGGTCGACCATGACGATACCTTTCAACTGCTCCTGACGATAAACGGGGGTCAGAAAAGTTAAGATATTCTTACGAGTGAAGGTGTCGACATAAATACTGGAGACCACCGTACGGCCAAGAAATAAATTTTCCAGACTGGCTGATGAAATTCCCAGGCGTGCGCCATAAAGAAAATTCCAGCTGGTTAAAGTAGGGTCTTTAATTACGACCGGTGAATTAAAATAAATATATTGATTCACTATATCAATATAATAGCGAAAACGCTTTTCCGGTCTGAGATCGTCAGGCAGCAGAGGATTCCAGACAATATCGTTGCTAATTGCGCTATCAAACGCCTGAAGCATCGGGAGGTCCTGGACCCACTGCGAGCAGGGCGTTTTGCCTGCGGTTAATGAACCTCTGAGCGGTGAGTAGTTATGGCCGTCAATGTTCAGACCAACCACCTCGCCGCGGCGCTGCACGCTGTCACAAGCTCTCATGGCCGCATCGGCGGTAGGGGCTTCATCCATCTTTCTCGAGAGTTGCGATATAATCAGCTGGTTCTGATATTTATCATAGAGAAAGGCCGATTCTCCTTTGTCTATGATATATCGCATATAATCCGTCATATCCCGATGGCTTGAGATCAACTCATAGATCAGAAATGAAGATGTGAGTATTACCACGCCGGATGAAATCACGAAGCGGAGTATTTTGTTTTGCAGTTTCATGGCGAAATGATGAGTTCTTCCGTGTAATGGGAAATTTTACCATGTGCGGGCCGCTATCACTAGCGAAGCATTAGCTATGAGAATGTATTACGAATATCGGGTGAGGACGACCTGTGACGAGGCTGCTGATTTATCTCCTTTTATTCCCATTCCTCGTCACGCATTGCACGAGAGGTTAGACAAACATCCTGACGGCACAATACACCAGCAGCAGCGCCAGGACGATATTCACGCTCCGGCCATGCCGACGAAACAATGACTGAAACAGATGGCCAGCCAGCGCCCAGATCAGATTCCCCAGACTGCCAATCACGGCCAGCAGCACGCTGACGGCGATGACCCAGAACATATCCTGCGTATAGGGTAATACGAAAGCGGACAGCGCCGTAATACCGTAAAGAATGATCTTCACGTTGGCAAACTGAAGACCAAAGCTGAGCCAAAATCCTAAAGGCTGCGTATTGGCTTCTGCTGCTGATGAACTGGTCGCTATTTTCCAGGCCAGCCAGAGTATATACGCCGCGCCTACCCACACCAGCCATCGGGTGATGGATGGCATCACGCTGATCAGCGCATAGGTAAACAGACCGCAAAGGAGCATCAGCACCAGAAAGCCAGCGCTCATACCGGCCAGGACGCGAACACTACGGCGTAAACCATGCTGATTGACCGAACTTAACGCGAGGATATTGTTAGGCCCGGGCGTCAGCGCGGTAATGAGGGTATAGGTTAAAAAGCCGCTAATAATGAGAGTGGTCAATTGTATTCTCCTTGTTTCTGCTGCATATTAGCCGCGTAAAAACATTCAAAAAAGCGAATGTTTTAAATGTCAAACTTTCAGTATTTCGATGTGTTTGCGTGAGAGGAATCTATGGACTTGCGTCGTTTCATCACTTTTAAAACGGTTGTTGAAGAAGGGTCGTTTGCTCAGGCCGCGCGCAAGCTGTGCTGCACGCAATCTACCGTCACTTTTCAGATCCAACAGCTGGAACAGGAACTGTCATACTCGGTATTTGAGAAAGTGGGGCGCCGAATGGTTCTCACGCCTGCGGGGAAATTACTCCTGCCAAGGGTAAGAGAACTGACGCGTGTGCTGGAGGGAATTCGGCAGATCTCCGATCGCGAGGAAGAGATCGCCGGGGACCTTCGGGTGATGGTTGGGGAAACCTTACTCGCCTACAAAATGCCGGAGGTTCTGAAACTGCTGAGGATTAAAGCGCCAAAAGTGCGTCTTTCTCTCCAGTCGGTAAACTGTTATGCCATTCGGGACGCGCTGCTCAACGATAATACGGATCTGGGCGTCTTTTACCGCGTGGGCCATGATGAAGCGCTGCACAAGGAATATTTTGGCCAACAGGAATTGGTGCTGGTGGCATCCCCGGAGCTGCAGGGCGTTGATTTCACCAGCAAGAATCAGCATATTCCGCTCAGTTTCATTATCAATGAACCGCAGTGCGTTTTCAGGCAACTCTTCGAATCGACGCTACGCGAAAGAAAGATCACGTTAGACAACACGATTGAGCTATGGAGCATTGAGAGCATTAAACGCTGCGTGGCCAGCAATCTGGGGATCTCATTCCTGCCTCTTTTCAGCGTATTGCGGGAACTGGAATCCGGCGAGTTGATAAGGCTTCCTTTTTCCGCCGCGCCGATGACGATAACGGCGCTTTGCGCCTATCATGCCGACAGAACGCTGAGTCCCGCGATGGAGATATTCATTGACTGCATGCGGCAGTGTTTAGGGGAGGCGCATTCTGAATGCCTGGGGGAATTATCTCCCCATCTTGACGTCTCGTCGTAGGTGAAGAAATCAGCCAGAAAAAAAGTTAACTGGCTGATTTTTTTATTAATCCTTGATGGTGCTACCCTGTTTGTGGAACAACTCGCGGAACACCGGGTAAATATCTTCCTGATCGCGGATATGCTGAATGGCAAAGTTATCGAACGTCTGTTGCAGATGTTCATACTCGCGCCATAGTGTCTGATGCGCCCGGCGGGTGATTTCGATATAGCTGTAGTAACGCACCACCGGCAGAATTTTCTTCGCCAGAATTTCGTGACACAGCGGTGAGTCATCCGCCCAGTTATCGCCATCCGACGCCTGCGCCGCATAGATGTTCCACTGCGCCGGGTCGTAGCGCGCTTTAACCACCTCATCCATCAGCTTCAGCGCGCTGGAGACGATGGTGCCGCCCGTTTCCTGAGAGTAGAAGAACTCATGCTCATCCACCTCTTTGGCCTGGGTGTGGTGACGAATGTAGACCACTTCGACGTTTTTATAGGTTCGGCTCAGGAACAGATAGAGCAGGATATAAAAGCGTTTTGCCATGTCTTTAGTGGACTGATCCATCGAACCGGAAACATCCATCAGGCAGAACATCACCGCCTGGCTGGAGGGCTCTGGCCGTTTCTCGTAGTTTTTGTAGCGTAAGTCAAAAGTGTCGATAAACGGTACGCGATCGATCTTCGCCCGCAGCTCGGCGATCTCTTTGCGTAAACGCTCCTCTTCCAGCAGCTGCGCCGGCTCGCTTTTCGCGACTTCATCCAGCGTGGCTTCCAGTGCGTGCAGTTCACGGCGCTTGCCTGCCGTCATGGCGGTACGGCGGGCAAGGGAGTTTTGCAGCGAACGCACGACGCTGATATTGGCGGGCACGCCGTTCGAGGTGAAGCCCGCGCGGTGGGTTTTATATTCGGTAAGCTGGCGCTGCTGGTTGCGTTTGAGATTCGGCAAGGCCAGATCCTCAAACAGCAGATCCAGATACTCGTCTTTGGAAATCTGAAACACAAACTCGTCCTGGCCTTCGCCGTCGGCGCTGGCCTGGCCCTGTCCGCTACCGCCACCTCCGCCGCCGCCCTGAGGGCGCTCGATGCGATCGTTTTGTACAAAGTGGTCGTTACCGGGATGAACCCGATGGCGTAATCCTCCGCGTCCCTGATGGAACATAGGTTCGCTAATATCATCCGTCGGAATAGAGACGGACTCGCCGCTGTCGATGTCGGTCACCGAACGCTTGTTGATGGCCTCGGAGATCGACTGTTTTATTTGCGCTTTATAACGGCGCAAGAAGCGCTGGCGGTTAACCGCGCTCTTGTTTTTGCCGTTGAGACGCCGGTCAATAAACCAGGTCATATATCCCTCCCGTACTGCATTTGCCAACTTGCAGCGCCTGTAAGTGCCGGAAACGCCGGCCTACGGGACATTGTTGTAGGCCCGGTAAGCGCACGCGCCACCGGGCAGATTGTTAAGACGATTTACGCACGCGCAGGTACCACTCGCACAGCAGACGGACCTGCTTGCGGGTGTAGCCTTTTTCCATCATCCGATCGACAAAATCGTCGTGCTTTTTCTGCTCATCGGTTGAGGTTTTCGCATTGAATGAAATAACCGGCAGCAGCTCTTCGGTATTGGAGAACATTTTCTTCTCAATCACCGTGCGCAGCTTCTCGTAGCTCGTCCAGTTCGGGTTGCGACCGTTGTTGTTGGCGCGGGCGCGGAGCACAAAGTTGACAATTTCGTTACGGAAGTCTTTCGGGTTGCTGATCCCGGCAGGCTTCTCAATTTTCTCCAGTTCCGCGTTCAGCGACTCGCGGTCGAACAGCTGGCCGGTATCCGGGTCGCGATATTCCTGATCCTGAATCCAGAAGTCCGCATAGGTGACATAACGATCAAAGATGTTTTGTCCGTATTCGGAATAGGATTCGAGATACGCGGTCTGGATCTCTTTACCGATAAACTCAGCGTATTTCGGGATCAGATAGCCTTTCAGGAATTCCAGATAGCGTTCCGACTGCTCCTGCGGGAACTGCTCGCGTTCGATTTGCTGCTCCAGTACGTAGAACAGATGCACCGGGTTGGCGGCCACTTCGGCATGGTCGAAGTTAAACACGCGCGAGAGGATCTTAAAGGCGAAGCGCGTCGACAGGCCGTTCATGCCTTCGTCCACGCCTGCGTAGTCACGATACTCCTGGTACGACTTAGCTTTCGGATCGGTATCTTTCAAGCTTTCGCCATCGTAGACGCGCATTTTCGAGTAGATGCTGGAGTTTTCCGGCTCTTTCAGACGCGAAAGAATCGAGAAGCGCGACAGCGTTTCCAGCGTACCCGGCGCACACGGCGCATGGGTCAGCTCACTGTGGTTAAGCAGTTTTTCGTAGATTTTGATCTCTTCGGAGATCCGCAGGCAATAAGGCACCTTGACGATATAAACACGGTCGAGGAACGCCTCGTTGTTTTTGTTGTTACGGAAGGTCACCCACTCAGACTCGTTCGAGTGCGCGAGGATTATGCCGTTAAACGGCAGGGCGGAGATCCCCTCGGTACCGTTATAGTTGCCTTCCTGGGTTGCGGTCAGCAGCGGATGCAGCACCTTAATCGGCGCTTTAAACATCTCGACGAATTCCATGATCCCCTGGTTGGCGCGGCACAACGCGCCGGAGTAGCCGTAAGCGTCCGGGTCGTTTTGCGCGTAGTGCTCCAGTTTACGGATATCGACTTTACCGACCAGCGCAGAGATATCCTGGTTGTTTTCGTCGCCCGGTTCGGTTTTGGCAATCGCAATCTGTTCCAGAATGGACGGCCATACCTTCACCACACGGAATTTGGTGATGTCGCCGCCAAACTCGTGCAGGCGTTTCGCCGCCCACGGCGACATGATGGTTCCAAGATAGCGGGGAGGCACGCCGTACTCTTTTTCCAGAATTTGCGCGTCTTCCTGCGGGTTAAACAGGCACAGCGGATGGTCGTTAACCGGGCTGCGTTCGCCATTAGCGCTCAGCACATAAATCGGCACCCGCTGCATCAGGGATTTCAGTCGTTCAGCCAGCGATGATTTACCGCCGCCGACCGGCCCCAATAAGTAGAGGATTTGCTTTTTCTCTTCCAGTCCCTGGGCGGCATGTTTCAGATAAGAAACAATCTGCTCAATGGCTTCTTCCATGCCGTAAAACTCTTCGAACGCCGGGTAGCGCCCGATGACTCGGTTCGAAAAGAGACGGGAAAGCCGCGGTTCCTGGGCGGTATCAACCATTACAGGCTCGCCGATAGCGGTTAATAGCCGTTCTGCTGCGTTAGCATAAGCACTGCGATCTTGCCGACAAATGGTAAGAAACTCCTGCAGTGTGAACTCTTCGTCCTTGGCAGCTTCATAGCGCTGGCGATAGTGATCGAATATATTCATGGCATGCCGTCCTTTCGTTTTTTAGCACAGGTTAAGAGCCGTTGGTATGAATAATGGGGGCTCCCGGAAGAGGTAAGCCGAACGACGCTCAACCTTGATCCAGCAACCTGTGTGCCAGGTTGTCGGACAATAAGCAATGACGTTCGCGGCAATTACACCTTCTAAAAATAAGCGTAGATGGCATTTGCAAAACTTGCATGGCGATAAAATCGATTTTCAATGACATATCAATAACTCATCAAAAAATACGGGCATTAAATCTTTTCATCTTTTTTCTTCTTTCATATAGCTGTCACGTATTTGCAAGCCTGTTGCCATGATAGGTAGAGATAATGGCAAGTCATAATGTGTAATTACAGGTAAAAAATTTGTCGTAGGGCAATGTGAAAGGTAAACTTTCGCCGTTGATACGTTGAATAAAAAGGAATTACAGATTGTGAATCGAATCAAACTTCTAACGCTAGGGGTCCTGATCGCCACTTCTGCTACTGCGGTACAGGCAGAGAGTAAGTTCACGCTGGGCGCTGGCGTGGGGATCGTTGAGCATCCTTACAAGCAATACGACCATGATGTGTATCCCGTTCCGGTTATCAGTTACGAAGGGGACAACTTCTGGTTCCATGGCTTGGGCGGCGGTTACTACCTGTGGAATGACGGTACCGACCAACTGTCCCTGACGGCCTACTGGTCGCCGATGTACTTCAAACCAGGCGACAGCGACAATAGCCAACTACGCAGACTGGATCGCCGTCAGTCGACGATGATGGTCGGTGTTTCATGGTTCCATCACACGCAGTACGGCTCTCTGCGCACGACGCTTGCGGGAGATACACTGGATAAAAGCAACGGTCTGGTCTGGGATCTGGGCTGGGTTTACCGCTATACCAACGGCGCTCTGACCTTGACGCCGGGCATCGGGGTTGAGTGGAACAGCGAGAACCAGAACGACTACTACTACGGTGTATCCCATCGTGAATCGGCGCGTAGCGGCCTGCGCAGCTATAGCCCGGACAGCAGTTGGAACCCGTATCTGGAACTGAGCGCGAACTATCGCTTCGCCGGCAGCTGGAGCGTGTACGGCACCGCGCGTTACACCCGCCTGTCTGACGAAATCACCGACAGCCCGATGATTGATAAGAGCTGGACCGGCCTGCTGTCTACCGGTATCACCTACACGTTCTAATCGTCAATGTTGATGATGGATAAAAGCTCGCCAGCAGGCGGGCTTTTTTTTGCACCAAAAAAGGGCGGAGTTAGGCGACTGCACGATGATGGTGCGCGAAATTTGGGCAACCACACGGCGATGTACTGAACGGTTATCCTTTACGGTAGTTATCGCTAACCGAAAAGGAGGTGCATATGAAGGCCCGTAACATCCTTTTTTGCGGTCAATCGCTGCCTGCGATTGGCCAGGGGACCTGGTATATGGGGGAAAATGCGACGCGGCGTCAGCAGGAGGTAGCGGCGCTGCGGGCGGGTATCGAATGCGGGCTCACGGTGATTGATACTGCGGAAATGTACGCGGAAGGCGGAGCCGAGAAGAGGGTTGGGGAGGCTATTCGCGGTCTGCGCGATAAGGTATTTCTGGTATCCAAGGTGTATCCGTGGAATGCGGGGGGAAAGCAGCTGGTCAGCGCCTGTGAAGGTAGCCTGCGCCGTCTGGGTACCGAGATCATCGACCTCTACTTGCTGCATTGGCGCGGCGGTTTTGAACTTGCGGAAACCGTAGAGGGCATGCAGGCGCTGATCGCTCAAGGCAAAATTCGCCACTGGGGCGTGTCTAACCTTGATGTGGATGATATGCAGGAACTGTTGTCGGTGGAGGGGGGCGCGGGCTGTGCTGCTAACCAGGTGCTTTATCATCTGGCGTCACGGGGAATTGAGTATTCGCTGTTGCCCTGGTGTCAGTCGCGGACTGTACCGGTGATGGCATACTGCCCGCTGGCGCAGGCGGGCCGTTTACGCAGTGGCCTGCTGGCAGACGCTACGGTACAGCGTATTGCCCACGATCATCTGGCGACACCAGCCCAGGTGCTGCTGGCGTGGGTGATTCACCATCACGGGGTCATGGCAATTCCTAAGGCGGCGACCATCGCCCACGTAGAAGAGAATGCCGCGGCGTTGCAATTAACGCTGACAGCGGAAGATATCACGCGTCTGGAGAGGGCGTTTCCGGCGCCGGAGACAAAGATCGCGCTGGACGTGGTGTAGGTTTTGGCAAAAACCCGGCGTCGCATGGCTTAGCCGGGTAACCAGGAACTTAGCGTTTGGCGACTTTAATGGTCTGTGACAAACGCGCTGGTTTTTCTTCGGTAGCTTTCTGGGCCGCACTGGCACAGGCGGTTTCGACGCACACGAAGGTTTTGTAGCCGTCGTCCGGCATGTCGGTCATGCTAACGGAGAGCGCCGGGCCTGGGTTCCAGCCCACCACGTTGACGTGGTGATGATGGATCACGTCAATTGCACGCTTCAGCGAGGCATCGTGGATGACGCTGCACGCTTCAGGATTCAGATAAACGCGGTCTGTGCGGTCCGGGAAGGTCTGCACACCGTCGCTCAGCTCGCCGATTTCGGCATTCTGCACTTTATCGATGTAACGATCGCCCAGGCCACTCACTTTAACGGCGTGAATATCGCCGACGTTGAAGTAAGTGTGCAGCGCGGTGGTGGTTTCAAATTCGCCGTGCGCTTCCAGCTCCATCTCGCAGGTGTTACTCAGCTTGAATCGGGCCAGCAGGCTGAATTCATGCGGCCAGTACTGGCGGGTGGCATCACTGCTTTTCAGTTCGAAGGTTAACACTACGCCGTTATCGTCTTCATTGTGCGCTTTCAGCTCCCACGGCAGATTACGGGCAAAACCGTGTGCCGGAAAACCTTGCTGCGCCGCCGGGCCGAACCAGGGCCAGCAGATCGGTACGCCACCGCGAATGGCAACGCCGTTTTTGAACGGTGTGTTACCGCTCAGCCACAGCACTTCTTCTTCACCTTCAGGTTTCCAGGAGAGCAGGTGAGCGCCCTGGAAGGCCACGGAGGCTTTTACTTTTGGGTGATTGACAACGATAACGTCCAGCTCGTCTAACTGGCGGCGAGAGAGCACAGGGGTAAGCTGTTCGAGAACCGGGAGAGCGAAAATTGTCTTAATCATAATGCAATCCTTGGTGTTGAAAACGTAACCATAAAAAAAGGCGACCGAAGTCGCCTTTTTGGATCAGTTTCTCATCTCAACTTATTTGGAGATGTGAGCGATCAGGTCCAGAACTTTGTTGGAGTAACCAGTTTCGTTATCGTACCAGGAAACCAGTTTCACGAAGTTGTCGTTCAGAGCGATACCTGCTTTAGCATCGAATACGGAAGTGCAAACTTCACCGTTGAAATCGGTAGATACAACGTCGTCTTCGGTGTAACCCAGAACGCCTTTCATTGGGCCTTCGGAAGCAGCTTTGATTGCTTTCTTAATTTCTTCATAAGAAGCAGCTTTTTCCAGACGAACGGTCAGGTCAACAACGGATACGTTCGGAGTTGGAACGCGGAACGCCATACCAGTCAGTTTGCCATTCAGTTCTGGCAGTACTTTACCTACAGCTTTAGCAGCACCGGTAGAGGACGGGATGATGTTCTGAGCTGCGCCGCGGCCGCCGCGCCAGTCTTTGTGAGACGGGCCATCAACGGTTTTCTGAGTAGCGGTGGTCGCGTGAACGGTAGTCATCAGACCTTCGATGATGCCGAAGTTGTCGTTGATAACTTTAGCCAGCGGTGCCAGGCAGTTGGTGGTGCAGGATGCGTTGGAAACGATGTCCTGGCCTTCGTATTTGTCAAAGTTAGCGCCTTTAACAAACATCGGAGTGTTGTCTTTAGACGGACCAGTCAGAACCACTTTTTTCGCGCCAGCGGTGATGTGCTTACGAGCGGTTTCGTCGGTCAGGAAGATACCGGTTGCTTCAGCAACTACGTCAACACCAACTTCGTCCCATTTCAGGTTAGCCGGATCACGTTCAGCGGTAACACGGATTTTTTTACCGTTAACGATCAGATGACCGTCTTTCACTTCAACGGTACCGTCGAAACGACCGTGAGTGGAGTCATATTTCAGCATGTAAGCCATGTACTCTGCGTCTAACAGGTCGTTGATTGCAACGATCTCGATGTCAGAACGTTTCTGAGCAGCACGGAAAACAATGCGACCGATACGGCCAAAACCGTTGATACCTACTTTGATAGTCATATATTCCACCAGCTATTTGTTAGTGAATAAAAGGTTGCCTGTAAAATTACAAAAACCTTACGCAGCGTCAAGCGGAATCGTGTCAATCATTGCGACAAATCAATCTGCTGCCTAAGCTTTGCACGACTAACCTGTCTCACTCTTCCTATGAGCTAGAAACCACATGAGGGCGGCGCCGGGAATTTTAAAGGGCACGCGAGATAAAAATGTGACCTTTATCGCAATTACCTGGCTGCCTTTTCACGCCGATTAAGTTTAGAACAAAAGTTCACGCTTCATTGTTAATGTTTTGTTAGAATTGCCTGGTAAATGTATTTTTCATAGCGAGATGTGAGCAAAATGGTGAATAAACCTTCCCCGGATGACCTGAAAAATACCCTGAGTGAAATGCAGTTCTACGTCACGCAGAAACATGGCACAGAGCCGCCGTTTACCGGGCGTTTACTGCACAACAAGCGTGATGGGGTTTACCACTGTCTGGTCTGCGATGCGCCGCTTTTTCACTCCCAAAGCAAATATGATTCCGGATGCGGCTGGCCGAGTTTCTATGAGCCGGTGAGCGAAACCGCCATTCGGTATCTCAACGATTACTCCCACGGCATGCAACGTACTGAAATTCGTTGCGGAAACTGTGATGCGCATCTGGGGCACGTCTTTCCCGACGGCCCACAGCCAACCGGTGAGCGTTTTTGCGTCAACTCTGCGTCGCTCAGCTTCACGGATGACGAAAACGGTGATTCCACCAAAGGCTGAAGAAACGATTCAGCAAATTATTCCACAGGAGAGGGGGCTGAGCATTAATATTGAGCAAATGATCGACAACATGACGCCGGAGATTTATCAGCGTTTAGCCACCGCGGTGGAGCTGGGAAAATGGCCGGATGGCGTGGCGTTGACCGACGAGCAAAAAGAGAACTGTCTGCAACTGGTGATGCTCTGGCAGTCACGCAATAACCGCGACGCGCAGCATATGACCATTGATACCAACGGCCAGATGGTGATGAAGAGCAAGCAGCAGTTGAAGGAAGACTTCGGCATTGTGCCGAAGCCGATTGCGACGTTTAAGCCGCACTAAGCGGCTGCCCACGGCTCGATAAGCCGTTCTCTGGCGTACCACATCGCTTCTCTGACCGCGACGGGCCTGCTCAGCAGGCCCAGCGCGTAAAAGCGATCGGCGATGGTCTGCTGTGCGCGAATGGCCTGCATATCCATTTCTCGCGTCTGATGGCTGCGCCGCGCCAGGGCGCAGGCCAACGATGCGGTGTCCAGCCCCAGTTCTCCCGCCAGCAGTTGCGCCGCCTCGGGGCGATGCCGGTCAATAAATTTCCCTGTTTTCACCAGTGCCGCCACGACGCCAGCAATAATTTCTTCGTTCTGCTGTGCATACTGTCGGCGGGTGAGGTAGAACTGATGGTTGCTGACGCGGCCTTCACCGGTTGCCAGCACGCGCAGCGTCCCGCTACGCTCAGCGGCGCTCAGTACCGGGTCCCACATCATCCAGGCATCGGCGGACAGATAGTCGCTGGCGGTCAGCGGGTATTTTGGCGGCGCGTAGACGATCTTAACGTCATCCAGGCCCAGCCCTGCTTCTTCCAGCAACTGCACCAGCAGCCAGTGCACGTTCGAACCTTTGTTCAGCGCAATACGCTTTCCCCGTAGCTGGGCGAGCGAGCGTATATCGCTGGCGTTGGGCACGACCATGGCCACACTCCGCGGCGCTGGGGGCTCCCAGGCCACGTACAGAAGCGCGTTGTCTTTCGCCTGCGCGAAGATAGGGGGGGCTTCACCGGTGGTGCCAAAGTCAATTTCGTTGTGACTGAGCGCCTGAAGCAGCTGTGGTCCGGCCGGATATTCGCTCCACATCACGTTAATCCCCAGCTCGGCAAAATTCTGCTCCAGCAGCTGACGCGCCTTCAGCACGCCCAGATTGCCAAACCGCTGGTAGCCAATGCGCAGTTCGCGCTCACGCGGCGTGGGGGCAGGCAGCTCTCCAGTCTTGCGCCGCTGCTTGATGACGCCCAGATGAGCCAGCTGCGTGCGCAACGTATGGCGGCTGACGCCAAGCAGCTGTGCGGCCTGGCTCTGGTTATTTTGGCTTTGACTCATTGCCGCCTGAATCATGGCGCGCAGCATACGGTCGTACAGCGCGCCGCTGTGGGCCAATAGCTGACGGCGCATAAACTCTCCCAGTTCATCGTGTTGCGCAGGCGATGAGGAGGGCGCCGAGGTCGCAGAGGTGAGGCGAAGATGCTCAGGGCCCAGTTCCACATCCGGATTCAGCAGTACCGCATTGTGCAGGGTATTTTCCAGTTCGCGAATGTTCCCCGGCCACGGATAGTCCTGCAGCAGCGCAAGCGCTTGATCGGAAAGTCGCTGCGCCGCGCGCCCGAGCCGGCGCGCGTAAAGCTGCACAAAATGGTGCGCCAGAACCGGGATATCCTGCCGGCGCTGGCGTAATGGCGGCAAGGTCACGGCGGCGATATTCAGGCGATAGAAGAGATCTTCGCGAAAACGACGCTCCTGAATGGCGCGTGCCAGATCGACGTGTGTCGCCGCCACGACCCGCACGTTAATGCGAATGGGTTTGTGGGAGCCGACGCGGGTAATCTCCCGCTCCTGGAGGACGCGCAGTAGCTTCACCTGCAACGACAGGCTCAGTTCGCCAATCTCATCCAGTAATAACGTTCCGCCTTCCGCAGCCTCAAACCAACCCTGGTGAGTATGCGTTGCGCCACTGAATGCGCCTTTCTCATGGCCAAAAAGCTCTGACTCGGCCAGCGACTCGGTCAACGCGCCGCAGTTAACGGCCAGAAAAGGCCCATTGGCCCGTGGGCTATGACGGTGGAGATAACGGGCGACCACCTCTTTGCCGGTCCCCGTTTCCCCGACGATCAGCACCGTGGCGTCGGTGGGAGCAAGTCGCGCCAGCACCTTCTGAAAGGCCTGTGAGGCCGGGTCGACCAGGGCGGGCCCGGATAATGTGAGTTCTGCGTTGAGCATCGGAATTCTCCAGCAAGTTCATGTCTGGACGGTATCTGTTGGCGACGTAAGTTTCCAGAGGGGGGAGGCGCGCGGTTGTCGCGATTGCGGCAGCAGATGCCGTCTGAGTGTTGCATTTGCAACAGTTTCCGAAAGTCAATATTTCAGTTAATTAATTGATAGTTAACAATATTTTTTCTTCTGAAAATTGGCATGTATTTCGCTAACTCCTTTATAACTGACGAAGATAACTGCTTCTATAAATACCAAATATAGTTATAAAGGAAATGGATAATGACAGTACAAGCCGCTGAACAAATCAATGTCTTCTGGTTCTTACCCACCCACGGTGACGGGCGGTATCTGGGCACCACCGAAGGCGGTCGTCCGGTGGATCTCCCTTATCTGCAACAGGTGGCGCTGGCGGCGGATAGTCTCGGCTATTACGGCGTACTGATCCCCACGGGGAAAAGCTGCGAAGATTCCTGGCTGGTGGCCGCCGCGCTGGCGCCGATTACCCGTCATTTGCGCTACCTCGTGGCCGTCCGCCCCGGACTTCAGCCGCCCACGCTGGCGGCGCGAATGGCCGCAACGCTGGACCGCCTTTCGGAAGGGCGCCTGCTGATTAATGTGGTGACCGGTGGCGATCCGGTGGAGAACAAAGGCGACGGTATTTTCCTCAGCCACAGCGAACGCTATGAAGTGACTCATGAATTCCTCGAGGTTTACCGTCGCCTGCTGGCCGGTGAAAAGGTGGACTATCACGGCACGCATATTCAGGTTGAAGGGGCGGAAGTGCTGTTCCCAACGGTGCAGCGCAATGGCCCGCCGCTGTACTTTGGCGGCTCATCGGCGGAGGCGATTGACGTTGCTGCCGACCATATCGATGCCTACCTGACCTGGGGTGAACCGCCGGCGCAGGTGGCGGAAAAGCTGGCGGTCGTGAAAGCTCGCGCGCAAGAGAAGGGGCGTCAGCTGGAGTACGGTATCCGTTTGCATGTGATTGTGCGTGAGACGGAGGAAGAGGCGTGGGCCGCCGCGGATAAGCTGATTGCTCACCTGGATGATGACACTATCGCTCAGGCGCAGCAGATTTTTGCCCGCATGGACTCCACCGGACAGGCGCGTATGAGCGCGCTGCACAACGGAAATCGCGACAAGCTGCGGATTGCACCCAATCTGTGGGCGGGCGTCGGGCTGGTTCGCGGCGGTGCCGGGACCGCGCTGGTGGGAAATCCCCAGCAGGTTGCCGAACGTATCCGTGAATATCAGGCGCTGGGGATCACCAACTTTATCTTCTCCGGCTATCCGCATCTGGAAGAAGCGCACCGCTTCGCTGAGCTGGTGATGCCGCTGCTGCCCACCAGCACCCAGCCGCGTTCCGCGAAGGGGCAGGTTAACACCGGGCCGTTTGGCGAAACCATCGGTGGGGCGAAACGGCCTGTCCCGCAGGCGAGCGCCAGCTGAGGAGTTTGCGATGTCACGACCAGAAAGCGAACCACACATTGTGATTGTCGGCGGCGGATTCAGCGGCGCGGCCGTTGCCCTTCATCTGCTGCGCGAGTCGCGCCGCGCTCTGCGCATTAGCGTGGTGGAGCCGCGTCCCGCGCTTGGCTTTGGTGTGGCCTACTCGGCAACCGATCCCGCGCATCGAATCAACGTTCCCGCCGCGCGCATGCAGCTGGCGGGTGACGACGACGGCGCATTCGACCGTTGGTATCGTCGGCACGGCGATTTTCCGCAGGACCCCCACGCACGGCTGGCGGACGGGAGCGTCTACCCGCAGCGTGGTGCATTTGGTCGCTACGTCCAGGACAATCTGGCACAGGCGATAAAAGCGCACAGCGGCAGCCTGACCCATATACGGGATCGCGCGGTGGGCTGGCATGACGGATGCGTGATCACCGCCGAGGGGCAGCGGCTGCGCGCCGATGGTCTGGTGCTGGCGGTGAGCCACCCGCCGCCACGGCTGCCGAAGGTGGTCCAGCATGTCGCTCAGCACCCTCGACTGATTGCGAATCCCTGGCGCGCTGGCGCGCTGGCGGCCATTCCGTTGAACGCGCGGGTCGCCATTATGGGGACGGCGCTCAGTATGGCGGATGTTGTTGCGACGCTGCATCGTCAGGGGCATCAGGGAACAACGCTTGCCTTCTCACGCCATGGTTTACTCTCCCGAGCCAACGCGCCGCTCGCCGCATCGGCATGGCAGGCCAACTATCAGACGGGCTCATTACGCCAGCGCCTGCGGCAGATTCGCGAGGATATCCCGCGTGCAGCGGCGCAGGGATTGCCCTGGCAGGCCGTTCTGGATGCCGTACGTGGTCAGGGACAGGCTATCTGGCAGCAGCTTACGGAGGCGGAAAAGCGACAGTTTTTACGTCATCTGCGTCGCTTCTGGGATGTGCATCGCTACCGTATTGCGCCGCAGGTGGCACAAGCCATCGCGGAGAAACGGGCGGGCGGCACTTTTCGCTCGCTGGCGGCGCGGCTACAGGCGCTGACGGTCGAAGGCGAGGCCTTTCGCCTTCAACTGGCGCAGCGCAGCGGCGGCACCGTGTGGCAAGAGGTTGACTATCTGGTGCTCACCACCGGGCCAGACCATGCCGATTTAGTGGCGGGCCAGCCTTTTCTGGCGGCACTGCATCAGGATGGGCAGATTCGCCCGGATGCGCTGGGCATGGGCATTGAGGTTAACGCGCATTCGCAGGCGGTTGGCGCTTCCTCGCCGATATGGGTCGCCGGCCCGGCGGCGCGCGGGCGATTCGGCGAACTGATGGGGCTCCCGCAGGTGGCGGAACATGCCCGACAGGTCGCGCAAACGGTGCTGCAAACCCTGACGAGCCGTCAGAACGTGACGGCCTGACCCCCGATATAAACGCATTATTGTGCCGGGAACAACCGGGCGCAGGAGAGATTGTTATGTCATCACAACGTGAAATTCGTCTGAATGCTTTTGATATGAACTGTGTCGGCCACCAGTCGCCGGGGCTGTGGGCGCACCCGCGCGATCGATCCTGGCAGTATAAGGATCTGGACTATTGGGTTGACCTGGCGCGTCTGCTGGAGCGCGGAAAGTTTGACGGCCTGTTTATTGCCGACGTGCTGGGCGTCTACGATGTCTATAACGGCAACGGCGACGCGGCGATTCGTCAGGCGGCGCAGGTGCCGGTAAACGATCCGTTGGCGCTGGTTACCCCAATGGCGCTGGTGACGGAGCATCTGGGCTTTGGCCTGACCGCCTCGCTGTCGTTTGAGCACCCGTATCCGTTTGCTCGCCGTCTCTCAACGCTGGATCACCTGACCAAAGGCCGCGTAGGCTGGAACATCGTCACCTCGTATCTGGAAAGCGGCGCGCGCAATATTGGCCAACAGGCGCAAACGGCGCACGATGCTCGCTACGACTATGCCGATGAGTATCTGGAGGTTATCTACAAGCTGCTGGAAGGCAGCTGGGAAGAGGGGGCGATTCTGCGCGATCGCGAACGGCGTATTTTCAGCGATCCGAGTAAAATTCACGCCATTAATCATCATGGCAAATTCTTTGACGTGCCGGGCTATCACCTGTGTGAACCGTCGCCGCAGCGCACGCCGGTGCTGTATCAGGCGGGCGCGTCCAGCCGCGGCAAGCAGTTTGCCGCCAGCCATGCCGAGTGCGTGTTTGTGGCTTCGCCGTCAAAAAGCGCGCTGAAAAAGACCGTGGCGGATATTCGTCGCCGCGCGGCGGAGGCCGGGCGCGATCCGCACAGTATTCTTATTTTCAATATGCAAACGGCGATCGTCGGTGAGACGGATAAGGCCGCGCAGGCGAAGTGGCAGGAGTATAAAAACTGGACCAGCTACGAAGGCGCGCTGGCGCTGATCTCCGGCTGGACGGGCATCGATTTTGGGCAATATCAGCCGGATGAAGTGTTCACCTATGCCAAAACCAATGCGATTCAGTCGGTGGTCGATACCTTCTCCACCGCCGATCCAGATAAACAGTGGTCGGTAAAGGCCATGGCCGAGTGGGTCGGTATCGGCGGCTTTGGTCCGCTGATTGTCGGCAGCGCGGAAACGGTCGCCGATGAGCTGCAGTCGTGGGTGGAGGAGACGGACGTGGATGGCTTCAATCTTGCCTACGCGGTCACGCATGAAACCTTTACCGATGTGGTTGAACTGTTGATTCCAGAGCTGCAAAAACGCGGCGTCTATAAGCGCGAGTACCGCCAGGGGACATTACGCGAGAAGCTATTTGGCGGTAGCGCCAGGCTTCAGGCTCCACACCCGGGCGCAGGCTACCGTATTCATGAGCAAAGCGGGATTTTAATGCCGGTGTAATGCTGGCCGATTAACGATAACCCGGACTGGTAACCGGGTTATCGTGTTGGGGGACCTTAGTGTTTAATCCCCAGCGACTCCGCCAGCTGCTTCGCCAGCTGGTTGTTGTCGTCCGCGCCGTACTCCCAGAACATCGCGCCCGCTAGCCCTTTGCTCTTGATATAGTCCGCTTTAATGCTGACCGATCGCGGATTCTCATAGGAGAGCGCGAACAGCGGTTTGCCTTCCGCCGATTGCACCGACAGCCACGGAACCTTGGCCTGGTCATCCCAGTGCTCGGTAAAGCGCTTCTGCGGGTCGTTCAGCAGCTTGCTGACGATATCGTTGTACTTCACGTAGGTATCTTTGCTGAGATCGACGCCGAGCGATTTAAACAGCTCCACTTCCTGTGCGCCGAAGTAAGGCTGAGTCACCGGGTTTTTCTGCGCGTCCGGCTTGCTCCAGTCGATGCCCGGTTCCACGCTGCGTTTCGGTACGCGGCCATAGAAGCCAATCCCGAGGTTCATCTGGCTGGGTTTTAAACCGGCGGCGAGGTAGTTATTGACCACGAAATCGGCGCTGTATTTATCCGCTTCCGCCACCGTTGGCCACTGCGTTGAATCGTACAGGTTCGAGTTAAAGTACTGGGTACCGTACGCCATGTCGTAGGTCATCAGGTTGATGTAATCCAGCAATGGCGCGATGGCTTTAACGTCAACCCAGCTTTTTGGGCTTTCGGCGTTAGCGCCGACGGCAATGGTCACCAGCTTTTTATTGCCAAACGCCGCGCGTAGCTCTTTGAGCAGGGTGGTGAAATTATCGCGGTCCGCCGGCTGGCTTGCCACCAGCCCCCACGCCCCGTTGACCGGATATTCCCAGTCGAGATCGATGCCATCGAGGCCGTATTTTCCGACCACTTCCTGCGCCGAGCGGATGAACACCGCCCGTGCTTCCGGCGTGGCGGCCGCGCCGGAGAAGCCGCGCGCGCCCCAGCCGCCGACCGACAGCAGCACTTTCAGATTGGGGTTCTGCTGACGCAGTGTTGGAATTTTTGCTAAATCGGACTGTACCTTGGGCGATAGCCAGATTTGATGCAGCTTCGCAGGATCTTTTAACGCGTCGTTGGTTTCGTCTTTTTCGTCATTGTAGATAAGGCCAAACGAATAGTTGAGGTGGGTAATTTGCCGCACGTCCAGCTTATCGATATCACCGCCCGGCCCGGCGGTAACGTCACCGCCGCCGTTGAAGTAGCCAACGGACATCAGGGAATTCGCGGAAACAAACGAAACGCAGAGCAGGGGTAATGCTGCCAGCAAAGGCAAAAGTTTCATACACGGTCCTCTTTGACATTAAAAAAGCAAACACGCCACGGAAATGGCGTGGCGAAAAAACAACCTTTCGACCCTATCATTGCCGCTGCGTTAAATCTGCGAGATGGTTCACGAGGGGAAAAAAGAGGAGAGAGTTGTAGGCCGGATAAGCAAAGCGCCATCCGGCACTACGGGCTAGTGCTGAATTTCCAGCCAGTCATCCAGCGTATACAGCGTCGCGCCTTCTGCCGCCATTTCCATAAAAGCCTGAGCGCTATCCTGCGGCTGAATGTTGACGCCGCGACAGCCGTCGGTAATGACGTTGACCGCATAGCCAAGCTGGAGGGCGTCCAGCACGGTAAACTTCACGCAGTAGTCGGTAGCCAGCCCGAGAACGGTCAGCTCGTCAATCGCCTGTTCGCGCAGCCAGGCGTCCAGCCCGGTCTTCTGCCGATGACCGTTGTCGAAAAAGGCGCTGTAGCTGTCGATGTTGACGCTTTCGCCCTTGTGGAACACCGCGTCGATCGCGTTGTGCGCCAGCAGCGGATGAAACGCCGCGCCATCGCTGTTTTGCACACAGTGATCCGGCCAGAAGGTCTGCGGCAGACCGTCGAGCGTTCCCTGGCTGTAAGGCTCCACGCCGTGCTGGCTGGCAAAGCTGCCGTGATTGGCTGGGTGCCAGTCCTGGCTGGCAATCACCGCTTCACCGCGGCGTTGCGCTTCACCGATCAGCACATTGGCGACATCAATCGTGCTGTCGCCATCGGCAACCGCCAGGGCGCCGCCCGCACAGAAATCGTTCTGTAAGTCGACTAATAACAGCGCGCGTTTGCTCATCACTCTCTCCTTAATCGTCTGGCGTCAGTTCGCCGCGCAGGTTCTGCTGCATCGCCGCGCGAATGGCGTCGGCGTCGAGCCCCTGACTTAACAGGTAATGTAACTTGGTCAGCGTCGCTTCCACCGTCATATCGGCGCCGCCGATGACGCCCGCCTGCGCCAGCGCGTTGCCGGTGGCGTAGCCGCCCATATTCACCTTGCCGGACATACATTGGGTGAGGTTAACCACCACAATACCGCGGCTGCTGGCTTCTGCCAGCTCTCTCAGGAAAACAGCGTTTTGCGGGGCGTTACCCACGCCATAAGAACGCAGGATAAGCGCTTTGACCGGCTGAAGCAGGAAGTTGCGTACCACATCGGCGGAGATCCCCGGATAAATCGTTACCACGCCAATCGGCTGCGGGGTAATGGGATGCACAATCAGCGCACCGTCGCCGTGCGGGGCGGGCGGGGTACCCAGCTTACGAATATGGATACCCGCTTCCAGCAGCGGCGTCAGGTTTGGCGAGGCAAACGCGTCAAAGCCATCCGCATGGGCTTTGGTCGTCCGGTTACCGCGATAGAGACGGTTGTTGAAGAACAGCGTCACTTCGTTAATCGGGTAGTTAGCGGCAACGTACAGCGAATTCAGCAGGTTAATCTGCCCGTCGGAACGCAGCTCCGCCAGCGGGATCTGCGAGCCGGTCACGATAACCGGCTTGCCGAGGTTTTCCAGCATAAACGACAGCGCTGAGGCGGTGAACGCCATGGTGTCGGTGCCGTGCAGGATCACAAAGCCATCGTACTCGTCGTAGTGCGCTTTAATATCGTCGGCGATGTGCTGCCAGTCTTCCGGCGTCATGTCGGAAGAGTCCATCAGCGGGTCGTATTCGTGGATAGTAAAGTCCGGCATCTCGGGGCGATGGAACTCTGGCATCAGCGCCAGCTGGCGCTGCAAATGCCCGGAGACCGGGATATAGCCGTGGTCTGAGCGCTGCATCCCGATGGTCCCGCCGGTATAGGCGACGTAAATGGATTTTTTTGGCATGGTTCGTCTATCGATTGAGCAAAAGAAAATCCCCTCCGACAAGGAGGGGATTGCGATTAGCGAATATTGGCGCAGGTCAGGCAAATTGCATAGCGATTTTGCGGATCGTTAAACACCGCCAGCTTATCGCTTTCGGCCTTGACTGCATTTGCGGCATTCGCCAGCGGGGCCGGGAGATACGCCTGCAGCGCCTGCGGCAGAGAGGCGCGCACCGAGCCGGAGAGGTTATCCATCACCATATCGAAGAACGTCGGTTCGCTCTGATAGTAGTCGATGTGCCACGTCTTCACTTTCGCCAGCTCGGCGGCTTTCGCTACCGCATCGTCAAAGTCGCCAAGGCTATCCACCAGACCATTGGCTTTGGCGTCCTCACCGGTCCAGACATGGCCCTGAGCGATTTTATCAATCGCTTCCGGCGTGCTCTTACGCGACTGCGCCACAAGGGTAATAAAACGTTTGTAGCCGTTTTCGATGCTGAGCTGCATCATCTGCTGCACTTCCGGCGTCAACGCTTTGGTCATCGCCATATCCGCCAGCGGCGAGGTGGCGACGCCGTCGGTGTGCACGCCGATTGAATCCAGCGTGTTCTCGACGGTGTTGATGACGCCAAAGATGCCGATAGACCCGGTCAGCGTGCTCGGGCTGGCAATAATGTAATCCGCCGGGGTAGAAATCCAGTAGCCGCCGGAGGCCGCCATGCCGCCCATTGAGACCACCACCGGTTTGCCTGCCGCTTTCGCTGCCGCCAGCTCTTCGCGAATGACCTCAGAAGCGCTTACGCTGCCGCCAGGGCTGTTCACGCGCAGCACGATGGCTTTGACCTTCGGATCCAGACGCGCGTCGCGAATCTGCGCTGCGGTGGTGTCGCCGCCGACGTTACCCGGGGTTTCTTCACCGTCCATGATGGCGCCGTTTGCAAACACCACTGCGATACTTGAGCCGGTGTCCGCCGGCGTTTTCACCGCATAGTCATACATGCTGATGGCGCTGTAGTTATTGTCGGCCTTGCTCCAGCCGAACGCTTTGGTCATCGCTTTTTCGATATCCGCGCTGGAACCTAAGTTATCCACCAGCTTGTTATCCAGCGCGTACTGCGCCGTGTCGCCATCGACTTTACGCAGCCCATCCAGCACGCCCTGCGCGTCGGGGAAGATCTGCTGCGCCGTCACCTGACGGTTTGCCGCGACGGTGTTGAGGTAGTTCTGCCACAGTTCGCCAATCCAGCGGCTGTCCGCTTCGCGTGCGGCAGGGGACATATCGTCGCGAATAAACGGTTCGACGGCAGATTTATAGGTGCCGACGCGGAACACGTGGGTTGAAACCTTCAGCTTGTCGAGCAGGGTTTTGTAGTACAGCCCGTTAGTGGCAAAACCGTGCAGATCGACCACGCCCTGCGGCGACAGCCAGATCTTATTCGCGAAGCTGGCCAGGTAATACTGCGCCTGGCTATAGCTATCGCCTATCGCGTAGACCGGCTTGCCGCTGTCGCGGAATTCACGCAGCGCTTTGCCGATATACTGCATAGAAGGCTGGTCGCCGCCGGCAAAGTTTTTCAGATCCAACACAATACCGGTGATATTGCGGTCATCTTTCGCCTGGCGAATGGTCTGCACGATATCAAACAGGGAGTTTTCCTGGAGGCGGTCAGAGCTGGCGCCGAAGAACTGGCGGCCAATCACGCTGAGCTTGCTGCTCGGCGACGGCTTGTCGACCACCACGCCGCTGATATCCATCAGCAGCGCGCCGCGGGTACTGTGTTCAGTGGTACTGCTGAGCTGCATCCAGATGCCGACGCCGACCAGCACCAGCAAGATGAAGAACAGGTTCAGCACCAGCTCACGGACGAAATTGAGTAATCGCCACGTCCATTTAAAGAATCCGGCAATGAAGCGCCATACAGTTCGCATGTATTCTCCCTGCAAAAACGAAAAAAGGTTTACCGAAACGGCAAAACGTGTGGCTATCCTAAATAGACCGTCGCCGCTTGTCAGCAGGAATCGCCTTCTGCGCTGTAACAAAATCCTTGCGCATGTTAATTTTATGAAAAATAACGTGAGAGGAGTGATTCAATGGACGCACTGGAACTGTTGGTGAATCGCCGCAGCGCTTCCCGCCTGACCGAACCGGCCCCAGCGGGGGAACAGCTACAAAATATTCTCCGTGCCGCGCTGCGTGCGCCGGATCACGGCACGCTGCAACCGTGGCAGTTTGTGATTGTGGAAGGCGAAGGCCGCGAACGTTTCAGCCAACTGCTGGAGCAGGGGGCGAAGGCTGCAAACGGCGACGAGAAGGCCATCGAGAAGGCGCGTAATGCCCCGTTCCGTGCGCCGATGATTATCGTGGCGATCGCCAAATGTCAGGATCACCCGAAGGTGCCAAAATGGGAGCAGGAGATGTCGGCGGGCTGTGCGGTGATGGCGATGCAAATGGCGGCGGTCGCGCAGGGCTTTAACGGTATCTGGCGCAGCGGCGCGCTGACCGATAGCCCGGTAGTGCGCGCGGGCTTTAACTGCGGCGAGCAGGATAAGATTGTCGGCTTCCTCTATCTGGGCACTCCGCAACTGAAGGCCTCGACTACCATTATGCCACCGGATACGGCCCCATTCGTCCGTTATCTCTGAAAAATCACCACGATTGTCTGGATTTCAGGCAAATGCCCGCGAATTCAGACAGTCGTACTTATCACCGCTGTGTTCTGGCGTTAACATACCCCCTCTATACCATGCCAAAGCAATGACAGGAGTTGTCCATGAGCGAGCAGGCCATTCGTTTAACGCAGTACAGCCACGGAGCGGGTTGCGGTTGTAAAATTTCGCCCAAAGTGCTGGAGACCATCCTGCACAGCGAGCAAACGAAGTTTATCGACCCCAACCTGCTTGTTGGCAATGAAACTCGCGACGATGCTGCCGTTTACGACCTGGGTAACGGTACCTCGGTCATCAGCACCACCGATTTCTTTATGCCGATTGTCGACAATCCGTTCGACTTTGGCCGTATTGCGGCAACCAACGCCATCAGCGATATCTTCGCCATGGGCGGTAAGCCGATTATGGCGATTGCGATCCTCGGCTGGCCGATCAATAAGCTGGCACCGGAGATTGCGCGCGAAGTGACCGAAGGCGGGCGTTTTGCCTGCAAACAGGCCGGGATCGCGCTGGCGGGCGGCCACTCTATCGACGCGCCGGAACCGATTTTCGGCCTGGCGGTCACCGGAATTGTGCCTACCGAACGGGTGAAGAAGAACAGCACCGCGCAGGCGGGCTGCAAGCTGTTCCTGACCAAACCGCTCGGTATCGGCGTGCTGACCACCGCCGAGAAAAAATCGCTGCTCAAGCCTGAACATCAGGGGCTGGCGACGGAAGTGATGTGCCAGATGAACCTTGTGGGCTCGGCGTTTGCCAATATTGACGGCGTGAAGGCGATGACCGACGTTACCGGTTTTGGCCTGCTGGGTCACCTGAGCGAAATGTGCCAGGGCGCTGGCGTGCAGGCGCAGATTGATTTTGCCGCCGTACCGAAGCTGCCGGGCGTGGAAGAGTATATTGCCCAGGGCGCCGTTCCGGGCGGTACCGAGCGTAACTTTGCCAGCTACGGTCACCTGATGGGCGCGATGAGCGACGCCCAGCGCGCGCTACTGTGCGACCCACAAACCTCCGGCGGCCTGCTGCTGGCGGTGACGCCGGACGCCGAAGCCGCCGTACAGGAGGCTGCCGCTGAGTTTGGTATCACGCTAACCGCTATCGGTGAACTGGTCACCGCGCGCGGTGGCCGTCCGATGGTCGAGCTGCGCTGACCCCATGCGGTTGTTTATTGCGGAAAAACCGAGTCTGGCCCGCGCCATTGCGGATGTACTGCCGAAGCCCCACCGCAAGGGCGACGGCTTTATCGAATGTGGCAACGGCCAGGTGGTGACCTGGTGTATTGGTCACCTGCTGGAGCAGGCGCAGCCGGACGTCTATGACAGCCGCTATGCGCGCTGGAATCTTCAGGATCTGCCGATCGTGCCGGAAAAGTGGCAGCTCCAGCCACGCCCATCGGTCACCAAACAGCTGAACGTCATCAAGCGTTTTCTTCATGAAGCCAGCGAAGTTATTCACGCCGGAGACCCCGATCGCGAAGGACAGCTGCTGGTGGATGAAGTGCTGGACTACCTGCAACTGTCGGCGGAAAAACGCCAGCAGGTGCAGCGCTGTTTGATAAACGACCTCAACCCGCAGGCGGTGGAGCGCGCGATTTCCCGTCTGCGTGCCAACAGCGAATTTATTCCGCTGTGCGTCTCGGCGCTGGCCCGCGCGCGTGCTGACTGGTTGTACGGGATCAATATGACCCGCGCCTATACGATTCTGGGGCGCAACGCCGGTTATCAGGGCGTGCTTTCCGTGGGGCGCGTGCAGACCCCGGTGTTGGGGCTGGTGGTGCGTCGCGACGAAGAGATTGAACACTTCGTCTCAAAGGACTTCTTTGAGGTGAAGGCCCACATCGTCACGCCGAAAGACGAACGGTTCACCGCCGTCTGGCAGCCGAGCGAAGCCTGTGAACCGCATCAGGATGAAGAAGGTCGCCTGCTGAACCGCGCGCTTGCGGAACACGTAGTGAAACGCATTACCGGGCAGCCCGCGCTGGTCACGGCCTATAACGACAAGCGCGACTCGGAACCCGCGCCGCTGCCGTTTTCGTTGTCGGCCTTACAGATTGAGGCGGCAAAGCGTTTTGGGCTTAGCGCGCAGAACGTACTGGATATCTGCCAGAAACTGTACGAAACCCACAAGGTGATTACCTATCCGCGCTCCGACAGCCGCTATCTGCCGGAAGAACATTTCGCGGGCCGTCACGCGGTGATCAACGCCATTGGCGTTCACGCCCCGGACCTGCTGCCGCAGCCGGTGGTCAACACTGACACCCGCAACCGCTGCTGGGACGACAAAAAGGTCGATGCCCACCACGCGATTATCCCAACCGCGCGCGCCAGCCACGTCAATCTCAACGACAACGAAGCGAAGGTGTATAACCTGATTGCGCGTCAGTATCTGATGCAGTTCTGCCCGGATGCGGTTTATCGCAAGTGCCAGATCGATCTGGATATCGCTAACGGTAAGTTTGTCGCCAAAGCGCGTTTCCTGGCGGAGGCGGGCTGGCGTACGCTGCTGGGGGCGAAAGAGCGTGATGAAGAGAACGACGGCACGCCGCTGCCGGTGGTGGCAAAAGCGGACGAACTGCTGTGCGAGAACGGCGAAGTCGTTGAGCGACAAACCCAGCCGCCGCGACACTTTACCGACGCCACGCTGCTGTCGGCAATGACCGGTATCGCCCGCTTTGTGCAGGATAAAGATCTGAAAAAAATCCTCCGCGCGACAGACGGTTTAGGCACCGAAGCAACGCGTGCGGGTATTATCGAACTGCTGTTTAAGCGCGGTTTTCTGACCAAAAAAGGACGCTATATTCACTCTACCGACGCCGGTAAAGCGCTGTTCCATTCGCTGCCCGAAATGGCGACGCGTCCGGATATGACCGCGCACTGGGAATCCACCCTGACGCAAATCAGCGAAAAGCAGTGCCGCTACCAGGACTTTATGCAGCCGCTGGTTGGGACGTTGTTCCAGTTGATTGACCAGGCGAAGAGCACGCCGGTACGGCAGTTCCGCGGGCTGGCCGCGCCAGGCGGCGCGAAGAAGTCGTTCAGTAAAGGCAAAGGAAAAAGTAAGAAAGCAGCGGCAAGCCCTGCACCAGACGCCTAGTCGGGGATGTCCATTTGTAGGCCGGATAAGGCGTTTACGCCGCCATCCGGCAATGTGCTCAGGCTGCCTGATGGCGCTGCGCTTATCAGGCCTACGGTTCAAAACGATAGCCCGGCGTCGCTTTCGCGTCCGGGCTATTTGTTTTAAGTAAAGGGTAAAGGCAAGAGTAAGAAGGCACAGCACCCAGCCCCGCATCAGATGCCTGATTGGAATGACCACTTGTAGGCCGGATAAGGCGTTTACGCCGCCATCCGGCAATGTGCTCAGGCTGCCT
>ERZ1026892.219-NODE-219-length-28256-cov-11.161838_pt1 | contig 28256 bp, 28 predicted proteins | sample MGYA00380176_ERZ1026892 | MGnify/ENA primary metagenome ERZ1026892 (study PRJEB33269, sample SAMEA4719812) | human gut metagenome | biome: human-associated habitat; feature: organic feature; material: feces | place: Cameroon | collected 2013-10 ... | reverse complement strand
CAATCACCCCCGTCTGCCCACCGCGTAGCGAGACGGCCTGGCGGTTACGCACGAAGCCCAGTTGATCGATGGCCTGATAAACCCGCTCGCCGGTTGCCGACGAGATTCGCCCCTTGCCGCTCAGTACCAGCGAAACGGTGCTGACAGAAACCCCTGCCGCTAGCGCAACATCGTTAATGGTGACTTTCTTTGCAATCGCCATAGCTCCTGCGCGACTCCTTCTGCTTAAGCGATAAAACGTTTTATCAATGTATGTACTTTATAAACTGTATTATCACTTGCTTTTGTGATTTGTTTCTCACTAAAAAATGATAAAACGTTTTATCTTCTTTTACCGTTACTTAAAAGAAACCCTTTTTCAGGATAAGGAGTCGCTTCATGACGGCGAAAACCGCACCAAAAGTCACCCTCTGGGAGTTCTTCCAGCAGCTTGGCAAAACCTTTATGCTGCCGGTCGCGCTGCTTTCCTTCTGTGGGATTATGCTCGGCATCGGCAGCTCGTTAAGCAGCCATGACGTGACGACGCTCCTGCCCTGGCTCGATACGCCGTTCCTGCAGGCAGTCTTTATCTGGATGAGCAAAGTTGGCTCATTCGCCTTTAGCTTCCTGCCGGTGATGTTCTGTATTGCCATCCCGTTGGGTCTGGCGCGCGACAACAAAGGCGTTGCCGCCTTCGCCGGTTTTGTGGGCTATGCGGTCATGAACCTCGCCGTTAACTTCTGGCTGACGGCGAAAGGCATATTGCCGACGACCGACGCGGCGATCCTGAAAGCCAATAACATTCAGAATATTATTGGTATTCAGTCGATCGACACCGGGATCCTTGGCGCGGTCATCTGCGGCATTATCGTGTGGATGTTGCATGAACGCTTCCACACCATTCGCCTGCCGGACGCGCTGGCCTTCTTCGGCGGCACCCGCTTCGTGCCCATTATCACCACCGTTGTGCTGGGTCTGGTCGGCCTGGTGATTCCGCTGGTATGGCCAATTTTCGCTATGGGTATCAATGCGCTGGGTCACGTGATCAATAGCGCCGGCGACTTCGGCCCGATGATTTTTGGTACCGGCGAACGTCTGCTGCTGCCGTTCGGCCTGCATCATATTCTGGTTGCGTTGATTCGCTTTACCGAAGCGGGCGGCACCATGGACGTCTGCGGTCACGACGTGAGCGGCGCGCTGACTATCTTCCAGGCACAGCTGAGCTGCCCGACGACTCACGGCTTCTCAGAAAGCGCCACCCGCTTCTTATCGCAGGGTAAAATGCCGGCCTTCCTCGGCGGCCTGCCCGGTGCCGCGCTGGCGATGTACCACTGCGCGCGCCCGGAAAACCGTCATAAAATTAAGGGGCTGCTGATTTCCGGCGTGATCGCCTGCGTGGTTGGCGGCACCACCGAGCCACTCGAATTCCTGTTCCTGTTCGTGGCGCCGGTACTGTATGTGATTCACGCGCTGCTGACCGGTCTGGGCTTCACCATGATGGCGATTCTGGGCGTGACCATCGGTAACACCGACGGCAATATCATCGACTTCGTGGTGTTCGGTATCCTGCACGGCCTATCCACCAAGTGGTATCTGGTGCCGGTGGTGGCCGCAGTCTGGTTCGCCGTGTACTACGCTATTTTCCGCTTCGCTATCGTGCGCTTTAACATCAAAACGCCGGGCCGCGACATCGATACCGCACCTGCTGCTGAGCACACCACCAGCGGCGCCACCGGTAAATCGGGCTACAACGTCCCGGCTATCTTGGCGGCGCTGGGCGGTGCGGAGAACATCGTGTCTCTCGACAACTGCATCACCCGACTGCGTCTGTCAGTGAGCGACATGGATAATGTGGACGTTGATACGTTGAAGGCTAACCGCGCCATTGGCGTCGTCAAACTCAACCAGCATAACCTTCAGGTCGTTATTGGCCCGCAGGTGCAGTCGGTTAAGGATGAAATGTCGGTATTGATGAATACCGTGCAGGCTTAAACCCCTTTGCCCCCGTACACAACGGGGGCAAAATATCTCACTTCTTCTCTTCGTTAGGATCCTCACATGTTTGATTTCTCAACGGTGATTGACCGGCATGGTACCTGGTGTACGCAGTGGGATTACGTTGCCGACCGTTTCGGCGATGCCGATCTGCTGCCGTTTACCATCTCGGATATGGACTTTGCCACGGCGCCCTGCATTCTCGATGCCCTGAGCGCGCGTTTATCCCACGGCGTATTTGGCTACAGCCGCTGGAAGAACGACGAATTTCTTCCCGCCATCGTCCACTGGTACGCCCACCGTTTCCACAGTGCTATCAACGCTGATAGCATCGTCTACGGGCCATCGGTTATCTACATGGTTGCCGAAATGATCCGCCAATGGTCCAACCCCGGCGATGGCATCGTGGTCCATACACCAGCCTATGACGCGTTCTTTAAGGCGATTGAAGGCAACCAGCGTCGGGTCGTCGGCGTCGCGCTGGATAAACAAGACGGCGAATGGTTCTGTGATATGGCGAAGCTGGAGGACGCGCTGGCTCAGCCACACAACCGCGTACTGCTGCTGTGCAGCCCGCAAAATCCGACCGGCAAAGTCTGGACTCGCGAAGAACTGCAAACGATGGCCGCACTTTGCGCAAAACATAACGTACGGGTGATCAGCGATGAGATCCATATGGATATGACCTGGAACGGTCATCAGCACATTCCGTGGTGCGACGTGGCGCAAGGGCCGTGGGCGCTGTTCACTTCGGGCTCGAAAAGCTTCAATATCCCGGCCTTGACCGGCGCCTATGGGTTGATTGACGACGAAGGCAGCCGCAATGAATACCTCAACGCCCTTAAAAGTCGCGATGGCCTCTCCTCGCCGTCCGTACCGGCGCTGGTCGCGCATATTGCCGCGTACCAGCAGGGTGAGCCGTGGCTGGATGCGCTGCGCGGTTATTTACAGGACAATATGCGCTACATTGAGCAGACGCTGAATGCGGCCTTCCCTGAGCTACAATGGCGCATGCCACAAGCCACCTATCTGGCGTGGATTGATTTACGTCCGTTACAGATCGACGATCGTCAGCTACAAGAGGTACTAATAAAACAGCAGAAGGTGGCAATTATGCCGGGCTATACCTATGGCGAAGAAGGCAACGGCTTTATTCGCCTGAATGCAGGCTGCCCGCGCGTGAAGCTTGAGCAAGGCGTCGAACGTCTGATTGCCGCCATTCACACCCTGCGCTAATCCTCATTGCGCAACGTCGCCCGGCGTTGCGCAGCGTTAATGCATTAGATCTCAGTTGTTAATACCAGATCTTGTCATTCACATCGCTTAGACATAGCACGATTACTCAATCTCGGAAAATTCTTAGTCTCTATTCTCCGCCCCCCGGAATGTCCCATTAAAAATATTCATCGATATTTTAGAGAGTTTTAAAATGATTAACCGTCAAGCCACTGCATTAACTCTGACTGCGATTAGCATTTTATTTTCATCTGCCGCATTGGCTGATACCACGGAAACGGCTGCCGCCGATATGCACGTCTCGCTGACCGTCGAAAAATCCTGCCAGATTAGCGTGGGGGATATGGATTTTGGTTCACATGCCAGCGACAGTGGCGTGCTCACCGCGACCAGCCAGGCGAGCGTAGTTTGTACCAACGGTACGGAATACCAGCTCAGCAGCGCCGCGGACCATCCCTACGAGATGTCGGACAGCAACAACGATAAAGTGGCTTACACCATTTACGGAGATAAAGCGGGTACTGAACTATCAAAAACACCGGTCGGCAGTACCGGCACCGGTAGCGTTCAGCTTATCCCCATTTATGGTCAAGTCACCGCCGACGCCCTTGCTCAGGCTCCGGCGGGCAACTATGCCGATACCGTCACGCTGACCGTCGCTTACTAACCGTAACCTCACTAAGGGTAAAACCGATGAAGCATTTACTGATTGCGGCGGCGGTCGCGGCCTCCGGTACCCTGCTGGCCCTGCCTTCAGCGGCGGCTACGCTTCAGGTTTATCCGGTTAACATCGGCTTTTGCGCGGGTGAAACCGCGCAGGCCGTTTACGTGAAGAACACCGGCAGCGCGGCGATTGGCGCACAAATTCGCGCCTATGCCTGGCATCAGCAAAATAACAAAGAAATGCTCAGCGAGACCGGGGAGCTTGCGGTCAGCCCGCCGATGACCAATATCCCCGCAGGCCGCCAGCAGCTGATCCGGGTGATTGTTCCAGCGCCACTTACCGGCGGCGACGAACGCGCCTACCGGTTGGTGGTGGATGAACTCCCGGGCGCCAGTAATATGGCGCCCAAAGATGGCGTGCGCTTTTTACTGCGCTACTCCATTCCGGTATTCGTTAACTGCAACGCACAGCCGCCCAATCCGCAGGACCTCGTTTTTAGCCTCGACCGCTCGGCTCACCCGGTCATGCTTAAGGTACGTAATAACGGCGCGCAGCATATTAAGCTCGGCAATCTCACCCTGCTCTCCGGCGGCAAACGCCAGGTGATGAGCCAGGGGCTACTGGGGTACGTATTGCCCCACAGTGAAAAGGAATGGCCTTTACCTAATGGAATCAGCAGCGCGTCATCCTTGTCACTGAATTTAAATGATAATGAGCAAAAACAGACCTTTAACCTTACACCTTAAAACGCTGCCAATCTGGTTTCTGGTCTGTTTTCACGCGCATGCCGCGGCCGCTGAGACACTCTATCTGACCGCCGTCATTAACGGCCAGCCGATTAAAGGCTTCGTGAAGGCCAAAAGTATTGATAATAAACTGTTTATTGCCGCCAGTGATGCCCGCAAACTGGACATCAAAACCGCCTCGCTGCCCCTGGAGAAAGGCTACGTCGATTTCAGCTCGCAGGACGGGCTGAACGTTACGTTCGATAACCTGAACCAAAGCATCAATATCGTCGCCAGCCAGGACTGGCTTGGCCGCGACAGTCTGCTGACCAACGACAACGGTTCACACCTGATTCATGCCGACCAGCTTTCTCCGCAGGTGCGCGGCCTGGCGTTGAACTATAACGTGTTCACCAGCCACGAAAACGGCGAACAGGATGCTTCGCTCTCCAGCGAGTTTCGTACCTTTGGTCTTGGTCCGGGCTTTTTCTCTACGTCGATGAATACCCAGGATTCCACCGGGTCCAATAACGCCCAAAACGGTACCCGGCGACTGATGAGCAGCTGGAATTATCAGAACGTGGATAAGCTGTTTTCCATGACGCTCGGCGATAGTTTTACTTCAACACAAAGCTGGACTCATAGCGTTCGCTTTGGCGGCGTGAGCCTGGCTCATAACTATGCCACACAGCCTAATTTCAGCACCTCATCGCAGGATATTCTGACCGACAGCGTCACGCTGCCATCCACCGTCGATCTGTACGTGCGCGGCATAAAAACCTCTTCGCAAAAGGTTGAACCCGGCCAGTTCACCCTCAACACGGCGCCCATTTTTACCGGCAATGAGGGGGCCCAGGTAGTGATCACCGACATCAATGGCCAGCAGCGGGTGGTTAACCTGGATCTGTATGGCGCCACGCAGCTGCTTTCGGCGGGACTGACGACCTGGGGGATTAGCGCAGGTTGGGTGAGAGAGGATTACACCGAACGCTCCTTTGACTACGACAACCAGTTGGTTGGCGTTGGCGACTGGCGCTACGGCCTGAGTAACAAAACCACGCTGGAGGCCCATACCGAACAGAGTACAACGCTGCACTACCAGGGGCTAGGCTGGGATTATCTGCTGGCGCCAGAGCTGGGCATCATTCACGCCAACGCGGCAAGCGGCCAGTATCGTCAGGATGGCGGTCACCAATGGGGCGCAGGCTGGCAGTGGAATAACCGTCGACTCAATCTCTCTTTTAACCATTCACAGGCGGATAGCGGCTTTCGCGATATTTCATCTATCGCGGATAATCGTCTTACCACCCGTGAAGATTCCGCGTTCGCCAGCATCACCTTCGATGCTCCCGGAACCCTCGGCGTGAGCTGGGTGAGGCAAAATTACTGCGATTCTTCCTCGCAGTATATCGGGCTGTCGTGGTCGAAAAGCCTGCCCCATCAGGTGAATCTCTCCTCCAGCCTTACTGAAGATCTGGGCGACGAGCGCAATACCACGGTGTACCTGAATTTCAGTATGCCATTGAATAACCACAAAGATTATCTGTCGTTGCAAAATAGTCACGATAAAGACGGTAACGCCGTGCAGGCAAGCCTGTCGCGCTCGCTGGATTCGAATAAACCAGGCTGGGGCTGGAACCTGTCGGCGCAGAACGGGAAGTACAGCAATACGCATGCCAGCCTGCAACGCCGTACCCGCTGGAGCGATATGGCTCTCGGTATGAATCGACAAACAAACGATAACGCACTGTACGGTTCCCTTTCCGGCGCGTTGGGCCTGTTCTCAGGTAACCTTTACGCCACGCGCATACTGGGCAGCGCGTTTGCCATCGTCGACACCGCCAATGTCCCAAACGTGCCGGTGTATCTCGAACATCGACCGGTGGGCCATACGGATAAAAACGGCAGGTTGTTCCTCAATAACCTCAATCCTTATCAGGAAAATCGGATTGATATTGATGCGTTAGGTCTGGCAGAAGACTATCGCGCGCCTTACACCGAAGAGGTGGTGATCCCCCAAACCGGCCGCGGCGCGCTCGCCCGGTTCAGCATCTATAGAACCCAGGCAGTACTGCTGACGGTGAACATGGCCGACGGGAAAAGCGTGCCATTTTCAGCCCAGGTTAACGTAGAAAATAGCCGCGGTGAGGTGCCAGCACGAGGTACCCAACAGACCATTACCGGCTACGACGGCAAAATCTATCTTGAAGATCCCCCCGCGGGCGGCAGCCTCAAGGTGCGGTGGGGATCATCCTCCTGTCGCGTAACGCTGCCGCAAAAATTCACCTCAACTCGCTCACTGGAGACGCTCAACGCACGATGTCTATAAGTCGCCTTTTGGGGCTAGCGGCCCTGCTTTTCACGCTGATGTTCACACTGAGTCCGGACGCCCGCGCGGCAAACTGCTGGAACGGCAGCCCGGCAGGGTTAAGCTTTGGCACCGTCACGCCCGGTCAAAGTAGCGCTACCAGCACTAAACTCCCCTTTACCTGCAATAACTACGACAACCATAGCGAATTTGTCCGCGCCTGCCTGAAACTGATGGCCAACGACCCAATCCCGATGAGCCAGAATGAACCCTCAACCACGCCGCTCTATTTTTCGCTGTATTCGATTTACGATCTTCACCATCCGCTCAGCCAGAACGGGGATGTCTATGCGCAGATTGACCTTGAGCTGGCGGCGGGACAAGGCAACGTCGAGCACGACATCCCGTTGATTGGTAAAATAAATGCCGGGCAAAACAACGTCAGCGCGGGCGATTATTATGATTACGCCACCAGCGTACAGATAAGCTACACGTCGGCCTCATCAATGCAGGCGCTGCCTTCATGCAGCGGGCTTTCCGGCACCACCGTGACCGATCAAATCAGCGCCACCGCCACCGTCAAAAACGGCTGCGAGATAGTCAACGTCGATGATATGGCCTTCGGCAATAAAAGCCCGGTTCAGGGCAGCCAGCTTCAGGCGGACGCGACGGCCAGCATCGCTATCCAGTGCCCTACCGGCACCAGCTACGCGTTAAGCATCGGCGAGGGTTTACACCCGGACGGTAGCCAGCGCCAGCTCTGTCATAACGGAGAATGCCTCCGCTACGATCTCTACCAGGACGCTGCCCATACCGCGCAATGGACACCGGGCAGCCCGCAAAAGCAGTACGCCAGCGGCGGGCAGACGCAGCAGATGGTCGTCTATGGCCACGTACCGGCGCAGCAATGGCCGTCAGCGGGTGTTTATACCGACACGGTGGTGGTGACATTGACCTACTAAACGCGTGATATCGCCGCTGATGTGCGGCGAAAAGTCTGCTTTCTCCTTCCTGCTTTCCGCGTAATATGGAACCCGCACCTAATCGAGAAAACGCAGGCCCATGAACTATTTGCCAACGCTGCACGCCCTACTTCTGAACGACGCGCTGAGAATGGAGGCGCTAATCGTCCTTCGTCATCTTCATCTCCCCGACGGCTGGATTGGCGCCGGTTTTGTGCGCGACGCCGTTTGGGCATATCGGCATAAACACCCCCGGTCTCCTGTGCCTGCAGACGTGGATGTGGTCTGGTTTGATGATTCGCAATGCTCTGAAGCGCAGGATCGCGAGCTTGAAGCAACCCTGAAGCGGCTTAGCCCCGTCTTTAACTGGTCGGTTAAAAACCAGGCACGAATGCATCGGCGCAACGGTGACATTCCCTATCGCTCAACGGAGGATGCGCTACATTTCTGGCCTGAGACCGCAACGACGGTAGCCGTAAGGCTCACGGATAACCATCGTCTGGAGACGATAGCGCCCTATGGGCTTGAGGACCTGTTTGAGCTAAGGCTACGCCCAACGCCGCGCTTTGAGCATGAAAAACGCGCGATTTTCTGGCAGCGGGTTGCGGAGAAGCGGTGGCTGACAAGGTATCCTTTGTTACGGATTGTTGAGGATCATCCTTGCCATCAAACAGAATGAAACCCGCAAAAAGCGGGTTTGCATAATCATAATGACTCATCCCGACAGATAAACAGATTATCGCGATGCCAGGCGAGATAAGGAATGTTCTCGGCTTTGGGTTTGATGCCCATCGACTCATCGCATCCTAATGCAATACGGGCCGTTTCCGGTAAGCGTGGCGAGATTAATATGCCGCCATCATCCTTAAATGAAATCAATCCCTTATCAAATAAGATGTCCAGGTTGGGGGTAAGAAGCAGGCCATTGTACACGTCCAACCGCTCATCATTAGAGGACACTGACCAGGGTTTAATATGAGAAGCACGCAATGCCGGGATAAAATCGCAGCATGATACGCTGCATCCTTGCCATAAATTAATCAAACCCGCACGGAAATTCCCCTGACCGATTCTTGCCAGAACCACCTGTTCGCGCTGCGTCTCGGCGATATCCGCTGTGGTTTGAACGTCACGCATGGCCATATCTTCCAACAACGTTTTCAGGTCAGCGAAGTCAGGCGACAACCAATATTTTCTCTCAACACCAAACGTCCCCTTTTTCGAGGGCGCAATTCCATTTGCAACGCAAAACTCACGGTAATATTTGTCCAACAGCGCGTTGGGCGTTGGATTCTGCCCAAGAATAGCGTTGATGGCCTTGTTGGTTACACGACCATCGCGCATCGCATTCTCTCTATGGCTAACAAGCGTATTGCCGACATAGCCAATAAAACGTGACGGTGCAAAAGCTACGCCTTTTGCGGAGCGGTACAACATGAAACAGGTTCCGCGTTGAATCAGCAGCCGGTACTCTTCTAACACCGCACCGGTGGAGCCACGCCCCCGTTCAAGCTCGGCAATATTCAATTTAATCTGTTCAATACCGTGCACCAGCTGCATATTCTTCCGCTGCTCCATTAATAAAATAAAAATCGTCCACTGATTAATATCGGCTAACTTACAGATATTCTTAAATTAAAATGGAAAAAAGAGCGTCGAATTATCGTGCTGTTGACGCGTGGTTAAGACTGTTGCTTTGGTGATGTGCCGTGATACGGTTCGGATAGCGCCCAGCGCGAAGCAAAATGCGCCTGATACTGCTGCACTATCTTTGGGGCATTTTTGATGATCAGGACATTCTCACTGTTATCCACTTCCGCAGACCTGGCATAATTAAAGGACCCGGTTTCCAGCGTCGTGCCATCAATAATCATCAGCTTGTCGTGCTGAATATGATAATGGCCGTCGAGGCGAAGCGCGATCCCATGGTTAACGACATCGCACATGGCTGCTTGCGAAACACGTCCCGAATTACGGCGTCGGTCGACCACTATTTCGACCTTTACACCTCTGAGCTGCGCGGCATCCAACGCCGCCACAATGTCCTTAGCCTGGAAAGCGTAGGCCATCATCTGAATGGAGGTATGCGCTTCGGTGATGGCCTTGATGACCAGCTTACGCGCACCGCCCTCCGGTGAGAAACCCGCTTCAATGGAGGGCGAGGCATGCGCAGAACTCAGTATCACGAGGGATAAAAGAGCCCGTTTTTTTATCATCGGAGAAGCAGCCTATTGTCGTCGTATCACGCTAAACGGCGTGTATTTGAATATCATATTCCCGGAAAGCGTCGGCATATTGTTTACTCACGCTCTCCTCAACTACCAGAATATCAATCTGGTGGCTTTCAGCGACAATATAGCGTGCTACGGCGGGAATTTTGTTGGACGTTAAGCCGACAATAATCTCGCTGCACTGCTGGATAACCGCTTTTTTAAATTCACAATCCGCGTAGTCGAAGCCGGTCAGGCCGGACTCGGGCGCCATGGCACAACCGCCGATAAAGCCCTGATCGAAAAGAATACCTTTCAGCTGTGCCAGCGCCGGAGCGCCAACGCAGCCGCCGGATGCGCGCTGCACGCCGCCGCCCAGCATAATCACTTCACACAGCGGCTTTTTAAGCAGCGCGGTGGCGATTTCCGGCGAGTTGGTGACGACCGTGAGCGCGACGGTTGCCGGCAGCGCTTCGGCCATCGCCAGATTGGTTGTCCCGGAGTCAATAAATAGGCATCCGTTGGGCCTGACGAGTTGCGCACATTTCTGCGCGATTATGCTCTTTGTGTCCGCCTTGGTTGTTTTCCGCTCAACGTAATTTCCCGCCTCAGGCAGCGTTGCCACGGCTCCACCATAGACCTTTTTACAGATGCCTTCCTTGCTAAGCCCATGTAAATCACGGCGAATGGTGTGTTCTGACACACCTAACTGCGCGGCAAGCTCCACGCAAACTACCCTGCCTTTCTCCGCCAGAATTTGGCGAATCAGTGCTTGCCGTTGATCGGGGAAAGCTGCATAATCGAGCAAAATAACTCCTTTATTCATGATAACGAGCAACAAGAAGCATGATCGTGCATTCCTGATGCTGCTGTCAATGTCCTGTCACTGGCGAAAAGGTTGTCACTATGCAATCAACCCCGGATATCAGTAACGATCGTTTATTACGAGGGCTACCGCAAAACCTCAGCCACGCGGTTAAGCATCTGGCACGTCAAACCCGAGCGTGGTTTAACAAACAGAAGATCGCCCAGGCTGAAGACCTGTTTATCCAGTATTACTACGAATCGCGCAAGGGTGAGCTGAAATCACTCTATGCCGCATTGTTAGCGCAGGCCGCCACTGAAAAGATTGCCATTCAGTCCGTTGTTACTGAGTGTTTAACCGCGGTCGTTGCCGCCGTAGTCTACATTCCCAAACGCGCCATTCGCCTGACGCTGGGCATGTTGACCTACTGGCTAACGCAATACCATGGTGGGCAGCATCACGGCCTGCCATCATCCCGTGATGCCAGAGATTTAATTGCCGGAATTATTCGCGGCGAAGTAATTAAGTTGGGTTAATTCAGCCCTGTTACCGTATTTCAACCAACTAAAATGGAAGTTACAATGAATACTCACGCTATTGGCGACATTATTCTCTGCGAAGCGGCGATTGCCGAAGGTGTGCGCAACGTTGCTGCGCGACTCAATCAAGATTATACCGATGCCGTCGTGATTACCGTAGTGCCCGGCGGGATCCTCTACACGGCGGATCTGACCAGGCAACTCAATTTCGACATTAATATGGATTATATCTCCTGCCCGCACACGCCCGGCGAACGCCACAATAACTCCTCAATTGTTTATCACCAGAATATTGCGATTGCGAACCGTCACGTCATTCTTATTGATGATGCCATTGAGTCCGGGGGCACTATGAAGCGCCTGGTCGAGTTACTCCAAAACAATTTTCACCCCGCCTCCGTGGCCGTGGCCGTGCTGTTTGTCAAACCGGGCCGCGTCAGCATTCCGGCAAAATTGTACTATGCCTATGAAATGGAAAATGACGATCTGCTGGTGGGCTATGGGATGCCATGGGAAGATAAATATCGCAACCGGCCGAATGTGGCAAAACTCATTACTGAATAAAAGAGCTGCAGGGCATTGCCATTCACGCGGTTTGGCAACCATCAGGCGACGCAATAAACTGCGGCAAATGACCTGAACATTTCGCTAATGCCCTGTTATATTAACTTTTTTCGATACTTTTAATCGGTTATAGCCCTATGGTATAATGATTTGCACTTTAACTAAAATAAGAGTGCTGCCATGATCGATACCAACCTGCCTTTAACTGACGTTCACCGCCACCTTGACGGTAATATTCGCGCCCAAACCATCCTCGATCTCGGCCGCCAGTTTAATCTGTCGCTGCCTGCCTCTACGCTGGAAACCTTACTGCCACACGTGCAGGTCACCAGCAATGAACCGGATCTCGTGAGCTTCCTCAGCAAGCTTGACTGGGGGGTTAAGGTGCTGGCGTCCTTAGAAGCTTGCCGTCGCGTTGCTTATGAGAACGTAGAAGATGCGGCGCGCAATGGCCTGCACTACGTTGAGCTACGTTTTTCTCCGCGTTATATGGCGATGACCCACCACTTGCCGGTAGACGGCGTGGTCGAAGCGGTGATTGCCGGCGTAAAAGAAGGTTGCAAAGCCTTTAACGTTGAAGCGCGTCTGATTGGCATCATGAGCCGCACCTTCGGCGAAGCGGCCTGTGAAGAAGAGCTGAACGCGTTGCTGGCACACCGCGATGGTATTACCGCACTCGATCTGGCCGGTGACGAGCTCGGCTTCCCGGGCACTCTGTTCCTCGACCACTTCACTCGTGCCCGTGATGCCGGTTGGCGCATTACCGTCCATGCCGGTGAAGCTGCCGGCCCGGAAAGTATCTGGCAGGCCATTCGTGAGCTTGGCGCGGAGCGTATTGGTCACGGCGTCAAAGCGGTTGAAGATCCTGCGTTGATGGATTTCCTTGCAGAGAAACGCATCGGCATCGAATCCTGCCTGACCTCCAATATTCAGACCAGTACCGTCGCATCGCTGGCGCAGCACCCGCTGAAAACCTTCCTGGAGCATGGCGTGCTGGCGAGCCTGAATACCGACGACCCGGCCGTACAGGGGATCGATATTCAACACGAATATCACATCGCCGCCCCTGCAGCGGGATTAACTGCGGCGCAGATTCGCCAGGCGCAGATTAACGGTCTGGAAATGGCCTTCCTGTCGGCTAGCGAAAAGCAGGCGCTCATCGCCCGCGTACAACGCGGATAAAAATCATCCCGGTGGCATTCGCTACCGGGATTTTCCCTGGCTCTTTATACCAGCGCCAGCGCAGCACGATGCTTCGCGGATTCAATGCCCAGCTCAATCAACTCCATAATCTGAATGGCCTGACCTGCGGGCACCGGGTTCTCACCGATGCCGTTCAGGGCATCGCGAATGGCGGCGTAATATGCCGGGTAATTGCCCGGCAGTGTCAGCCAGCTCTCTTCTACCCGCTCTTCGCCTTCAACCGTGGTCAGAATGCCGTCGCGCATGTCATAGCCCCAGTCGGCTTGCGGCAAGCGTTCGCCGTTTTTCAGGCGATCTTCCTGCGGATCGAGGCCAAACTTCACGTAGCTGGCCTGCGTGCCATGGACGATATAGCGCGCCGTTTCCGCCGCAGCCAGCAGCGTGGAATGGAGCACAACGCGTCGCTGTGGATAGGTCAGTACCGCATGGAAGTAATCCGTCGCCTGCGCGCCCGGGCGAAGCTGGCCGAGATCGACATACAGGCTTTGCGGTAAGCCAAACAGATTGACCGCCTGATCGAGTAAATGCGGTCCTAAATCGTACCAGATGCCGCTACCCAGCCCTGCCTGTTCACGCCAGCGGGCGCGAACCTGCGGACGATAACGGTCGAAGTGTGATTCGAAATGGGTGATGTCGCCTAATTTACCTTCATTAATCAGCGCTTTAACCGTTAGGAAGTCGCTATCCCAGCGACGGTTGTGGAATACCGAAAGCAGTTTGCCCTGCTGTTTTGCCAGCGTATCCAGCTCGCGCGCTTGTGACAGTGTCACGGTGAAGGGTTTGTCGACCACCACGTTCTTCCCTGCTTCCAGCGCTGCTTTAGCCAGCGGGTAATGGGTATCGTTGGGGGTAGGAATGACAATCAGATCAATACTCGGATCGTTAAACAGCGCCTGGGGGTCGGACACCACGCTGACCGCTGGCCAGTCGGCATGTACCTTAGCGGCGTCACTGCTGGAAACAAACGCCAGTTCCATACCCGACGTGCCGACGATCAGCGGCGCATGAAATGTCTTACTGGCGTAGCCATAGCCCACCAGCCCGACGCGAATTGGATCACTCATATTGCAGCCTCACTTCTGAAGTAACGGGATTCAACTAATTTTGTAATCGATTTCTTATTTGACCTCATCTGATGATGCCGTACAACAGTTTAATAACATTATGGCCAGGCAAACGGTCGATTGTTGAAATATTAAGCATCCGTAGAATCGATTCCGCTGAAAACTTGCGTTGTGGCGCGAGCGCGCTAAGATCTTGCTCTGGCGTTATTTTATCAATGGATTGTTAGATAAATTTCATGAATTCCGTATTGTCGCGTATTGTTGAACTGATTGGTTGGGTTATTCTGGGTTTTTCCGTTCTCCTGCTGTTTGTCGCGCATCACATCGACGACTATAAGTCGCCGGAACCCACGACCACCGCATCACTGCAAAAAAAGTAATTTCGACACGTTAAAAAAGTGATTCGGATCGCATCCATGCAACCGGTTTCTGAAACCGGTTGCACATCATAACGCCTCACTTTACACTCCCCTTATCACACAGATAAGGAGTGTTACATGTCTGCTTTTCCCCAAAATTTTCTCTGGGGTGCCGCTACCGCAGCGTACCAGGTTGAAGGTGCATATAACGAAGACGGCAAAGGCCCGTCCATCTGGGATATTTTCTCTCATCAACCCGGGGCCACCTACCAGGGAACCAACGGCGACGTTGCCGTCGACCACTACCATCGGGTCAAAGAAGACGTTGAACTGATGGCCGAAATGGGTCTGCAGAGCTACCGTTTTTCCATCTCCTGGCCCCGCCTGTTGCCGGAAGGCCGCGGCAAAATTAACGAAGCGGGCGTGAAGTTCTATAGCGATCTGATTGACGCTCTGCTGGCGCATAATATTGAGCCGATGATTACCCTCTATCACTGGGACCTGCCTCAGGCGCTTCAGGATGAAGGCGGCTGGGAAGCGCGTTCCACTGCGGAGGCGTTTGAAGAGTATGCCCGCCTGTGTTATTCACGCTTTGGCTCGCGGGTGAAGAAATGGGCCACCTTTAACGAAACCATCGTGTTTATTGGCCACGGCTATATCACCGGCAGCCATCCGCCGTCAGTGCGTAACCCGGCGCGCGCCATTCAGGCCTGTCACCACGTTTTTGTCGCCCACGCCATGGCCGTGAAAGCCTTCCGCGGCATGGAGATAAAAGGTGAAATTGGCTTTGTGAACGTGCTTCAGCCGCACTCGCCGCTGACCAATAGCGCGGAAGATATTGCCGCAACCGAGCTGGCGGACGCCATTCATACCCACTGGCTCTACGACCCGGTGTTGAAAGGCCGCTATCCGGATGAACTGCTGGCACAGTCGCAGGCGCTATGGGGCGTACCGCGCTTCGCGCCGGGCGATGACGAACTGCTGCGTAACAACCGCTGTGACTTTATTGGTCTCAACTACTATCGCCGTGAGACCGTTTCCGCCCAGCCGCCCAAAGAAAAAGTCAGCGGCGAACAGGGCGTCGAGGGGCTGTTCTACTTCGTGCGCAATCCGGAAAGCGTCTATACCGAATGGGGCTGGGAAATCTGGCCGCAGGGACTGACCGATGGCATCATGATGATCAAAGAACGCTACGGCGATATTCCTATCTATATCACTGAAAACGGCCTGGGCGCGGTTGACCCGATTATCGATGGAGAAGTGGTTGATGATCCGCGGATCGACTTCCTGCGCGTACACATTGATGCGCTGGAAAAAGCGATTGAACTCGGTGCCGATGTACTCGGATATTACCCGTGGTCATTTATCGATTTGCTAAGCTGGCTCAACGGCTACAAAAAGCAGTATGGCTTTGTTTACGTCGACCATAAGCAGAACCTGGCGCGTAAACGTAAAAAAAGTTTCTTCTGGTACAAAGACGTGATTGCCAGCCGCGGCGAAAACCGCTAACCCCTCCCTTTCAGGGCGTCAACCGACGCCCTGACTGCTTAAAAACGCCCTCTTTTTTGGGGTGAAATCAATAAGCACATTTTCTGTCATTGTAATTCATTCTTATTAGCCAAATAATCCGCAATATTCCACTGAGGTTGAGCGGCATACGCTGAACTCTCTATTAAAACGGATGTCGATAAACACATTGGCTATAAATGCCGCATTAACCGTCTCGTTTTCGCCCTTTTGCCCGGAAGAAAACGGTGTACGGTGAGCTTTAACATTATAATGGATGCCCTCAAATGACCGTTCTGGATTATTTATTAAAGTTCCGCAAAGTGAGTTCTCTGGATAATCTTGAAAAACTCTACGACCACCTGAACTATTCGCTGACCAACACAGAAGAGCTTATCAATATGTATCGCGCGGCCGACCATCGCCGTGCTGAGCTGGTTTCTGGCGGTCGTTTGTACGATGTTGGACAGGTTCCCAAGAACGTTTGGCGTTTTGTGCAATAATAGTTTTTTCCTCAGCGCCAGTTGCTTATACTCCTCGACCTGTATTTCCCTTCTCATGACTGGCGCTGATTTTCAGGAGACACAATGTCAGATAATTCTGCAGAACGTATTGGCGGATGGCTACTTGGCCCATTAGCCTGGCTGCTTGTGCAGCTTTTAAGCATCACCGTCACGCTGGTGAAATTTGGTTACGTCCTGCTTAATCCTCATACTCTGGCGCTGGTCAAAGAGATGGGCGGTAGCAATACCCTATTTCTTGGTCTGTCATTTCTGTCGTTTATTGCCATGTGGTATTACACGCTGTGGCTGACTATTGCTTTCTTCAAACGTCGTCGCAACGTGCCAAAACACTACATTATCTGGCTGATGATTGGCGTATTGCTGGCGGTCAAAGCTTTTGCGTTTTCACCTATCTCCGACGATCTGGCCGTGCGTCAGCTTCTGCTGCCCCTGCTGGCAGCCGCGCTAATTGTGCCGTATCTCAAGCGTTCTCAACGGGTTAAACGCACCTTTACCCGCGCGTAATAACCCCACAGTTAACCTGTTGTCGCTTGAGGCACTTTGTCAGATAATAGGTGGCTTTTTTTGTTACAGGTCGAATAATGACTGACTATTTATTGCTCTTTATCGGTACAGTTCTGGTAAATAACTTCGTCCTGGTGAAGTTCCTTGGGCTGTGCCCGTTCATGGGCGTTTCCAAAAAATTGGAAACCGCGATGGGAATGGGGCTGGCGACAACCTTCGTGATGACGCTGGCGTCTATTTGCGCGTGGCTTATTGATACCTGGATTCTTATCCCGCTGGATTTAGTCTATCTGCGCACCCTGGCCTTTATTCTGGTTATTGCCGTGGTCGTCCAGTTCACGGAAATGGTGGTACGTAAAACCAGCCCGGCGCTGTATCGTCTGCTGGGTATTTTCCTGCCGCTGATCACCACCAACTGCGCGGTGCTCGGCGTCGCGTTGCTGAACATCAACCTCGGCCACAATTTTCTGCAATCGGCGCTGTACGGTTTCTCCGCCGCCGTAGGCTTCTCGCTGGTGATGGTGCTCTTCGCTTCCATTCGCGAGCGCCTGGTCGTTTCCGACGTGCCCGCCCCTTTCCGCGGTAACGCCATCGCGTTAATTACCGCCGGTTTAATGTCGTTGGCCTTTATGGGCTTTAGTGGGTTGGTGAAGTTGTAATGATGACCTTCTGGATTGCTGTCGCTGCAATCAGCCTGTTAGGGCTGATTTTTGGCGTCATTCTCGGTTACGCCTCACGCCGTTTTGCCGTTGAGGACGACCCGGTAGTCGAAAAAATTGATGAACTGCTGCCGCAAAGCCAGTGTGGCCAATGCGGCTACCCGGGCTGTCGTCCGTATGCAGAGGCGGTGAGTAACGGGGAGAAAATTAACTGCTGCGCGCCTGGCGGTGAAGCCGTCATGTTGAAAATCGCCGAGCTACTGAACGTCGACCCGCAGCCTATCGGCGGCGGTGAAGCTGTGGCAGAGCCGGTGCGTATGCTGGCGGTTATTGATGAAAATAACTGTATCGGCTGCACCAAGTGCATTCAGGCCTGCCCGGTGGATGCCATCATTGGTGCCACGCGCGCCATGCACACCGTGGTGAGCGACCTGTGTACCGGCTGCAATTTGTGTGTCGCCCCGTGCCCCACGCAGTGTATTGAATTACGCCCGGTAGAAACGACCACCGAAAGCTGGAAATGGGACCTGCACACGATCCCGGTACGAATTATTCCTGTGGAACACCATGCTTAAGCTATTCTCCGCCTTCAGAAAAGACAAAATCTGGGATTTCGACGGGGGCATTCACCCGCCAGAGATGAAAACGCAGTCTAACGGCACGCCACTTCGCCAGATACCGCTTGCCCAGCGTTTTGTGATCCCTCTGAAGCAGCACATCGGCGCCGAAGGCGAACTGTGCGTTCAGCCGGGCGATCGCGTCCTGCGCGGCCAGCCGCTGACCCGCGGTTGGGGCCGGATGCTGCCCGTTCATGCGCCAACCTCAGGTACGGTTGTCGCCGTTGAACCTCATGCGACGGCGCATCCTTCTGCGCTGCCGGAAATGAGCGTGATCATTGATGCCGACGGTGAAGACCGGTGGATACCCCGCGACGGCTGGCATGATTACAAAAATCACAGCCGCGAAGCGTTGATTGAACGTATTCACCAGTTTGGCGTGGCTGGTTTAGGCGGCGCAGGCTTCCCTACCGGTACTAAACTGCGTGGTGGTGGCGATAAGATTGAGACGTTAATCATCAACGCCGCCGAATGCGAGCCGTACATTACGGCTGACGATCGCCTGATGCAGGACTGCGCTGCGCAGATCGTCGAAGGTATCCAGATTCTGGCGCACATTCTGCAGCCGCAGCAGGTGCTGATTGGCATCGAAGATAACAAGCCGCAGGCCATCTCAATGATGCGTGCAGTGCTTGCAGGCTGCCACGGCATAAGTTTGCGCGTCATTCCAACCAAATACCCCTCCGGCGGCGCGAAACAGCTGACGCAGATTTTGACCGGTAAGCAGGTGCCGCACGGTGGACGTTCTTCCGATATTGGCATCCTGATGCAAAACGTCGGGACGGCCTACGCGGTGAAGCGTGCAGTGATCGACGGCGAGCCGCTGACCGAACGCGTGGTAACGCTGACCGGCGAATCGGTTTCGCTGCCGGGCAACGTCTGGGCGCGTCTCGGTACGCCGGTCAAACACCTGCTGAGCCACGCGGGATTCTGCCCGACCAGCGATCAGATGGTGATTATGGGCGGCCCGCTGATGGGCTTTACTCTGCCCTGGCTCGACGTTCCGGTGGTGAAAATAACCAACTGTCTGCTGGCCCCGTCGGCTGCGGAAATGGGCGAACCCGAAGAGGAAAAAGGTTGTATCCGCTGTAGTGCCTGTGCTGACGCCTGCCCGGCGGACCTCCTGCCGCAGCAGCTTTACTGGTTCAGCAAAGGTCAGCAGCACGATAAGGCCACCGCCCATAATCTGTCAGACTGCATCGAGTGCGGCGCCTGCGCATGGGTGTGTCCGAGCAGTATTCCGCTGGTGCAGTATTTCCGTCAGGAAAAGGCGGAAATCAACGCCATCCGCCAGGAAGAACAGCGCGCCGCCGAAGCGAAAGCCCGTTTCGAAGCGCGCCAACAGCGACTTGAACGTGAGAAAGTCGCCCGCGAAGAACGCCATAAAAAAGCGGCCGTGCAGCCGACCGCCAGGGACCAGGACGCTATTCATGCCGCCCTGGCGCGAGTGCGTGAAAAACAGCAGCAGGCAACGCAGCCGATTGTCATTCAATCCGGCTCACTGCCGGATAACAGCGCTGTTACTGCCGCGCGCGAAGCGCGTAAAGCGCAGGCTCGCGCAGCGCAGGCGGAGAAACGTCAAAGCGCGAATGATGTCATCGATCCACGCAAAGCCGCCGTCGAGGCGGCGATTGCACGAGCAAAAGCCCGTAAAGCTGAAACGCAGCCAGAAGTCGATGTGACAGAGGCCAGCAGCGACCCGCGTAAAGCGGCGGTTGAAGCAGCCATCGCCCGTGCCAAAGCACGAAAAGCGGCGCAGTCAGCGGACACCTTGCCGGTTGTCAGCGAGAGCGATACCGTTGACCCGCGTAAAGCCGCGGTTGAAGCTGCCATCGCGCGCGCCAAAGCACGAAAAGCAAAGCAGTCAGTGGACACGGTACCGGTTGTCAGCGAGAGCGACACCGTTGACCCGCGTAAAGCCGCGGTTGAAGCTGCCATCGCGCGCGCCAAAGCACGAAAAGCAAAGCAGTCAGTGGACACGGTACCGGTTGTCAGCGAGAGCGACACCGTTGACCCGCGTAAAGCCGCGGTTGAAGCTGCCATCGCGCGCGCCAAAGCGCGTAAAGCGGCGCACAGCGCTGTTAGCGAACCAGCCGCCAACGACGATCCCCGCAAAGCCGCCGTTGCTGCTGCTATTGCCCGTGTTCAAGCCAGGAAAGCCGCTCAGGCCGTTAACGAGGATTAAATGGTTTTCAAGATCGCAAGTTCCCCTTACACCCACAACCATCGCCAGACATCACGCATTATGATGCTGGTGATCGTCGCCGCCCTGCCCGGTATTCTGGTGCAGAGCTGGTTTTTCGGCTGGGGAACCTTTATTCAGCTCATCCTGGCGATTGTGACCGCCTGGCTTGCCGAAGCGCTGGTCCTGCGCCTGCGCAAACAAAATATTCCCCGAACGCTTGCGGATAACTCAGCGCTGCTGACCGGCTTACTGCTGGCCATCAGTATTCCCCCTTTCGCACCTTGGTGGATGGTTGTCCTGGGCACGGCCTTCGCCGTCATTATTGCTAAACAGCTGTATGGTGGACTGGGACAGAACCCGTTTAACCCCGCGATGATTGGCTACGTGGTTCTGCTGATCTCCTTCCCGGTTCAGATGACCTCCTGGCTGCCGCCGCACGGCGTTGCTGCCGCGACGCCGGGTTTTATGGACGCGTTGCAGATGATCTTTACCGGTCACACCGTCTCGGGTCAGGATATGAATGCCCTGAAGTTGGGTATTGATGGCATCAGCCAGGCAACACCATTGGATACCTTCAAAACCTCTCGTCATGCCGGCCAGTCGGTAGAAGAGATTCTGAACGCAGCCATTTATCACGGCGCGCTGGCTGGCGTGGGCTGGCAGTGGGTGAACCTCGCCTACCTTGCTGGCGGCCTGTTCCTGCTATGGCAGAAAGCGATTCGTTGGCATATCCCGGTGAGTTTTCTGCTGAGTCTGGCGGTCTGCGCAACGCTCGGCTGGCTGCTTCATCCGGACGACCTTGCTTCACCGCAGATACATCTGCTGTCGGGTGCGACCATGCTAGGCGCCTTTTTCATTCTGACCGACCCGGTGACCGCTTCGACGACCAATCGTGGACGTCTGATCTTTGGTGCGCTGGCGGGCCTCCTGGTGTGGCTGATTCGCAGCTTCGGCGGCTATCCGGACGGCGTCGCCTTTGCCGTGCTGCTGGCTAACATTACGGTACCGCTGATCGACTACTACACGCGCCCGCGCGTTTACGGACACCGCTGAGGATAACGATGTTAAAAACCATGCGTAAACACGGTGTCACGCTGGCGCTATTCGCTGCAGGTTCTACCGGACTCACCGCGGCGATCAACCAGTTAACCAAGCACACCATTGATGAGCAGGCAGAGAAGCAGCAAAATGCGCTGTTCCAGCAGGTCATTCCCGCTGACAGCTATAATAATTCGCTGCTAAAGAGCTGCTTTGTCGTCGATGCCCCGGAACTGGGGAAAGGCACACACAAAATCTATATTGCCCGCAAGGACGATAAACCGGTGGCCGCAGTCATTGAAGCCACCGCTCCAGACGGTTATTCCGGGGCGATTCAACTGCTGGTCGGCGCCGACTTCGGCGGCACCGTGCTGGGCACGCGCGTCACCGAGCATCATGAAACCCCGGGGCTGGGGGACAAAATTGAACTCCGCCTCTCCGACTGGATTACTTTCTTCAGCGGGAAGAAAATCGCTGGCCCGGACGACAGCCAATGGGCGGTGAAAAAAGACGGTGGGCAATTTGATCAGTTTACCGGTGCGACGATTACCCCCCGCGCGGTGGTCAATGCGGTGAAACGCGCCGGATTGTATGCTCAAAGGCTGCCGAATCAACTGTCGCAACTGCAAGCCTGTGGAGAGTAAATCATGAGCGAGGTTAAAGAGGTTATTGTCCAGGGTCTCTGGAAAAATAACTCCGCGCTGGTTCAGCTGCTGGGCATGTGCCCACTCCTGGCGGTCACCTCTACCGCCACCAACGCTTTGGGACTGGGCCTGGCAACCACGCTGGTGCTGACACTGACCAACCTGGCCATCTCCAGTCTGCGCCGCTGGACGCCAGCCGAAATTCGTATCCCTATCTACGTGATGATTATCGCGTCGGTGGTGAGCGCCGTACAGATGCTGATCAACGCCTACGCCTTCGGCCTGTATCAGTCTCTCGGTATCTTCATCCCGCTGATCGTCACTAACTGTATTGTGGTAGGGCGCGCGGAAGCCTTTGCCGCCAAAAAAGGCCCGGCGCTGTCGGCGCTGGACGGTTTTGCTATTGGTATGGGGGCCACCTGCACGATGTTCGTGCTGGGTTCAATCCGCGAACTGCTGGGCAATGGCACCCTCTTTGACGGCGCTGACGGCCTGCTCGGCAGTTGGGCTAAGGTATTGCGTATTGAAGTGTTCCACACCGATACCCCCTTCCTGCTGGCGATGCTGCCGCCTGGCGCCTTTATCGGCCTTGGCATGCTGCTGGCCATCAAATACCTGATTGACGAACGGACAAAACAACGCCGCGCGCAGGCCGTTGGCGCAGCAAACGCAGACGTTGATACCGCAGAGAAAGCCTGATGAATAAAGCAAAACGGCTGGAAATTTTAAGTCGCCTACGGGACAACAACCCGCATCCGACCACAGAACTGAATTTCACCTCACCTTTTGAACTGCTGATTGCAGTGCTGCTTTCAGCGCAGGCCACCGACGTCAGCGTTAACAAAGCGACAGCTAAGCTATACCCAGTCGCCAACACGCCGCAGGCGATGCTGGATCTCGGCGTAGACGGTGTGAAGGAGTACATCAAAACCATCGGTCTGTTTAACAGCAAGGCAGAAAACGTGATTAAAACCTGCCGAATGTTGCTTGAACTGCACGGCGGAGAGGTTCCGGAAGACCGCGCGGCGCTGGAAGCGCTGCCCGGGGTAGGACGTAAAACGGCCAACGTGGTGCTCAACACCGCCTTCGGCTGGCCGACCATCGCCGTCGACACGCATATTTTCCGCGTCTGCAACCGCACTAACTTCGCGCCGGGTAAAAACGTTGAGCAAGTTGAAGATAAGCTACTGAAGGTGGTTCCCCCCGAGTTCAAGGTTGACTGCCATCACTGGCTGATATTGCATGGTCGCTACACCTGCATCGCCCGCAAGCCGCGCTGTGGTTCCTGTCTCATCGAAGATCTCTGTGAATATAAAGAGAAAACCGAGCTTTAATTCATGTCTGGCTGCGTGGCAAGTCAACGCCACGCCTGCCTCTCCTCACTCAAGCAGCGTTTAATCCCATATAATTATTCAGTATTTGGCACTTTTAGCGCTTATATAACGCTTTGGCAGGTTAAATACGTCATCGCGAGCGAAAATTTCTATACAAACGCTGACGAAAACATCCGGGCAACATAATGTTGCATTTATGTTTCTTTACGTAGAAAACGACGCCATCATCACAATGCCTCACTTACAGAGCACAAGATGATCATCCAGCAATTTTTCAGAATCTAGCCTATATCACTACTTTTAAGCGCCATCAGCAGAAGATATGGTTACGTTACGCGTTTCGCCCTACTTTATCAGAAGAATAAACCATCAATTTTTAAACAGTGAAATTTAACGCTAAATAACATTTGCAAAGACGGTTGATTGTACCAGACTTTTTATTTGTAACAGAGTATTGCAAAGGCCTTGTCTGAAGGCGCAGGATAGTGAACATTACTTGCCGTTTCCCTCCAGAATAACTATAAGGCGGGTGCCAAAAAGAGCATCTCCGCCCAGTACACCCCCCATGAAATGGGATGTAAATAAGAGGTATATGTGTCTACTGCAAACAAAAAACCAACGGAAAGCGTTAGCTTAAACGCCTTCAAACAACCTAAAGCGTTCTATCTCATCTTCTCTATCGAGTTGTGGGAGCGTTTTGGTTTCTACGGCCTGCAAGGCATCATGGCCGTTTACCTGGTTAAACAGCTGGGTATGTCCGAAGCGGACTCCATTACTCTGTTCTCTTCCTTCAGTGCTCTGGTCTACGGCCTGGTTGCTATCGGCGGCTGGCTGGGCGATAAAGTACTGGGGACAAAACGCGTTATCATGCTGGGGGCCGTCGTTCTCGCCATCGGCTACGCTTTAGTCGCATGGTCAGGCCACGACGCCGGTATCGTTTATATGGGCATGGCGGCGATTGCCGTGGGTAACGGCCTGTTCAAAGCCAACCCATCCTCCCTGCTCTCTACCTGCTATGCCAAAGACGACCCGCGTCTGGACGGTGCATTTACGATGTACTACATGTCCGTCAACATCGGTTCGTTCTTCTCTATGCTGGCAACGCCATGGCTGGCAGCTAAGTACGGCTGGAGCACCGCGTTCGCGCTGAGCGTCGTCGGTATGCTGATCACCGTTGTCAACTTTGCCTTCTGCCAGCGTTGGGTTAAACAATACGGTTCCAAACCTGACTTCGAGCCGACTAACTACCGCAATCTGCTGCTGACCATCGTGGGTGTGGTTATCCTGATCGCTATCGCGACCTGGCTGCTGCACAACCAGGGCGTCGCACGTATGGTTCTGGGCGTAATCGCACTGGGCATCATCATTATCTTTGGTAAAGAAACCTTCTCCATGACCGGTGCGCCGCGTCGTAAGATGATTGTGGCCTTTATCCTGATGCTCGAAGCTATCATCTTCTTCGTGCTGTACAGCCAGATGCCGACGTCGCTGAACTTCTTCGCGATTCGTAACGTTGAACACTCTATTCTGGGTATCGCGTTCGAACCGGAACAGTATCAGGCCCTGAACCCGTTCTGGATCATCATTGGTAGCCCGATTCTGGCCGCTATCTACAACAAAATGGGCGACACCCTGCCGATGCCGACCAAGTTCGCGATTGGTATGGTGTTGTGCTCCGGTGCGTTTCTGATTCTGCCGCTGGGCGCGAAGTTCGCCACCGACGCAGGTATCGTTTCCGTTAACTGGCTGATCATCAGCTACGGCCTGCAGAGCATCGGCGAACTGATGATCTCTGGTCTGGGTCTGGCAATGGTTGCACAGCTGGTTCCGCAGCGTCTGATGGGCTTCATCATGGGTAGCTGGTTCCTGACCACCGCTGGCGCAAACATCATCGGCGGCTATGTGGCTGGCATGATGGCGGTACCGGAAGACGTGACCGACCCGGTGATGTCTCTGGAAGTGTATGGCCGCGTATTCCTGCAGATTGGCGTTGTCACTGCCGTTATCGCCGTGCTGATGCTGCTGACAGCACCGAAACTGAACCGCATGACTCAGGACGACTCAAAGCCTGCTGCTGACGGTAAAGTCGCTTCCGCATAATGTCATCGGGAAACGAATAATTTTGGGCCGCTAACGCATGTTAGCGGCTTTTTTTTTATCTGCGCAGGCACTAACATACTTTCATATCCATTGGCCGCCCTTCTGCCAACGGACAACAAAAATAATCATAGTCTGAAGGAGTTACCCATGAAATTGTTCTACAAACCCGGCGCCTGTTCCCTTGCATCGCACATCACGCTGCGGGAAAGCGGAAAGGATTTCACGCTGATCGGCGTCGATCTGATGCACAAACGTATGGAAAACGGTGACGATTTCCTGAAGGTCAACCCGAAAGGCCAGGTTCCCGCCCTGCTGCTGGACGACAACACCCTGCTGACCGAAGGCGTGGCGATCATGCAGTATCTCGCCGATAGCGTCGCGGACCGTCAACTGCTGGCGCCGGTCGGCAGCATTAACCGCTACAAGACGCTGGAGTGGCTGAACTTCATCGCCACCGAGCTACACAAAGGCTTTACCCCCCTGTTCCGCCCGGATACGCCGGAAGACTACAAACCGACGGTTCGTGCGCTGTTGGACAAAAAGCTGGCCTATATTGATGAGTCGCTGGCTGGCGCACAGTGGATTAGCGGTTCTCGCTTTACCATTGCCGATGCTTACCTGTTTACCGTACTGCGCTGGGCGTTCGCCGTGAAGATGGATATGGCGGGGTATCAGAATATTGCGGACTATATGGCTCGCGTTGCGGCGCGTCCGGCGGTTGCCGCGGCGCTGGCGGCGGAAGGGTTGAAATAATCGTCCCCGGCAGTTAATTTCGCCTCGTCCGGGCTACATTGCGCGTGCAGATATGCGAACGTAGCCCGACAAAATGCGCCAGGTTACAGTTGCGTGGCGCTAAAGCAGTGCTCAGGCTTCGCAATCAGGTCCTGTGCCGCAACAACCTGCAGCTCGTACTCACCCATCGTTTTAGTCGTCAGCATAATCTCATACACCGCCGCCGTCACATGCTCAAGTGCATCGCGCAGCGTTGCCCCCTGTAAGAGCTTAACCAGCAACAGCCCGCTGGTGACGTCGCCAACGCCAACCGGATGGCGAGAGCCAAAATCAATGAGCGGACGACTGATGTGCCATGCGGCATCGGCGGTCACCAGCAGCATCTCAAAACGATCGGAGCTGTAGCCTGCGCGCGCCAGATGTTTAACCAGTACAATCTCCGGCCCCAGGGCAATCAGCTCGCGAGCCGCGCTGACGGCTTCACTCACGTTTTGGACTTCGTGGCCTGAGAGGATCTCCAGCTCAACCAGGTTCGGCGCGATAATATCGCTAGCCGGCAGCGCATAGCGTTTGTGGAACTCCGCCACGCCGGGCGCCACGATGCAGCCTTTTTCCGGATGGCCCATTACCGGATCGCAGAAATATTTCGCCTGCGGGTTCGCCGCTTTGACCTGACGCACAATGCCGAGGATATGCTCGCCCTGCTCCGCAGAGCCAAGATAGCCGCTCAGCACCGCGTCACAGCGCTTAAGCTGATCGATAGCCGCAATGCCCTGCACAATCTCCGTCAGATGCGCAGGCGGCATCACACAGCCTGTCCATTGGCCGTACTGGGTATGATTGGAAAACTGCACGGTATTCAGCGGCCAGACGTTGGCGCCAAGGCGACGCATTGGAAATTCCGCAGCGCTGTTGCCCGCATGCCCGAAAACAACGTGGGATTGAATCGCGAGGATGTTGTTCATTGATTCTACTCAGACGACATAAAAAGAAGGGGGCGTAGTTTCCCACGCCCCCTGTTTCTGAAAATTACTTCCAGCAGATCAAACAGTAATTTTTCTTACCGCGGCGTAACAAGGTGTAACGCCCGAACAGAATATCGCTGTCCTTGAAGAAGTATTCCGGATCGGCCTGTTTCTCACCGTTGATGGTGACCGCATTGGAGGCAATGGTCTTACGCGCTTGCCCACGAGACGGCTGAAGCTCAGAATCCACCAGCGCCTGCATCAGGTCGGCGCCTTTTTCCATCTCAACCATCGGCACGCCGTCCTGCGCCAGCTGCTCGAAGTCGGCTTCGCTCAACGCGCTCAGAGAACCGCTAAACAGGCTATCGGTAATGCGTTTTGCCGCTACCAGACCTTCTTCGCCGTGAACCAGACGGGTGACCTGTTCGGCCAGTACATACTGGGCGCGCGGGGCTTTGCCGCTGTTTTTGTCTTCTTCTTCCAGCGCATTGATCTCTTCAATGTCCATGAAGGTGAAGAACTTCAGGAAGCGGTAAACGTCAGCATCCGCGGTGTTGATCCAGAACTGATAGAATTTGTACGGGCTGGTTTTCTTCGGATCCAGCCATACCGCGCCGCCTTCGGTTTTACCAAATTTGGTACCGTCAGCTTTGGTAATCAGCGGAACGGTGAGACCAAAGACCTGATTCTGGTGCAGGCGACGGGTCAGGTCGATACCGGAGGTGATGTTACCCCACTGGTCAGAACCGCCAATCTGCAGGGAAACGCCGTGCAGTTTGTTCAGGCAGGCAAAGTCATAGCCCTGCAGCAGGTTGTAGGAGAACTCGGTAAAGGA